>ENA-OQIO01001084-OQIO01001084.1-human-gut-metagenome-genome-assembly--contig:-NODE-1084-length-13799-cov-1.830383_pt1 | contig 13799 bp, 16 predicted proteins | sample MGYA00242573_ERZ504737 | MGnify/ENA primary metagenome ERZ504737 (study PRJEB26092, sample SAMD00036203) | human gut metagenome | host: Homo sapiens | study: EMG produced TPA metagenomics assembly of... | reverse complement strand
TTATTTTTGACTAGCTACTTCTTTTACACGATAATCTGAAACAGCTGCTGACGTTATTGTAATATCACAATCTGCAAAATGCTCTTCAATATGTTTTTGCATTTCACGTGCAGACTCTACTTTTATTAATTTTACATTTTCAGGCGCTTTAATATTTGTAATACCTGAAACTAAAACTACTTCAGCACCTCTACTAGCAGCTTCTGTAGCAATAGCATATCCCATTTTTCCACTAGAACGATTACTGATGTAGCGAACAGGGTCAATTGGTTCTCTTGTACCTGCTGCACTTACAATCACTTTTTTTACCTTTTAAAGACTGATTATTTTGTTTTTCAACATAATCTTTTATAGTCTCTACTAAAGTAATAGGTTCAGGAAGTCTACCTATACCATTTACACCACAAGCTAAATGACCACTTGCTGGTTCAATAATATGATAATTATATTCACGAAGAGTATTTATATTTTTTTGTGTTATTGGGTTTTGATACATATTACTATTCATTGCAGGAGCGACAAAAACAGGTGCTTTAGTCGCCATAATCACAGTAGATAACATATCATCAGCAATACCATTTGCTATTTTACCAATAATATTTGCTGTTGCAGGTGCAATCAAAACTAAATCCGCCAAATTAGCAAGAGCAATATGTTCTACATTCCAATTTGTAACTTTATCCCACATAGAAACATTTACAGGATTTCCACTAATTTCTTGAAATGTAAGTGGTGTAACAAAATTTGTAGCTTCTTTAGTCATTACTACATGTACATTAGCGCCTAATTTTCTTAATCTGCTAGCTACATCTACAACTTTATAAACTGCAATACCACCACAAACTGCTAATAAGATATTTTTGCCTTTTAACATAATAAACCTCTTATATAAAATAAATTAATATTTACCGTCTTAATTAGCAAAAAAGGCAAGTATTAGCTTGCCTTTCATTTTAAATTAAATGCTTTTTTTCACACGTGCAAAAGTAATTTTATCTTCTGCAACTTCTTCTAAAGCATTTGTAACATCTTTATGAGATTGAAGTACGGATTTTACAGAAGAACCTGCTAAAATTTGTCTAGCTCTTTTAGCTGCTAAAACTACTAAAGTATATTTACTATCAACTTTTGGTAAAAGTTGGTCCATAGAAGGATGTACTATATCCATTATAAATCGCTCCTTTGCAATATTTTAATTTAAACTTTTTCATTTTCAAGTTGAACAAGTTTATCTAAATTATTATACACTGCACAGCGTTCAGCTTCAATAATATGCAAAATTTTATTTACAACATCACTGACAACTTCATTAGTGATGATGTAATCATAATTATTTCCGCGTGGAATTTCTTCAATAGCAGCGCTGAGGCGACGTTTTATTGCTTCTTCAGTTTCAGTACCACGTCCGCGAATGCGTTTTTCAAGTTCTGCAAGAGAAGGAGGTAATAAAAAGATGAATGTACCTTCTTTTAAAAACATTTTCTGTACATTTAAAGCACCTTGAGTATCGATTTCAAGTAATACATCTTTACCACTTTCCAATACTTCGCGTACTTTATCTGCTGGAGTTCCATAATAATTTCCATAAACTTCAGCCCATTCTAACAAACGATTTTCTGCTATCATTTGCTGAAATTCTTCTTTAGATAAGAACCAATAATCCTTACCATTCACTTCGCCTGGTCTAGGTTTACGTGTTGTTGCTGATATGGAAAATACAATTTCTGGCTGTGCTTTTAATAATTCTTTGCAAACAGTCCCTTTTCCTGTACCAGATGGTCCAGAAATAACGATTAAATTACCCTTATTCTTCATTTACTCTACCCTTTTCTTTTATAATATCCATATTTACTCTATTTGTTATTGTTTCTGGCTGTACAGCGATAAAACAACAGTCGAATTATCCATGATAATCACTGAACGTGTACGACGTCCATAAGTGGCATCAATTAAGTTCTTTAACTCTTTTGCCTCTTGGACTATACGCTTTATTGGTGCTGACTCTGGAGCGACAACTGCGATAATTCTATCTACAGCTATAATTGTACCATAACCAATATTAACTAATCTTGCCTGCATAACTTCTTTACCTATTTTTACCTATTCAATATTTTGGATTTGTTCACGAATTTTTTCTAATTCGCCTTTAATCTCTACTACTAAATTAGCAATTTCAGCATTATTAGCTTTAGAAGCCATTGTATTTGTTTCACGGTTCATTTCTTGGACAATAAAGTCTAATTTACGACCAATATTACCGTCCATTTCCAAACTAGCCTTAAACTGCTGTAAATGACTTCCCATGCGTACAATTTCTTCTGTAATATCCATTTTATCTGCCATTATCGCACATTCTTGGATTATTCTATTCTCATCAATATTTTGTTCACTCAATAAAGATTTAAGTGTTTCTATCAATTGAGTTCGATAATTTACTAAGCGTTCAGGCGCTATTACTTTTATTTTTTCTGTATGCTTAGCAATGATATCTAAACGACGAAGTAAATCTTTTTTTAGATTTTCACCTTCAATACATTTCATTTTGACAAATTCTTCTGTAGCTTCTTCTACAGTAGCCACTAATAATGGTTTTATCGCTTCTAAATCTAAACTATCATCAGCTAAATTTATCACGCCTTGAAAATTTGCCAAATCTATTAAAGATATATTTTTTAATTTTGCTTTTTTATCTACACTTTTAATAGTTGTATTGATTTCCTGTAAGCTTTTATAATAAGCAATCAACAAATCTTTGTCAATGGCTAACTTTTTATTTTCTTCATTGTTATTTACAAAATTAATGTAAATATCTATTTTTCCACGAAGAGCATATTTATTTAAAGCCTCAACTATACTTGCTTCTAAAGCACGTAGTCCACTTGGCATACGAATGGAAATGTCGCGATATCTATTGTTTACCGCTTTCATTTCTACGCCAATTTTATATATTCCATTATCAAAAGTTGCTGAGCCAAAGCCCGTCATACTTCTTATCAAAAAAATACCTCCCCAAACCTAATTAAGATTATTAATCAGCCCATGTTGCTGTGAAAACTTTTGTAGCAGGGCCAGTCATATAAATACGATTATTATCAGCCCACTGTATTGTTAAAATACCACCATCTAATTCAATTTGAGCTGTTCTTTGTGTACGTTTATTTAATACACAAGCTACTAATGTAGCGCAAGAACCAGTACCACAAGCCCAAGTGATACCTGCACCACGTTCCCAAACACGCATGCGAACATATTTATCATTTTTTACTTCTACAAATTCTGTATTTGTTTTCTTAGGAAATACTGGATTAGTTTCAAATTTTGGACCAATTTTTTCAAGTTCTACACTATTAATATCATCAACAAAAACGATACAATGAGGATTTCCCATAGATACACAAGTCATTTTATAAGTTTGACTATCTACGGTGATATCTTCATTTACTACTTGATTATTGCCAAAGCCAGATACTGGAATTTTATCGCCTTCTAAAATAGGTTCACCCATATCTACATGAACAGTGCCATCTTCCATAATTTCAGGAACGATTATACCAGCACCAGTTTCTACAGTGAATTTATTTTTATCTGTAAGATTAGCTTCTTTTACACATTTGGCAAAGCAACGTATACCATTACCACACATTTCAGCTTCACTGCCATCACTATTGATGATTTGCATACGAAAATCTGCTACTTTAGATGGCAAAATAAATATAACACCATCAGCACCTACACCAAAATGACGATCACAAATTTTTTCTGCATTTGCGATTATTTCACTGATATCTTCATTATTGAAAGCATTTACTAATACAAAATCATTTCCACAAGCTTGCCATTTAGAAAAATTAAATTCCATGATAAAATCCTCCTTAAACACATTATTAAAACAATGTATTTATTTTACAAATTTCAAATCTATTCAGGCTCATTATAGATAATAACTAAATTATTATATTATAACTATAACTAATATTAATTCGCTATTAAATATCAACAATCCTGCTCATATTATTATAATTATTCATCTTTTTAAAGAAAATACTAATTAATGACAAAAAACTTAGCAAAAACTGCTCAATTAATAATTTATCAAATAAAAATACCTATGATATAATATTTTAGATATTAATCTCTTAACCTAAGAAATTAACGAAAGGAATGAATTAAACTATGAGCTTAGATGGATTTTCATTAAATCCTTTAATAAATGAACTAAACGACAAATTAGCAGGTGGTAGAATAGATAAAATCTGCCAACCAAACAAGCAAGATATTTATTTATATATTCGCCAACCTGGACAGACATATATTTTATATCTTTCTATAAATCCTCAAAATCCTATGGCAAATATAACTGAATTTCAACCAGATAATCCACCTGAACCACCAGTTTTCTGCATGGTTTTACGTAAGCAATTAGAAGGTGGTCGTATTGCTTCTATTTCTCAATATGGTTTAGACCGCATGATTTTAATAGATATTGATACCTTAGGGCCAAAAAGTCTTATCATTACAAAAACATTAATAGCTGAACTTATGGGAAAATATAGCAATCTTATTTTAATGCAAGACGGAACTATTATTGAAGCTTTTCGCCGTGTAGGTGAAATAGCAATCGCGTACGTACTGTCTTACCTGGTCAAAATTATGAAGTCCCACCTATTCAAGACAAAATAAATATTTTAACCACCGATACAAATTCATTTATTGAACGCTTAAAAACATATCAAGAAGCGACTTTATATCAAGCAATCATCGCTAGTGGATTGGGCTTTGGTCCAATAACAGCAAAAGAAATCATCTTTTTAGCTGGCTTTAGTAACGATTTATTGATAAAAGATATGGACGAAATGGATTTTTCTTCTTTGACTAATATCATTGATGAATTAAAAATCATGTATCAAGAAAAAAACTTTTCACCAACATTAGTCTTAGATAAAAAACGTAAAATTAAAGCTATGGCACCATTTGCTTTGCATATTTTTAACGAAAAAAGACTTCACCCTCAAAACATATGCAGATATTAATGCTCTATTAGAAGACTCCAAAAACTATACTAACAGTTATTATAATTTGCCAGAAAAAGATTTCTATCGTAAAACAATCCATAATGAAATTAATCGTCTAACTAAAAAAGAAAAAATTCTTACAGAAGAATTAGCTAAAGCGCAAAAAGCTGAAAAATATAAGATAAAAGCTGATAACTTAATGACTTATCAATACCAATTTAAAGACCATCAAGACAAAGAAATTTCTGTAGCTAATATTTATGATGAAAATTATGCGCCTATAACTATTGCATTGGATACGAAATTAACTCTAATTCAAAATATGCAAGCTTATTATAAAAAATACGATAAGTTAAAACGCTCTACGCAAATGTTAGAAATCCAAATAAAACGTTGCCAAAAAGATAGAGAATATGCTCTAACTATAGAACTGCTATAGATGCTTGTACTACTATAGCCGATATTGAAGATATCAAAGCTGAAATGATTAAAGCTGGATTTTTACCACTTGAAAATAAGAAAAAAGCTTCTATTGCTCCATCTAAACCATTTAAATTTGCTCTACCTAATGGAATGTTTTTATTCGTCGGCAAAAACAATTATCAAAATGATAAACTCACTTTTAAAACAGCACATAGCGATGATATTTGGTTGCATACAAAAGATATCCCTGGCTCTCATGTTATCATTGATACTAAAGGCGATGAAGTAGATGAGGATACTCTATTTTTAGCTGCCCAAATCGCAGGATATTTCAGTAAGGCTCGTGGTTCTTCTAAAATTCCTGTTGATTATGTAGAATGTAGATATCTAAAAAAACCATCAGGAGCTAAACCTGGTTTTGTCATCTTTACAAATAATAAAACTTTATATGTAACACCTGATGAAGATGAAATCATGCCAATCATCAATAAAGATTTAAATAAAAAATAAGTAAAAAAAAGACTACCATATTTATTTTTGGTAGTCTTTTCTCATTAATTAAGTTATCGCCATTAAATTTATTTATTGCCTAAAAACTTTAAAATCATATTTATAATTTTTCTACAAAAACCAATTTCTTCTCAGTCTTCAAGTCTTGGTCCAGCATTTAAAATTTCTTCTGGCATTTCGCCTGCGAAACGTTTAACATTTTCAGCGAACAATCTTACTAATTTTTCAGCTTGATTTTTATATGCTTTTTTATCCATCCAAGTATTTTCTGGATTTAATACTTCACTTGGTACACCCGGGCAGCTATCTGGAATATTTAATTGGAAATATTCATGTTTAGTCCAAGTAACATCATCTAATTTACCATCTAAAGCAGCAGAAATCATAGCTCTAGTGTATTTTAATTCCATACGTTTACCAACGCCATATGGACCGCCAGTCCAACCAGTATTAACAAGATATACGCTAGTATTATATTGATTAATTTTTTCACCTAATAATCTAGCATATTGTAATGGTGGTAATGGGAAGAATGGTTCACCAAAACCAATGGAGAATGTTGCTTGTGGTTCTGTAATACCACGTTCAGTACCAGCAACTTTACTTGTATAACCGGATAAGAAGTGATACATAGCTTGTTCTTTAGTGAGTTTTGCAATAGGAGGTAATACACCAAAAGCATCTGCAGTTAAGAAGATAATTGCATTTGGATGACCTGCCATACTTGGTACGATGGCATTTGTAATATTTTCTATTGGATAAGCTGTACGCGTATTTTGTGTAAATCTAGCATCAAAGAAATCTGGTTCACGAGTATATGGATTGATATAAACATTTTCCAAAACAGTTCCATATTGAATTGCATTATAAATTTCTGGTTCACTTTCAGGTGTAATTTTTATAGTTTTTGCATAGCAACCACCTTCAACATTGAAGATACCATGTTCACTCCAACCATGTTCATCATCACCGATTAAAGAACGATTAGGGTCAGCAGATAAAGTTGTTTTACCTGTACCACTTAAACCAAAGAATAATGCAGAATTTCCATCTTTACCTACATTTGCAGAGCAGTGCATGGATAAAACACCACGTTGAGGAAGAATGAAGTTCATAACAGAGAAAATAGCTTTTTTCATTTCACCTGCATAAGCACCGCCACCGATTAATACCATTTTTTTGCTGAAATTAACAATAATAAAAGTTTCAGAATGTGTACCATCTTCAATTGGATTAGCTTTTACACTAGGCATACAAATAAGTGTAAATTCAGCAGGTGTAGTGAGTTTAGTTTTTGGTCTAATGAATAATTGTTTTAAGAATAAATGATGCCAAGCATGCTCATTAATGCATTTTATTTGTAATTTGTATGCAGGGTCTGCACCAACTAAAGCATCCGTTACAAATATTGATGGTCTTTAGCATAATCTTTCATTTTTTCATAAAGACGATTAAATGTATTTTCCGAACATGGTTGATTTGTATTTGACCAATGTATTAAATCATGAATGTCTGGAGTATCAACAATAAATCTATCTTTAGGTGAACGACCTGTATGTTTACCAGTAGTTACACAAATCGCACCTTTATCAGATAAACGTCCTTCATGATTTCTAACCGCTTCTTCAAGTAATTCAGGAATTGTTGCGTCATAAGTTATTCTTCTTGCTACAGATAAGAAATCTTGGCTAGAATAGTTATTCATCATTGTAATCAACCTCTCTTTTATCTATGTTAATTTTTCATAGTATTTATTACTTTGATTTACCATATGAATATATAATTCTATAAAAAATTTATTATTCCTTTAAATTTCTAAAAATTTTATATATTTTTTATACATTTTTTACATAATAGATAAAACTTATGGCAAAAAACATTTGTAATAAATAAAATATTGGATATATGCTATTTTTATGCTATAATATCTATGTGTTAATTAATAAAATTTATTATACATAAGATATTTTCAATAGGAGGATTATATGGAACTTAAACAACTAGAATACTTTCAAATGACTAGCCGTTTGAAAATATTACTAGAGCAGCCAAACGGCTTTCTGTTTCTCAACCAAATATTACAGTTGCTATAAAAAAATTAGAAGCAGAACTTGGCATACAACTTTTTGAACGTAGCCAAAAACAATTATCACTCACACCAGAAGGAGCTGTATTTTTAAATCGCATTGAACTTGCTTTGCGTAATATTCAAGATGCCGTTTTAGAAGTTAATGACTATAAACAACTTCAAAAAGGCACTATCAAAATTGGTATTCCTTCTATGATCGGAGCATATCTTTTCCCCAAAATTTTCTCTGGTTTCCAGAAAAAAATTTCGCTCATTTAGATATTTATCTTTATGAAAAAGGCTCTATGTCTATTCGTGAATCCTTAGAACGTGATGAATTAGATTTTGGTATTGTCATCATCTCCAATGCTTCTCCTAGTTTACAGTTATTGCCAATGTCTACTAACCAAGTAGTAGCTTGTGTTCCTGAAGATAGCCCACTTGCTCAAAAAGATTCTTTATCTTGGAGCGATGTAAGCAATATTGATTTAATTATGTTAAAAGAAGGTTCTTTTATCCGTAATTTAATTCAACAAAAACTCAAAGAACACAATATTCAACCAAATATTATCTTAGAATCAAACCAAATCGAAACGATAAAAGGTCTTATCTCCAGTAATGTTGGTATGGCATTCCTCTTAGACTTCGTAGTTCAAGATACACCACATATTAAAACATTACCAATAGAAGACCCTATATTTGTAGATGTTGGACTTGCATGGAAAAAAGATAGATATATCTCCAAAGCTGCTCAATCTTTTATCAATTTCTGTCAAGATACATTAAATAAATAATTTATAAAATTAAAGCCATCAGTTATTTAATTTTGCTGATGGCTTTTTATTTTTATTGATAACAAAAAGGATAATCCACTTATTTTAGGATTATCCTTTTTATATTTTTTATAGCTTATTTAATGATATTTCAACGATGAGCCAATAAAGTTTGTTTTAATTTATCTTCAATTTGTACAAGTTCAGCTTCTGCTAATTTACGACGTTCACGTCCATCTTTTTGAATTTTAATAGTTTCTTCAATAGTAGAAATCAAATCTTCATTTACTTTTTTTACAGTTTCGATATCTACAATTCCACGTTCTGTTTCACGTGCTGTCTCTATTGTATTTTGTTTCAACATTTCAGCATTACGTCGTAATAATTCATTTGTAGTATCTGTTACTTCACGTTGCATCTGTAAAACTTTTTGCTGTCTAGATAAACCAAGCGCAATTACAATCTGACTTTTCCATAATGGAATAGTATTATAAATAGCACTTTGTACCTTGTCAACTAAAACTTTATCATTATTTTGAATAAGGCGTATCTGTGGTGCTGTCTGTATAGCTATTGTTTTACTCAATTTCAAATCATGAACTTTTTTCTCAAAACGGCTGACAGCATTTTCAAAATCACTGACTACTTGCACTGCCATTTGATTTTGAGAATTTACAGCTTCCATGCGTAATTTAGGAATAGTATGCTGTTGCAATTCTAAGATTTTTTCTTCGCCAGCTTTAATATATAACTGCAATTCTTTAAAATACTCTAAATTTCGTTGATACATAGTATCAAACATCACAATATCTTTCATCATGCTCATGCGGGCTTTATCTAATTCGCCTTGTATCTTATCAATCTGTACAGATAATTTATCATATTCTGCCATCATACTTTTAGCACTGCCAACTAATGAACCTAAAATAGGTATTTTCTTTATAAATCCGCCACTGTTTTTACTATCTACATCAAAACCTTTTACTTTTACTACTAAATTGCTTAATAAATCGCCAACATGCCCACTATCTTTACTGCGAATATTATTCAAAATACTATCTGAAAACTCCGCTATATTTCGTTGTGCATTTATGCCATATTGTACAGAAGTCTGTGAATTCGTCAAATCTATATTTTCTTTTATTTCATCAATACGCTTTCTATCTTCCGGTGAAATCAATTCTGTTTGCTTTGTAACCTGCTCAATCTCTTCTTTTTTTGTCATTACTTGCCAATTTTGAGCATCAGCATTATTGTCCATTGTCTGTGTTTTTGCTTTGATTAAATCATCTAAACTAATATCTGCCATAAGTTTCACCCTCTATTCATATTATCGAAAAATTTGCGATAAAAATCATCTTTATCCATAAATAAATAGCGTATACCTTCTATAAATCCCGCAATAAAAGGTATGCCTGTCCATGAAAATAATAAATAAAAAATTCCCATAAAAGTTTTGCCTAAATAAAATTTATGTGCGCCAAAACCACCAAATAAAATTCCTAGACCTCCAGCAATTAATTTTTTACGCAAAACTTCATCACTATCAAAAAATCTTTCTGGTAAATGCTTTAATTGCCAACGCATTCTTTGCATAGGTTTATCATGCATACAATTTTTACGTCTATAGCTAAAGCCAGATTTTATCTACTTGAGTGCGGTCTTGCTTTTTCACATCAAAACCATCTGCTTTTATTGTATTTTCCATAACCTTTAATTCCGCGTCCATATCTAATAACTGGTCATTTATCAAATTTTTCAAATTGCTCTGTATAAGCATTACTCAATCCATATAAAGTATTTTTTGTTCTTTCCTTTATATCATTTACACTATCTGTATTTAACTGCGTATTTTCTATTTCTACATACTTTTCAATTAAACCAGCCACAGTATCTTGATAATAATCGATAAATCTTCTAGCTAAAGTAATTTTTTCTGGATGTTTTTGTAGATATTGTAAAATATTCAAAGATACCTTTTGCATGTCTTGCACATGCATTTTTAATTCACTATCTCTGATATATTTCAATGAGCCTTTTATATAATTATAATCCTCTAACGCTTTTTGATAACTTTCCTGCAATAATTTACTATTTTCACTATCATCTAAATCTAAACTAATCTGCTTTTTCTTATTTGGTTTAAATGTCAAAAAGACGCCTACACCTAAAGCTACCGCTCCTATCAAATTCACAATATCACTAAAATGTGTTATCATATCAAACACAATAAAAGCCAAAATAGTCGTTATAACTGCTAAAAACATAATAAAACTAAACATAATTTTTATTCTCCTATATTTTATTATACTTATTAAATTCTAATAAACCCTTTAAAATCCTGCACTACAAAATAATTATACAAAATTTACACTGATTATGCTTGTATATCATATTAAAATTGTATTAAAATAAAATTAAAATTTTTCTTGATTTCTATTTTCTGAAACAAAACTATACTTAGGAGGCTTTTATTATGACAAATATAAATAATGTATTACTAGAAATGATTAATTATTATCAGGGCGACCCTAAACGCATTCAACATTTTCTCAAAGTACATAGCTTTGCAAAATTCATAGCAGAACAAGAAAACTTGCCTTCAGATAAATTATATATTTTAGAAATCGCTGGTTTAATGCATGATATCGGCATAAAAATTGCTGAACAAAATACAACAGTAGCAATGGCAAATATCAAGAATTAGAAGGCCCTGCTCCTGCTAGAGAAATACTTGAAAAACTCCAAGTAGATACTGCTGTAATAGATAGAGTATGTTTCTTGATTGCCCATCATCATACTTATAATAATATTGACGATTTAGATTACCAAATCCTAATAGAAGCAGATTTCTTAGTAAATCTTTATGAAGATAATTGCCCAAAACAAGCTATAGAAAATGCAATTAAACAGAATTTTTTAAAACTAAAACCGGCATTAATTTATGTAAAACTATTTTCGATGTCTAATTTTCTTTGAATAGTATCCTAGTAAACATTTTATATAATGAAATCTTTCAATAAATATTACTAAGATAAAAATATAAAATACTCTACAACATCAATTTATAAAACAACAAAACCGTTGGTAAGAATACCAACGGTTTTATTCATAATGCGTCCACATACGAATTATACGTATAACTTTTTCATCTTCTAATACTTCATATACTAATCTATGTTGAATATTAATTCTTCTAGAATAGTATCCCATTAGATCTCCTAACAGTTTTTCATATGGTGGTGGATTTTGAAAAGGATCTTCCTTTATTAAATCAATTAATAATTTAGCTTTTTTATCTAATCCACTTGCTTTTAGCTTTGGAATGTCTTTTAATGCTTTTTTATAATATTCTATCTTATACAATTACCATTCAACCTCATCTTCTGAAACAAAATCTTCATTAGATGCAGTTTTAGCTTTTAATAAATCTTCTCGCACATTAGGTATAGAAGATAAATACATTGTTTCCATAAGATTTTTATAATCATCCGCACTAATTAATACCACATCGCCATCTTTAGTATTAATTGTTGCTACTTGATTATATTTAGCAACTTGTTCTAAAGTATTATAAAGATTCTTTCTAAAATTTGAAGCATTAGCTGTAATCATTATAATCACCTCAAATATAGTATATCGTACTTATTAACGTACGTCAAAATATATTTGAAGCGATTATAATATATAGCATATCAAAATCTATATTCTTAAAAATTAAAAAGAGAAAATATATTCATTATAATTTGAGCACATGGGCACAAAATGGGCACAATTATAAAAATAAAAACTCATGGATTAAAATACCCATGAGTTTTTATTTTGCTTTATTCTTTATTTAGCTATACCTAATTTACCAAAAACATAAAACGATAAGCTGAGAATCATGCCACAGACAACAGCAAGGCCCATACCTTTTAATTGTACAGGACCAATATTTACAGCAGCTCCACTAAGACCACTTATCATAGTTACGGCAGTAAGTATCATATTTTTCGTACTAGTATAATCAACTTTTTTCTCTATAAGCATACGTATACCAGAACAAGCGATAACACCAAATAACAATACAGAAATACCGCCCATTACTGGTACTGGAATAGCATGAATAATCGCAGCAATTTTACCAATAAAAGAGAAAAGAATAGCAAAAATAGCAGCTCCACCGATTACCCATACACTATAAACACGAGTAATAGCCATAACGCCCATATTTTCGCCATAAGTAGTATTAGGAGTTGAGCCTACAAAACCAGATAAAACATTAGAAACACCATCAGCAAATAAAGAACGATTAAGTCCTGGATTTTTAATTAAATCTCTATCAACAATACTACTTGTAACAACAACATGCCCAATATGTTCAGCAAAAACTACAAACAATGCAGGCATAATAATCATGATAGCGTGAATATTAAAAGTTGGTTCATAGAAAGTTGGTACTTGTACCCAACTAGCGGCTTCTACACCAGACCAATCTACAATACCTAAACAAAAAGCCATAATATATCCTGCAATTACACCAATTAATACAGGAATTACACTTAAAAATCCTCTACCAATTACAGAAGCCAAAATTGCCACAGCTAATGTAAATACAGAAGTAATCATTGCAAGCTCATTTGGAATGCCTTGAGATTGCATTGTATCACTGATAAAACCAGACATATCCAAAGCAAGTGGTGCAAGCTCAAGACCAATTACTGCTACTACCGCACCCATTGCAGCTGGTGGCAAAATAATATCAATCCAAGCTGTACCTAATTTACCCACAACAAAAGATAAAATAATAAAAGATAAACCAAATGCTATAAATCCACCTTGAGCATCGCCATAACTAAGTCCACTAGTAGCAAGCACTGCTAAAACTGGAGAAATAAATGCAAAACTAGAACCTAAATAAGCAGGTAATTTCCCTTTACAAATGATTAAATACAAAATTGTACCTATACCATTCATAAATAAAGCTGTTGCTGGATTTACATGAAGTAAAAAAGGAACTAACACTGTAGA
>ENA-OQIO01001082-OQIO01001082.1-human-gut-metagenome-genome-assembly--contig:-NODE-1082-length-13808-cov-1.993568_pt1 | contig 13808 bp, 20 predicted proteins | sample MGYA00242573_ERZ504737 | MGnify/ENA primary metagenome ERZ504737 (study PRJEB26092, sample SAMD00036203) | human gut metagenome | host: Homo sapiens | study: EMG produced TPA metagenomics assembly of... | reverse complement strand
AAAATAATAAGGTTCTTCATTTCAAAGGATTAGAGTTTGAAAAAGCAAAAGAAATATTTGACAATGCAAGAGATTTAGATGTTTGTGTTTTAGTATTTACTTTAGATTGTTGTTATATTTTTCATGCTGATGAAGATGAAATTCAAAGAAAGATTGCTCAAAAAGCTAAATTTGAAGTGATTGATGATTTTGATATTTCTTTTTTAAAGAATGAAAAAATAGCTAAGATTTTATATGAAAAAAGAGATATGGATTATTTAAAAGTACTAGCTTTAAAATTACCTCAAAGTATTCAAGATACATGTAGTATAGCTTTTTCTAGTGGACGTTATTTAGAGATGAATACTAAAGGTGTTGATAAAGGATATGGAATGCGTTGGTTAGTCGATTATTTAGGCTATGATATGGATGAAACGATTGGTATTGGGGATAATTATAATGATGTAGAAATGATTAAAACTGCGAAATTAGGATGTGCTGTTGCTTGTGCGAGAGATGATATTAAAGAATTGGCACAGTATGTAACAAAGAAGGATTATGATGAAGGGGCAGTAAGTGAAGTTATTGAAAAGTTTGTATTAGGAGAAGATCATGAATAGATTTAAAACAATAGTAGAAATTGAATCTCAAAAAGAATATTATCAAAAGTTACATCAAATCATTGAAAAAGAATATGAAACTAAAACAATTTATCCACCAAAACAAGAAATCTTTAGAGCACTTAATTTATGTGATTTTGATGATGTTAAAGTTGTTATTTTAGGACAAGATCCTTATCATGAACCTCATCAAGCAAATGGACTAGCTTTTTCAGTAACTAAAGATGTTCGTATTCCTCCTAGTCTTGTTAATATTTATAAAGAAATACATGATGATTTAGGATTACCTATTCCTCATCATGGGGATTTAACTTATTGGGCTAAACAAGGTGTTCTGTTACTTAATAATGTTTTAACTGTTGAAAGAGGTAAAGCTAATTCACATAAAGGATTAGGATGGGAAACTTTTACTTTAAATGTTGTCCGTTATTTAAATGAAAGAGAAAAGCCGCTGGTTTTTATTCTTTGGGGAAAGAATGCTATTGAAAAGAAAAAATATATTGATTCTAGACATTTAGTTCTTACAAGTGTACATCCTTCACCACTTTCAGCTTATAGAGGATTTTTTGGATCAAAACCATTTTCTAAAACAAATACTTTTTTAATAAAAAATGGTATGACACCAATTGATTGGAGTAATCCAGATGTTTAAAACAGTAGATGAAGCCATTCATTTTATAGAATCTCAAAGAGCTAAACGCTCTTTTGAAGATTTTCAAAAGATAATAGAAAGATATCAAATACCTATTGATTTAAAAAATGTAATTCATGTAGCAGGAACAAATGGTAAAGGGTCAACTGTTACATTTATAAAAGATTTATTAATGAAACAAGGATATCATGTAGGTACTTTTACTTCACCTTATATTATTAAACATCATGAAAGAATTTCAGTTGATGGAAAACCTATATCAGATGATGATTTATTAAGATTCATTAATCAATTACTGCCTTTAATACAACAAGAACATCTTTCAATGTTTGAAATAGATACGTTGATTATGTTGTATTATTTTAATGAATTAGATTTAGATTATCATATTATTGAATGTGGTATAGGAGGACTTCATGATAAAACAAATGTGATTAAAAGTAATGTTGCAGTGATAACAAATATTGGTTATGATCATCAATTTATGTTAGGTGATACTTTGTTAGAAATAGCACATCATAAAGTAGGAATTGTTAAAGAAAATGTTCCTTTATTTACAACTGAACAAAATAAAGAAATATTAAGTTATTTTAAAGATTATTGTACAAAACATCAAAGTACTTTTTATCCTTTACAAGTAGAAAAACAATATCAGTATCCTTATCATCTACATTTTCATCAAAAAGAATATGTATTACATTTACCAACATATCAAGTAAGTAATTTAACGCTTGCTTTAAAATGTTGTTGATTATCTTTGTGATTTAAATGATGAAGATATTCAAGCGGTGATCGATGATTTTAAATGGCCTTGTCGTTTTGAACAATTTGGACATCTTTATTTAGATGGTGCTCATAATATCAGTGGAATAGAGGCATTAATTCAAACAATCAAAGAAAGAAGTTGGAAGATGTTGGAATTGTTTTTAGTGCTTTGATGGATAAAGATTGTCAAAAGATGTTAGATATATTGAAAGAATTTGATGTTGTGATTGCTGATTTTGATGATGAAAGAAGTCAAGGGGGACATATTCCCTATCAAAAAGCTATTGAAATAATGAAGGCTAAACATCAAAATATTGTTGTAACAGGATCATTACATTTTGTATCAACAGTACGAAAATATGTAATAAGTGCGTAAGCACTTATTTTACTTTATATTGATAATCTAAAGGCTCATCAAATTCTGCCCATAATAAATAAACAAGTAATAACATTACTGTTTTACCAGTATCAGTTACGATAATAAAATGATCTCTACCAGCTTGTTGTAATGTTCCTGTATAAATCTTATCATTCCATGTTTTGGAACCGGTATAACTAAAATAGAATGTTCCTTTTTTACCAACGTTAACACGTAAGATATTTTCAACATATGTTTGTTCTACGGGTTGAGTAGGGGGAACAGTTTGTTGCCTGGTAAGATTTTCATTATCATCTTCTTTTACTAAGTAAGGGTTTAAATCATCAAAATAATCCATAGAGACCTCCTATAAGTCACAATTATCTTTTAACCCTGGGTTATAAAAACAATGTTTTTTATATCTTCCAGATAGTCTTCCATAAAACGTTTCTGGACAATCAACATTTGTGCCAGGATTTTTAAACCATAAGGCGTTCGTGGCGGGTTCATTTCGATAGCCATTAATACATCTTAAGGCAATGTCTTTTTCATTTTGACTCACAGGTTCATTAAATAGCGGTTGTCCTACTCCAGCAAATTGATTTGTTTGATAGACAACTTCACTAATAGTTCTGACATTTCTAAAAATGTCACAATTTGCGACAACACGATTGACAACGACATTTCCTACAAGGAGCATGCCTTCTTCGCCCTCTCCTAAAGCTTCAGATTTTATCAATCTCGCCAATAATTCGACTTCTTTTTCGGTATATGAAATTCGAGCCATGTTTTCACCTCAAAATAATTTATGATTATCCTTTAAATTTATGTCAAAAAAGGAGTACAATAATATTAGCCTAAGTATTTGATCTATTATTGCTTAAAAACTTAAATAATTCCGTGAATTATAAAGTGAAATATGATAAGATAAAGATGTAGATTAAAGCGCTTACATTTTGTATAGGAGGAGTTAAAAATGGGAAAAGAAATTGTCGCTATGATTTTAGCTGGAGGGCGTGGAACACGTTTAAAAGAACTTACAGCAAAAGTCGCAAAACCGGCAGTTCACTTTGGGGGGAAATATCGTATCATCGACTTTCCACTAAGTAACTGCGCAAATTCAGGTATTGATATCGTAGGTGTACTTACACAATATGAATCAGTTTTACTTGGAACTTATGTTGGAGCTGGAACTAAATGGGGATTAGATGGAGCTAATTCTTTGGCTGCTATTTTACCAGCACGTGAAAGAGACGAAGTAGGAGCCACTTGGTATGCAGGTACTGCAGATGCCATTTATCAAAACTTAGATTTCTTAGATCGTTATGATCCAGAATATGTTTTGATTTATCAGGAGATCATATTTATAAAATGGAATACGATCAAATGTTAGAAGCTCATAAACAACGTGGTGCAGATGCTACAATTGCAGTATTAAATGTATCACTTAAAGAAGCGAGTCGTTTTGGTATTATGAACGCTCATGAAGATGGAACTATTTATGAATTCGAAGAAAAACCAGAACATCCAAAATCAACTCTTGCATCTATGGGTATTTATATCTTTACTTATAAACAATTACGTAAATATCTAGTAGCTGATGCAAAAGATAAAGATAGTAAACATGACTTTGGTATGAATATCATTCCAGCAATGTTAAATGATAATAAAAAGCTTTATGCTTGGGAATTTGATGGATATTGGAAAGATGTTGGTACTGTAGATAGTTTATGGGAAGCTAACATGGATTTACTTAAAGATAAAGATTTAGATTTATATAATATCAAAAAAGATTGGAAAATCTATACTGAAGACACTTTAGGAAAACCTCAAATTATCGGTGAAAAAGCAGAAGTTAAAAACTCTCTTGTTACTCAAGGATGTATGGTTAACGGAACTGTTGAAGGATCTGTTTTATTCAATAATGTCAATGTTGGAGAAGGCGCAAAAGTTGTTGACTCTGTATTGATGCCTGGTGTTCTTGTAGAAGAAGGGGCAGAAATCTATAAAGCCATTATTGATGAAAATGTAGTTGTTAAAGCTGGAACTGTCATTAATTCAGAAGCTAAAGAAGTTGAATTAGTGAGCGATAATAGTAGATAAGAGGGGAAGTAAAGATGGCAAAAGTTATTGGTTTAGTAAACTTACATTCAGATATAGAATTTACGGGATTAACAGAAAGAAGACCAGTGGCCTCTGTAAGCTTCCTTGGTCGTTATGGAATTATTGACTTTGTTTTATCAAATATGTCAAATTCTAAAATAGATGCAATTGGGGTTATGATTCAAAAGAAACCACGTTCTTTATTTAAACATTTAGGAAATGGTAATTCTTGGAACTTTAACCAAAAAGCTGGTGGTGTTTCATTACTTTATAATGAAAAATATGCTAACGATCCTAAATACAATCATGATATTAACAACTTAGTTGAAAATATTCATTTCTTAGAAACAAGTAATGCAGATTATGTTGTGATTGCACCTGCTCATATCGTTACCACAATGGATTATAATGATGTGATTACAGCTCATGAAAAATCAGGAGCAACAATCACAATGACTTATCGTAAAGCAAAAGATGCAGATGTTGCTTGGGTTGGTTGTGATGTTTTAGAAATAGATAAAGATGGTTTATTAACTGGTAAAACAATTAATAAAGGTACAAGAAAAAGACAAAATATTTCATTAGAAACTTATGTAATCAATAGAAAAGAATTATTAGAAATCATGAAAAAAGCACATAAGATTTCTGCTTTCTATGATTTAAAAGATATTCTAGGATATTTATGTGATGAAAAACAAATTCATACTTATGAATATAAAGGATATGCTAGATGCTTAGATTCTACAGAAGCATACTTCAAATATTCATTGGAAATGTTAGATATTGATATTTCATCACGTGTATTTAAATCAATTGGCCAATTTATACAAATACAAACGACACACCTCCAACAAAATATTTAGCAAACGCTAATGTAAAAAAATCATTCGTAGCTAATGGCGCAGTAATTGATGGAACTGTTGAAAATAGTATTCTTGGACGTGAAGTTACAATTGGGAAAGGTGCAGTTATTAAAAACTGTGTTATCTTCTCTGGATCTAAGATTGCTTCTGGAGCAGTATTAGAAAACGTAATTATTGATAAACGTGCAAAAGTTGAAAAGAAATTAGAATTAAAAGGAACAGAAACAAGTCCACTTTATATTAAAGAAGGAGACCGTGTTTAATGAGAGTTATGTATGTTGCCAGTGAAGCGACTCCTTTTATCAAATCGGGTGGTTTAGCTGACGTTATTGGTTCATTACCAAAAGAAACAGCAAAAAAAGATGTTGAAAGTATTGTTGTTATTCCTAAATATCAAGATATGAAATTTGTAGATCAAATTGAATATGTAACAAATTTTGATATCTATATGGGATGGAGAAAACGCTATTGTGGTATATTTAAAGCTGAAGTAGATGGTGTAACTTTCTATTTCATTGATAATGAACAATATTTTGGAAGACCAGGATTATATGGTTATGATGATGATTATGAAAGATTTGCATTCTTTGATTTTGCGGTTCTAGAATTAATTAGTCATTTAAATATTAAACCTGATGTTTTACAATTAAATGATTGGCAAACAGCAATGATTGCAATGCTTTATAAAGAAAGATATTGTTATTATGATTATTATCAAAATATTAAAATTGTATTCACAATTCATAATATTTTGTTCCAAGGAAAAGCTGATCCAAAATTATTGGAAGAATACTTTGCGTTAGATAGTTATTTATATTATAACGGGAACTGTCGTAATGATGGATGTTTAAATATGATGAAAGCGGCAATTTTCTACAGTGATGTTATTACGACAGTGTCTCCGACTTACGCTAAAGAAATTTTAACTGATCAATATGGTGAAGGATTACAATCTATTCTTGAAATGAGAAAACATGATTTATATGGTATTTTAAATGGTGTTGATTATGATGTTATCAATCCAAGTAAAGATCAAACAATCGTTAAAAAATATTCAGCTCGTTCAGTTAAAAATGGTAAGTTGGAAAATAAATTAGCATTACAAAGACAAGTTGGATTACCAGAAGATCCAGAAGTTGCTTTAATCGGTATCGTAACAAGATTAACTGAACAAAAAGGATTAGATTTGATTATTAATCAATTTGAAGCAATGTGTCAAAGAAAAGTTCAAATCGTTATCTTGGGTTCAGGAGATCGTATGTATGAAGATGCTTTAAAAGGTGCAGCATGGGCGCATCAAGATAAAGTATCATTCCAATGTAAATATGATTTTGTATTATCAAATCGTATCTATGCAGGATGTGATATGTTCTTAATGCCATCATTATTTGAACCTTGTGGTTTGTCACAAATGATGTCATTAAAATATGGAACAATTCCTATTGTTAGAGAAACAGGTGGTTTAGCTGACAGTGTTCAACCATATAATGAATTTGAACAAACTGGTACAGGATTCAGTTTTTCTAACTATAATGCACATGAGATGATGGATACAATTGATTATGCATTGCATACTTTCTATGATTATCCAGATGCATGGGATGCAATAGTGCAACGTGCAATGGCTGAAAAATTAGATTGGGATGCAAGTGCAGAACAATACATTCGTTTATTTGCGTCATTACTTTAAAAATAGAGGAGTATCACTTGGTGGTACTTCTTTTATTATCTTGAAAAGTATTGATAATAAGGGTATTATATGAAATATAAGGGAGTTGTTGACGTGAATAAAAAAGGAAACAAAAAGGGGTTTACATTAGTAGAAATTATTGTTGTACTTGTTATACTTGCTATACTTGCAGCTATTGCAGTTCCATCAGTATTAGGATATGTTGAACAAGCAAAAGAATCTGAACAATTATATAAAGTAAGAGATGCATTGATTGCATCACAAACAACTTTGATTAGAACTTATGGGACTGATGGTGAATTTGGTGATGATAATGGCTCTAAAAATGGAAATAAAAAATTAACTAAAGAACAGGCTGCTGATTTAAAATCAAAAGCAGGATTGGAAAAAAATCCATATATATTGATTTTTGGAGCGGGGCATACTTCTTATAAAGGAAGTGCAGATGAAGAAAAAATGTATCATGTTTACTGTGTTATCTATCAAGAAACAAAAGATAGTAAGCCATGGTTTTATGATGGTAAAATATGGTCTCATAAATATTTATGGTCTAAAAGCGGAGAAGCAAATGCTAAAGAAGAAGTGGGGCGTGCAATGTATACAAAGGCTGAAAATGGCATTAACTATAATCGTATGAAAGGTGTAAAGGATTCTACCAAACAAGATGTTAAAAGTACAATTGTATTGTGCTTATATTAAAGGTGAATCTAATGCTTCTGATAATGTTCCTGGTTTTTGGAATGATATAAGAAATAAAAGCAATTAATGTCAGTTTAAACTGGCATTTTTTTAGAACAAAATGAAGAACAAAATGGTCTTTTCCATAGAGTTGTCAAAATCAATAAAGTCGTGTAGAATAATAAGAAGAGAGGTGATGATATGAAAAGCATAATAAAATTAATGGTGGTTTTTGTTTGTGTTGTTTCATTAGTTGCTTGTGGAAGAAAAGATACAACTGTTTCAGCAAATAAAGATGGTGTTTTATATGAGGCAGGTGTAGGGGTTTCTTTTTATTATCCTTCTGATTTTAAATTAAGTGAGGGTAATCCAAATGATGGAGTTACACGTTTTACTAAAGAAAATCAAATATTATTTTTATAAAGTAGAAGAAAATGAATATGATAACGATACTGATCAATTATCTGAACTTTATAAAGGTGAATTAGAGGCTTCAGGAGTTTCATCATTAAAAGTTAAAATGCCAGCTTTAGAAAGTGGACTTAATGTTATGAATATAAGGGAAGTTATGTAAAAACTGGATTGAAGTTTATTCATTTAGTATATTTTGATGATAAGAATACGTATGTTTATGGTTATGAAGCAAATCGAAAAGATTTTAGAAAGAATTTAAAGAAAATGATTGTTTATTTAGAGTCTTTTACGAAGTCTTCTGGATTGTAAAATAAATATTTTGTGATAGAATAAGGTCAATAAAAAAATTATAGGTAAGAGAAGTATATTGATGATATTTTATAGAGAGGGCATGCTGGTGGAAATTGTCTAAATGATTGAATAGAAATGCACTTACTTGAGTCTTTTGAAAAGAAAGAACGTTTGATTGCGTTAAGGTCATGATAAGCATCGTCTATCTGGTGGAAGAACACGGCAGTGTCTAGATAGTGTATGCTTTTTTTATTAGAGGAGAGAGGAACATTATGAAATTATTTAATACACTTACAAATAAAAAAGAAGAATTTAAACCTTTAAAAGAAGGTGAAGTAAGTATTTATGTATGTGGACCTACAGTTTATAACTATGTTCATATTGGAAATACAAGACCAATGATTGTTTTTGATGTTTTAAGAAGAACATTTGAATATTTAGGGAATAAAGTGACTTTTGTTTCAAACTTTACTGATGTAGATGATAAAATTATTAAAGCAGCTAAACAAGAAGGTATTACTGAAAAAGAATTAACTGATAAATATATTAAGGCTTATGAAGATGTTAGAAGAGGATTAAACTTAGAATTTCCTACTTATGCACCTAGAGTTACGGAAACAATGGATCAAATTATTTCTTTTATTCAAAAATTAGTAGATAAAGGTTATGCATATGTAGTTGATGGAGATGTTTATTTTAGAGTTTCTAAAGTAAAGGAATATGGCGAATTATCGGGTATTAAAATTGAAGACCTTGTAGCAGGTGCAAGTGAACGTGTTGAAGATAAAGGTGTTAAAGAAGAAACAACTGATTTTGCTTTATGGAAGAAAACAGATGAAGGTATTCAATTTGATAGTCCTTGGTCAAAAGGGAGACCAGGATGGCATACAGAATGTGTTGTTATGATCAATGATATTTTTGAAAATGGGCGTATTGATATCCATGGTGGAGGTCAAGATTTAAAATTTCCACATCATGAAAATGAAATTGCTCAATCAAGAGCTTTAAATGGACATCCTATTGCAGATACATGGATGCATAATCAAATGATCAATATTAATAATGAAAAGATGTCTAAATCTTTAGGTAATGTTGTTTGGGCTAAAGATTTAATTGTAGAACTTGGATGCAATGTTTATAAATGGTTTATGTTATCAAGCCATTATAGAAATCCTTTAAATATGACAAATGAGATTATTGAAGGTGTAAAAAAAGAAGTAGCTAAAGTAGAAAACGTTTTAAAACAAACATCTCTTTATGTACAAGTAAATCATCTTGATGGTGATGGCTTTAATAAAGACACTGTTGATCATATGGTAGATGCTTTAGCGGATGATTTAAATACTTCTTTATCTTTAACTGAAATTTTAAATCAAGTTAAAGTATTAAATCAAGCAATGCGTGTTAAAGAAAAAGACAATACTTTAATTTTAAAAGAATATAATACTTTACTTAAGATGACAGATGTCATTGGATTTGTTTTTAAACCAAAACAATTAGATGAAGATGAATTAGAATTATATTCAAAATGGTTAGACGCTAAAGCTGTTAAAGATTTTGAAAAAGCTGATCAATATCGTGAAGAATTAATTCAAAAGGGGATTATTTAATGAATCCAGATTTTATCAATCCATTAGTTCTTGCTTATTTAGGAGATAGTGTTTTAGAACTTTTAGTTAGAGATTATTTAGTAAAAGAAAGTGAACTAAAAAAGTAAATGAGTTGTGCCAAGAAGCAACTCATTTTGTTAGTAGTTTGTCCCATGAAAAATTTATTTTACATTTATTAGAAATTGATTTTTAACTGAAAAAGAAGTTGGTATTTTAAAAGAGGGAGAAATACAAAAACTTCTAAAAGAGATACTAAAGAACATCGTTATTCAACAGGATTTGAATGTTTAATAGGACATTTATATTTAAATGAATGTAAAGATAGAATTTATGAGATATTTGATGAATTCAAAAGATATGTAAATGAGACAAATTTGAGACAAATTTGAGACGAAAAATGGAGAAAAATATGAAACAATATATATATGGAAAGAACCCTATCATGGAGGCGTTAAAGGGTGCAAGTGTTTATAAGATTTATATGTTAAATGGGCATAAGGATCCTAAAATTTTTGATATTTGTAAAAGAAATCAAATTCCATTAGAATTTGTTGATAAGAAAGAATTTGATAAGAAGGTAGGAAAGGTTGTTCATCAAGGAGTGATGGCCTATATTGAAAATTATCGCTATTATACAATTGATGAAATTTTAAAAAGATATTCCTGAAAATAAACAACCTCTATTACTTATGTTAGATGGTTTGGAGGATCCTCATAATCTAGGTGCTATTTTGAGAACATGTGATGCTGTTGGTGTTGATGGTGTTATTATTGGAAAAAATAGAAGTGTTGGATTGAATGGAACGGTTGCGAAAGTTTCAACAGGAGCTATTCATCATGTAAAAGTAGCACAGGTAACAAATTTAACAAGAACATTAGAAGATTTAAAAAAGAAGGCATTTTGGGTCGTTGGTTGTGAATTAGAAAATAGTCAAGATTATAGAAGTGTTGATTACAATATGCCTACAGTATTAGTTATTGGTTCAGAGGGATTTGGAATGTCAAGATTGGTAAAGAAAAGTTGTGATATTAATGTTGTTTTACCAATGGTAGGACATGTGAATTCATTAAATGCATCAGTAGCTGCATCTGTTCTTTTATATCAAGTCTATAACTCACGTCATCCTTTATAGTAAGAAAGGAGAGACAAACTATGATAGCGTATAATGAACAAGAATTATTGTATTTATATCATTTAGGTTCTTCAATAGCGTATAAATTGTTGTTAGATGAGTATAAAAATAAAATTGAAATTTTTGTGAAACGTTATTGTAGAGAAACAGCATTAACTTCTGCAGAAGATTATAGTCAAGAGGCGTTACTTGTTTTGATTGGAATTTTTGATCGCTATCGCTATGATAAGAATGCTTCTATAAATACATATTTTTCATATGCGATTAATGATGTATTAAAATTACAAAAAAGGATACTTAATAGAGGTAATAAAATTTCTACGATTTCTTTAGATCAAGAAATCTATGGAAGTAATATGCGTATTGAAAATATTATTGCAGATCAAAAGAGTTATAATAGACCGGAATATCAATTACGGTTAAATGAAAACAAAAGTTATTATTTAAATAAAATAGAAAAAGCAAGCTCTTCACTTGAAAGAAAAATATTTGATTGTTTTATGAAAGGATATAAGAGTAAAGAAATTGCTGAATTGTTGAATATTGATATTCGTTGTGTCTATAATGCGAAATATCGCTTACAAAAAAAAGATGGACAAATCTAAATAAGATTGACTATAGCTAGCTTTTATGCTAAATTATAGTGGCATAGAAATGAGTTGATAAGATGAAAGAAAAAATCATTTTAGTGTGTAGTGAGTGTTTATCGAGAAACTACACAATGACTAAAAATAAACGATTAAATGTAAAAAGATTAGAATTAAATAAATATTGTAAACGTTGTGGAAAGCATACGTTACATAAAGAAACAAAATAAGGAGGCTATGTCGTGTTTGGTAAAAAGGCGGAAACAGAAGTCGTTGAAGAAGTAGAACGTGAATTAAAATTTAAAGAGTGGTTCAATTTAAAAGGAATCAGAGCTGAAATTAAAAATGTTCATTGGTTAACAAAAAAGAATTATTTAATAATTCTTTAACTGTATTAGTGTTTACTTTTGTAATGGGGTTATTCTTCTTTGGTGGAGATGCCGTTATTGCATTTATATTGAAAGCATTGGGGATGAATTAATTATGGCAGGAATGAATGATGAAGGAAGACAATGGTATGTTGTTTGTACATACAATGGTCATGAAAATAAAGTAAAAGAAAACTTAGAAAAACGTATTGAATCAATGGGATTACAAGATTGCTTATATAATATTATTATTCCAGAACATGTAGAAACAGTTATTAAAGATGGTAAAAAAATCAACAAAGTAACAAATATGTTTCCTGGATATGTTCTTGTAGAAATGGTTATGACAGATGAAGCTTGGTATGTTGTACGTAATACTTCAGGGGTTTCAGGATTCATTGGTTCTTCTGGTGGAGGAGCAAAACCTTTCCCACTTCAAAAACATGAATTAGATCCAATCTTAAAGAATATGGGTATTAGTACTTCAGCAATCGAAATTGATTATGCTGTTGGAGATGAAGTAAATGTTATTTCAGGTCCATTTGCTGGTAAAAGTGGAACTGTTGAATCGATTGATTTTGAAAAAGAAACGGCTAAAGTACTTATTGATTTCTTAGGTAATCAAACACCTATGGAAATTGATTTAGTAGCATTAGAAAAAACATTCTAGACAAATGTATTCACATTTGTCTTTTATATTATGGAGGTAAAGATGTCTAAATTATTTTTCTTTGATATAGATGGTACATTGATAGATTGTAATAAAGGGCTTTATGGTATATCAACAATAAATAGAAATTCCTTTGATCAGTTAAAACAAAAAGGTCATGATGTATTTCTAGCTACAGGTAGATGCAAATGTTTTATTACAAAAGGTGTTATGGATTATCCTTTTAGTGGATATGTCACTTGTAATGGGGGCTATGTAGAATATAAAGGAGATGCTATTTATAAAGCTGTTGTTCCAGCAAAAGCAATAGAAGAAACAATTAAATTATCTAAAGAACACCATTTTAGTTTCTATTTTGAAAGTAGCGATTATATTTATGTCTTAGACAAAAATGACCCACAACATAAAGAATTTGCTAGAGTATGGGGAATGAAAGATGAAACAATTATTGATGATTTTGATCCACAAGAAATTGAAACATATATTGGAATGATCGTTGTCAATTCAAAAGAAGATATTCCTCTTTTAGTTGAAACATTATCTCCATATTTTGATATTCAAAGACATCAAACAGGATGTTCGTTTGATTTAACATTAAAAGGTGTTTCTAAAGCTGTAGGAATCCAAAAATTAGTAGAAGCACTTCATAAAGATATCAAAGATACGATTGCTTTTGGAGATGGACGCAATGATTTAGAAATGTTAGAAACTGTTGGAACAGGTGTTGCAATGGATAATGCGGTTCCTGAAGCAAAATTTGTGGCTGATGAAATATGTCCAGATGTCAATGATGATGGAATTACAACATGGTTGAAGGAACGTGACTTTATTTAAAGTGAACTTTTTTTGTTATAATGACAAAGGTGATTATATGAAAGAAAAAAATTAACAATGAAAGATATCGATGTACAGCTACGTACGTCTGAGCATCGATCGATGTACAGCTACGTACGTCTGAGCATCGATCGATGTACAGCTACGTACGTCTGAGCATCGATCGATGTACAGCTACGTACGTCTGACATCG
>ENA-OQIO01001081-OQIO01001081.1-human-gut-metagenome-genome-assembly--contig:-NODE-1081-length-13809-cov-2.991449_pt1 | contig 13809 bp, 14 predicted proteins | sample MGYA00242573_ERZ504737 | MGnify/ENA primary metagenome ERZ504737 (study PRJEB26092, sample SAMD00036203) | human gut metagenome | host: Homo sapiens | study: EMG produced TPA metagenomics assembly of... | reverse complement strand
ATCGATCGATGCTCAGACGTACGTAGCTGTACATCGATCGATGCTCAGACGTAGTCGGTGATATTAGAATCTACACTAATTGCTTTCCATTGAGCAACCGTTCCGTTGTAATTAACTTCATATAATTGCTCACAATTAAGAAATGCACAGCTGTCTATGTAATTAACACCATTGCCCATTGTTAAAGTTACAAGTTTACATTCAAAAAATGCGTGATCACCGATACTTGTTACACTATCAGGTATTGTTATGTTTTTTAAACTTGAACACCTGTAAAATACTTCATCGCCAATACTTGTTACGCTGTTTGGTATTGTTACATTTGTTAAGTTTTCACAATAACTAAATGTTCCATATTCAATACTTGTTACACTATTAGGTATTGTTACGCTTGTTAAGCTTGAACAATCACTAAACGCCGCAGCACCGATACTCGTTACATTATTTCCTATTGTTACACTTGATAAACTTGTGCATTCAGAAAATGCAGAATTTCCAATTTCAGTTGACCTTTTTTCTGCCGAATCATTATTTCCAATTGTCACATTTACCAAGCTTTTGCAACCATTAAATGCACCCTCGCCAATACTTGCAACACTAGCAGGTATTGAAAGATTTATTAAGCTTGTGCCATAAAAAGCATAATCATCAATACTTGTTACACTATGAGGTATTGAAATACTTGTTATGCTTGTGCACTCATAAAATGCATGATTACAGATACTTGTTACACTATCAGGTATTATTATGTTTTCCAAGCTTGAGCACCTACAGAAAGTGTCAGGGCCTATCATTGTTATACTATTAGGAATTGTTACATTTGTTAAGCTTTTACAATTATAAAATGCACCATCTCCAATACCTGTAACACTATCAGGAATTGTTACACTTGTTAAGTTTGTGCAATCATAAAATGCTTCACGTCCAATACTTGTTATGCTGTTTGGTATTGTTACACTTGTTAGACTTTTGCAGCCATAAAATGCACAATTGCGAATACTCGTAACTGTTTTACCAACAATAGTGGACGGTATATTAATTGAAGTTGCAGAACTGGTACAATCTGTTATTTCAATAGTTCCGTCTTCCTTTTCTTCATAATAAATATTTCCGTATTGTGAAGAATCTGCATACGCTGTTAAATTCAATCCTGAGGTTATGGTTAATAACATTGCTAAGGATAGAATTAAGCTAAAAATCTTTTTCATTTCTCTGTACCTCTTTAATAAAATTTTTTACAATATAAAAATTTTATCATACGCATATTAAAAGTTCAATATGTTACCGAAGTGTAAAGTGATTTTTACACAAGTCGTTCACGCCGTTAAGTTCACATAAAAAAATAAAGGCACTATGTTAAAAAAGCATAGTGTCTTATTTTACTCTACATATTTACGAAGCTTTTGGAGGAGAGATTTTTCTTTGCGGGAAACCTGCACCTGAGAAATGCCGAGTGCGGCAGCAGTTTTGGCTTGAGTGAAGCCCTTATAATAGCGCATATCAACTATTGCCTTTTCCGTATCATCAAGGAATTTAAAAAGTCGGTGAACAATTAAGCGATTAAAAATCTCATCACTCTCATCAACGGGTACATCTATAGTATATTCACCGTCATCGCTTGAAGTGCTGAGTGATACCATAGGAGCAATAACGCCCAAAATTCAGGTATTTCCTCAGGCGGACAATCAAGAAGATTAGACAATTCTGTGACAGTCGGCTCTCGCATTTTATCATTAATAAATTTTTCACGAAGTGACTGAGCCTTAATAGCCTTTTCCTTTAAACTTCGGCTGACTTTCACTGCGCCGCCGTCACGAAAAATACGTTTGATTTCGCCCATTATTACGGGAACGGCATAAGTTGAAAAAGCAAAGCCACGGCTTTCGTCAAAATTATCAACTGCTTTAATCAAGCCTACGCAACCGCTTTGGAATAAATCGTCATAGTCCACCCCTCTGCCCTTAAAGCGATTGGCAATAGAATGAACCAAGCCGATATTATTCTCAATCATTTTATCACGGTCTGTTACCATTTTGATTTGCCCTCAATTTTTTTAGAAAGGGTTACGGTTGTGCCAAAGGTCAGCTTAGACTTAACGTTTATTTTATCGCAAAAACTTTCCATAACAGTAAAGCCAAGACCTGCACGGTCACCCTCACCTGTTGTAAAAAGCGGAGTCATTGCCTGAGAAACATCTACGATTCCGCAACCCTTGTCCCTTATTACAATTTTTACTGTATTGTCATCAAAAAGTTTTCCCGATATAAATATTTTGCCGTATGTATCTTTATAAGCATGGACTATGCAGTTTGTCACCGCTTCGCTGACTGCCGTTTTTAAATCTGCGATTTCCTCAAGTGTTGGGTCAAGAGGGGTTACAAATGCGGAAACGGCAACACGTGCGAAGGCTTCATTTACACTTTTACTGTCGATTGTAAGTTTAAATTCATTAATTAGCTTTTTTGTATTCATTTTCATTCTCCTTAATTTTTGCAATTGATGAAAGACCTGCAAGTTCCATAATTTTTTTAGTTTGCAGGGTTACGTTTTTAATTTCGATTTGGCAAGCGGGATTAATGCTTTGAAGCAATCTGTATCTGCCCATAACAAGACCTATTCCGGAGGAGTCCATAAAGCTGACATTTTTAAAATCTAGAATTAAAGTCTTCGGCTTTACAAGCATAAGGGTATCATCTATTTTTTCCCTAACCTCGCCTGCCGTATGGTGGTCTATTTCGCCGATAAGATAAGCAATAACAACACTACCGCTGCTTTCAATCGTAACGTTCATATTTGTCACTCCAATAAAAATACCAATCTGCGATAATACTAACAGATTGGTATTGAATAATTTATCAAAATTTGTATTTAATTTAATTCTTTTCTAATTTGCCGATAAAGATAAAACGAGCCGCACACAAGTGAGAGATTATTTTGCTTAGCAAGCGTGATTGCTTTTTCGGCATTATCGACCGTAAAAACATTATCACAATATTTTTTTGCAACTAAAGCAAGTTCACTTGCACTCATTGAGCGAGCGTTATCAACCTGCGTTGCATAAATCGCTTTACACTTAGGTGCAATTAACGATAAATAAGCATCAACATTTTTATCCCGCATCATTGCAACAACGGCAACTTCATTATTAATTTTAGGTGCAAGAGCACGTGCCGCATCCTCATTATGACCGCCGTCAACAAGGATATTGCCGACTTTACTTTGCCTTGCCGGAAGGTTTGGATTTTTAGCCTCAATATCTAAGCCGATTTCATTTAAAGCCGCCTGAGCACAAGCAATATCATTTTTTAAAACATCGCCAAAATCATTGATTTTAATAAGTTTTGTATTATTATCACTGCACACTTTTTCGAAAATGCGCTCACATTTAGGGTTGGGATAAAGAATACAAACTGAATCAGGCTTAATAATTCCGGATTTTTCAGCCGCAATTTCTTCAAGAGTGTTGCCGAGAAAGGCTGTATGGTCAATTGCAACAGATGTTATAATCGAAATATTCTTTTTCTCAACATTTGTAGCGTCGCCCTTACCGCCCATTCCGCATTCTACAACGGCAAAATCCACATTTTCGTCTGCAAAATATTTATACATAATAGCAGTTACAAGTTCAAATTCGGTAGCATCGCAATCGATATATTTTTCTACATAGAATGCAAATTCTTCCTCGGTAATCATATTGCCGTTAATTTTTATTTGCTCACGGTAATCTTCAGTCCAAGGAGAAGTAAAAAGACCGACCTTTTTGCCTGATTTGATAAGTGCATTTGAAAGTGCGGCGGCAGTAGTGCCCTTTCCGTTAGTACCTGCAATATGAATAATATTTATCTTATCCTGAGGATTATCCATTTTATTCAAAAGCTCATAAATACGAGTAAGCCCCGGTTTAATACCGAGGCTTTGCTTTTGAAGTATTAAATTCAAAGCGTTATCGTAATTCATTTATTTACCCAAAGAATCAATAGAATTTTTAATATTTGCAATCTTATCCTCAAGCTTTGCGGCATCCTCTTTGTTTTGATTAACTACCTTTTCGGGCGCTTTATTAACAAATCCCGGATTAGAAAGCTTTTTATTGATAAAGTCAAGCTTATCCTGCGCTTGAGCAAGTTCTTTTTCAAGGCGCTTACGCTCTGCCTCAAAATCGACAAGGTCGCCCATTGGAATATAAATCTTGGCGTTATCGGTAACGATTGTTACGGTATTGCCGAGATTGTCAAAGCTTGATTTAACCTCAACATCATTTGAAGAAGCAAGACGTTTAATAAAGTCAACACCGGCAGAGAAAAGTTCTGTTTTCTCAGTTTCAACATAAACCTTAGCTTTTTTGCTTGGAGGAATATTCATCTCTGCTCTACGGTTACGAATAGCACGGATAGCACTCATAAGAATTTCCATCTTAGCCTCATTTTCGGCAAAGCAAAGGCTTTCGTCATATTCTACCCACTTTGAAATCATAATCGATTCGCAATCGTGAGGGATAGCCTGATATATTTCTTCGGTAATAAACGGCATAAACGGATGAAGAAGCTTAAGAATATCGGTAAGTACATAAACAAGAACACTTTTAGCAGTATCCTTTGCCTTTTCGTCATCACCCTGAAGTCTGATTTTTGCAATTTCGATATACCAATCGCAGAAAACGTCCCAAATGAAATCATAAAGCTTTTGAATAGCAATTCCAAGCTCATATTTTTCAAGGTTATCGGTAACATCTTTAGCAAGGGTATTAACCTTAGATACAATCCATTCGTCCTCAACTGCAAGGTCACTTGGAAGTCCGTTATATTTGAAATCATCTGTAAGATACATCAATACAAAACGAGCAGCGTTCCAAAGTTTATTTGCAAAGTTACGTGACGCCTTAACCTTTTCGTCTGAAAAACGCATATCATTACCAGGTGAATTACCTGTTGCAAGAGTAAATCTCAATGCATCTGCGCCGTATTCATCAATAACCTCAAGCGGGTCAATACCGTTGCCGAGAGATTTAGACATCTTTCTGCCCTGAGCATCACGTACAAGACCGTGAATAAGAACAGTATCAAACGGTGCTTTATCGGTATAAGCGAGGCCTGAAAAAATCATACGGGAAACCCAAAAGCCGATAATATCATAGCCTGTAACAAGGGTATTAGTAGGATAATAATGTTCTAAATCTTCTGTCTTATCAGGCCAACCGAGAGTTGAGAACGGCCAAAGAGCAGATGAAAACCAAGTATCCAATGTGTCGGAGTCTTGATGAATATTTTCACTGCCGCAATGCGAGCACTTGCATGGGTCCTCTTTGGAAACGGTTGTAGCGCCGCAATCATCACAGTACCAAGCAGGAATTCTGTGACCCCACCAAAGTTGACGTGAAATGCACCAATCACGAGAGCCACGCATCCAGCTCATATAATTTTTCTTAAATCTTTCAGGAACGAATTTAATATCGCCGTTTTCAACAGCGTCGATAGCCGGACCTGCAAGAGGGTCCATTTTAACAAACCACTGTTTTGAAACCATAGGTTCAATATTAGTGTGGCATCTGTAGCAAGTACCTACATCGTGTTTAAGCGGCTCAATTTCTTTAATATATCCGCCTGCTTCAAGGTCTGCAAGAATAGCTTTTCTTGCTTCAAGAGTAGTCATACCTGCATATTTGCCGCAATCGAGTACCTCAGGCTCGTTTTGAGTAGCCTTACCGCTTTTAATAATTTCATCGGCAGCCTCTTTATCAGCCTTGCCTGTCATATGACCGTCATAAGTGAATGTACGGATAATAGGAAGGTTATGACGAAGCCCTACCTCAAAGTCGTTAGGGTCATGAGCAGGAGTAATTTTAACAACACCTGTACCCTTAGTCATATCTGCATGCTCGTCACATACAATAGGAATTTCCTTATTTAAAAGCGGAAGAATAACGTGACAGCCGTGGAGATGCTTATATCTTGGGTCGTCACCGTTAATTGCAACTGCGGTATCGCCGAGCATAGTTTCAGGACGTGTAGTTGCGAGTTCAAGCTTTTCGCCTGTTTCCTTAACTTCATAAAGAAGATGCCAGAAATTAGAGTCCTTTTCCTCATATTCAACCTCGGCATCTGAAATAGATGTATTACAATGAGGCACCAATTTACCATACGGTTACCACGATAAATAAGGTCCTTTTCATAAAGGCCTACAAATACTTCTCTTACAGCCTTACTGCAACCCTCGTCAAGAGTGAAGCGTTCTCTGTCCCAATCGCAGGACGAGCCCATTTTTTTCAATTGTTCAATAATTCTGCCGCCGTATTGTTTTTTCCAATCCCATGCACGTTCAAGAAATTTTTCACGTCCGAGGTCATCCTTAGTAATGCCCTCTTTACGCATAGCCTCAACAATCTTAGCCTCTGTTGCGATAGAAGCATGGTCGGTGCCGGGAAGCCACAATGTATCGTAGCCTGCCATTCTGTGATAACGGATAAGAATATCCTGAAGCGTATTATCAAGTGCATGGCCCATATGAAGCTGGCCGGTAATATTAGGAGGCGGAATAACTATTGTATAAGTCTTTTTGCCTTTTTCTCTTTTAGCGTGGAAATACTTTTTATCACACCAAAACTGATAGGTACGGTCCTCAACTTCGCTTGGGTCGTACTGCTTTGCAAGTTCTTTTGCCATAACGTTCTCCTTTATAATATGGTATAATTTTATAAAAAATAGCTTCCGCCTCAAATTGAGACGAAAGCGAAAAATTCCGTGGTACCACTCAAATTGCATTAATTAAACATAATGCCACTCAAATCTTTAACGCAGATATACGGACAAGACTACTTAGTTTCACCTTGCCGGCTCAAAAGCTACCTTCACCTACCGCATCTGCACTCTTCCACCAAACGAGCACTCTCTGAAAGAATAAGCAAGCTACTCCTCTTTTTCACAGCCGTTACAATATGCAAATATATTAGCAAAAAAAGTATTAAATGTCAAGCATAGGTAATGTTTAATTTTTATATGAAGATAGACTTCGAGAAAGTGAGATAAATTTCGTATTTTGCGAGTGGGAGCTGTACGTGGGTACTGCCCCCGACAAAAGACGGAAAGCGCCAAAAATGGCAAGGACTCGATGTCCTTGCCATTTTTCCAATCCCTCCGAGTGCAACAAGTTGCACCCACCTCGCTTTACAAGGGAGGCAAAGAGGTTTATTTATTATATTTGGCGCGGTTTAGCCGCTTTATCGACAGTCTATCTATCCTCACGGAAGTATGAAAGACCAAGCGATGCAGGTGCTGATCCTCCCTCTTCTTTCTTACGCTTACGATTACAAGAACAATTATAGTTACAATGTAAGGAAGCATTTTGAAAAGTTCCTGAGTGCTCATTTTAAGACCTGGAATAAAGAGGTAAACAATATAAAGTCCGCCAAAAAGAATTGAACCTAAAATACCGAAATCAGGCTTCCAAATTGCAAAGATAACAAGTGCGATTGCAAGCCATCCTCTGTCGCCGAAACCCTCGTTTGACCAAACACCGTTAGCATAATCCATTACATAAAACAGACCGCCGATACCTGCGATAACGCTGCCGATTGAGGTAGCAAGATATTTAGACTTAGAAACGTCAATACCTGCTGCATCTGCTGTTGCAGGATTTTCACCTACAGCACGAAGATGAAGTCCGCCACGTGTTTTCTTAAGGAAGAACGCAACCAAAAGAGCAATTACAATAGCGGCGTAGGTTAAAAAACCATAGTCGAGGAATATTTTTCCAAACCAACCGGTAGTTGAAGCGATAGGAAGTTTTTTAGTGAAAAATGCACTTGTTCTTGTAAGGGCAACAGACGGAATATCACTTCCTGTAATTTTAACAAGTGATGAGCCGAAAAAGTTACCGAAACCGACACCGAAAGTCGTAATTGCAAGACCGGTTACATTTTGATTTGCACGAAGAGTTACCGTTAAGAAGCAGTAAATAAGGCCTGTTAAAAGAGAGCCGATGATTGTGCAAAGAAGCGGAATTAAAACTGCAATGAATGGGTTAAGTCATTTGCGCCCATTGACTCCTCATAAAGGAAAGCACCGATAACACCGCTGATACCGCCGACATACATAATACCCGGAATACCGAGGTTAAGGTTACCTGACTTTTCAGTAAGGATTTCACCTGTCGAACCGTAAAGAAGCGGAATACCCTGCATAATCGCACGTTGGATAAAAGTAATTAATGTAGTCATATTATTTACCCTCCTTATGCGCTTTGCGGAAATTAATCTTATAGTTAATAAAGAACTCACTGCCGATAATAAAGAAAAGGATTATGCCGGTAATGATTTCACTGAATGATTCATTAAGTCTGTATACGGTTGCAATCTCTGTTGCACCTTATCAAAAAACACAAGCAAAGAGAAGTAAGCACATATAAATAGGGTTAAACTTAGCAAGCCAAGATACCATAATAGCAGTAAATCCCCTGTTATCTGCAGTAGTGGTTGTGATAGTATGGTCAGTACCGCCTACAAGGAGAAGACCTGCGATACCGCACATTGCGCCTGAAAGGAGCATTGTTCTGATAATTACTTTCTTAACATTAATGCCGATATATTTAGCGGTATTTTCACTTTCACCTACAACAGAAAGCTCATAGCCGTGCTTGCTGTATTTAAGATAAATATACATAAAGATTGTGAGTGCAAGAACAATAAGAATATTAAGTAAATATTCTTGATTTCCAAGCTGAGGCAACCATCCTGCGTGGCTCATTTGGTTAATAATACCTATCTTACCCGAACCTTTAGGAACTTCCCACACCATAACAAAGTATGATACAAGCTGAATACCTACATAGTTCATCATAAGGGTAAAGAGCGTTTCATTAGTATTAAACTGAGCCTTAAAGATAGCAGGTATAACAGCCCAAATTGCACCTGCAAGCATACTTGATATAATCATTACGATAATAAGAAGCGCATTAGGAATTTTACCACCGAGGCAAATCATACAAGCCGCAGTAGCAAGACCGCCGACAAGCACCTGACCCTCACCGCCGATATTCCAAAATCGCATCTTAAATGCCGGTGTCAACGCAAGCGCAACGCAAAGAAGAATTGCAAGGCTTTGGAGAAGATTCCAAACACGTCTTGAAGTACCAAACGCACCGTCAACCATAGTGGCATAAACGCTGATAGGATTTTGATGGGTTAAAAGCATTGTTACAGCACCGCTTACGATAAGAGCGGCAAGAATTGAGACAAGGCGAATAAGCCATGAATAATACCAAGGCATAGACGCTCTCTTGCTTATATGAAAGAGGGGCTCGTGAACCTTTTGTTTATTGCTCATATTATGAATCCTCCCTTTCTGTCTTAGTCATTAATAATCCGATTTCCTCTTTAGTAGCATTTCTGCCGTCGAGCATACCGGTAATTTTACCTGAATTTATAACCATAATTCTGTCGCAAAGCTCAACAAGAACGTCAAGGTCCTCGCCTACAAATACAACGGCAACGCCGTTTTCCTTTTGCTTTGTAAGAAGATTATAAATTGTGTAAGAAGAGTTAATATCAAGACCTCTTACAGGGTAAGCCGCCATAAGTACCTTAGGATTAGCGGCAATCTCACGGCCTACAAGTACCTTTTGAACGTTACCGCCCGAAAGACGTCTTACAGGAGTGGTAGCGCCCGGTGTAACTACCTCAAGGCTTTCAATAATTTTTTCGGCAAGTTTCTTAGGATTTTTTCTGTCAAGAAAAGCGGAATTGCCCTTTTTATATGAACGAAGCATCATATTATCGATAATGTCCATATTTCCTACAAGGCCCATACCGAGTCTATCCTCAGGAACAAACGAAAGCCTTACGCCGAGTTCTTTGATTTGAGTAGGGGTTTTAGCCTTAAGGTCAACCGTTTCGCCCTCAGGGGAATGATAAAAAATCTCACCGCTTTCAGGCTTTTGAAGACCTGCTATGGTTTCAAGCAGTTCTCTTTGACCGCTTCCGGCAATACCGGCGATGCCGAGAATTTCACCGCTTCTGATATCAAATGAAATATCATCAACAGCCTTAACTCCCTCTGCATTAAGAGTAGTTACATTCTTAAGTTCAATTCTGTTTTGCGGATTAACAGGAGCCGTTCTTTCTATATTAAGTGATACCTTTTTACCAACCATCATTTCGGTAAGCGATTGCTCGGTAGCAGATTTAGTATCCACAGTTCCGATATATTCGCCCTTACGCAAAACCGCAACTCTGTCGGTAAGCGACATAACCTCGTGGAGCTTATGTGTAATTATAATAATTGATTTTCCGTCTTTTTTCATACGACGTAAAACATCAAACAATTTTTCAGTTTCTTGAGGTGTAAGAACAGCGGTAGGCTCGTCAAGAATAAGAGTCTGCGCCCCTCTGTAAAGCACCTTAACAATTTCAACAGTCTGCTTTTCGGAAACAGACATTTCATAAACCTTGCTGTCAAGATTAATATCAAAACCGTATTTGTCGGTAATTTCTTTTACACGTTGTTCAGCTTTCTTTAAGCTGTATTTTTCTTTATCTTTAATACCGAGAACTATATTCTCGGTAGCAGTAAATACATCAACAAGCTTAAAATGCTGATGTACCATACCAATGCCATATTTAAACGCATCTTTCGGTGATTTAATAACTACTTCCTCACCGTTTACAAAAATTTGACCCTCATCAGGGAAATAAATGCCGGAAAGCATATTCATAAGAGTGGTTTTACCACTGCCATTTTCGCCCAAAATGGCTAAAATTTCACCTTTTTTAACCTGCAGATTAACGTCCTTATTAGCAACAATCTGCCCGAAAACCTTGGTGACGCCTTTTAATTCAATTGCAAAAGTATCACTCATATTTTCCTCCGCAAAAATTTAATATCACTTAAAACAATACTACCGTGACCGTACTTTTTAGGGTACGGCCACGGGTTTAATTATAAAATATAACTAAGATTTATTTAATTACATTTTTTCGTTAAGAAGCTTAATACCGTCAATCTTAACGTCAAAATATGGAGCTGAACGGAACTTTGATTCCTTGAATGCGCCATCTTTAATAACTTCTGTATCAGGTGTGTACTTATCATCTGTGTCAACATCAGCCTTATAAGAATCAAGCTTTTTGCCGTCAACAGTAAATGTTGAAGTATCAAATACCTGAAGAGAACCGTCCTCAAGCTTAGCTTTAGCTTCATCAATAGCCTTCTGAGTACCAGGAGCAGCAGCCTTTTCGTTTACATCTGTAAGAAGAACCGAATTAGTAGCAAGAGTACCTGTCCAGTCAGCATCAATCTTGTCGCCGTTCATAACAGCCTTGATTGCATATTCATAGTAAGGAGCCCAGTTAACTCTTGAAGAAACAATAAATGTGTTAGGGCAAGCGCTTACTGTTGAGCCGTTGTAAGAAACGTTAGGAACACCTGCTGTTTCACAAGCTGTAGGAGCACCCATTGAGTCAGCATGCTGGCTGATAAGCTTACAGCCGTTAGCAATAAGGGTATTGGCAGCTTCCTTTTCAGCAGCTTCATCATACCATGAACCTGTGAACTGAACTTCCATAGTAGCGCTTGGGCATACTGAACGAGCACCAAGGAAGAATGAAGTATAACCTGAAATAACCTCAGCATAGGTGTATGCACCTACATAACCGATTTTAGCATCTTTAGCTTCAAATTTGCCGTCTTTAATCATTTGATTAAGTTTCATACCTGCAGCAATACCTGCAAGATATCTGCCTTCGTAAATTGAAGCGAATGCATTGTGATAGTTGTCAAGACCTTCTGTATGAGCTCTTGTACCTGTTGAATGGCAGAACTGAACTTCAGGATGCTTCTTAGCAACTTCAATAATGTAAGGCTCGTGACCGAAGCTGTCGGCAAAGATGATTGAGCATCCCTTGTCAACAAGGTCTAAAGCAGCCTCTGTGCATTCCTGACCTTCAGGAACATTAGTCTTGTAAATCTTGTTTTCATCAGCAATTCCGAGAGTCTTACAAGCTTCGTCAGCAGCTGTGATGAAGTTCTTATCGTAAGTTGAGTTCTCATCGTGAAGGAAAATAAATCCTACCTTCATGTCTGATGATGCAGATGCCTTAGTTGTTGTATCCTTTGTATTTGCGTCTTTTGAAGAACAACCGGCAAATACGCCTACAACAAAGAGAACTGAAAGAACAACTGCAAGAATTTTCTTTGTAAATTTCATTTGTCTTACCTCCGTACAAATAAATCAATTTATTATAAGGTGATGACACCGAATAACCAAAACAAAAAAACGATTAATCTCTGAAATAAACCTTGCCTGTTTCGTGGTCCATACTTTCAACAATAGCAAGAGATTCAACCTTAATACCGTTGCTCCTGAGTTTATCGCCGCCGTGCTGGAAACCTTTTTCAATAACAACGCCGCAGCCTGCAAGTGATGCACCGCTGTCATTAACAAGTGCGATAAGACCGTTGAGTGCATTGCCGATTGCAAGAAAATCATCAACAATGAGGACCTTATCGTTTTCATCGAGAAATCGTTTTGACACAATAATATCGTATGTAGTGCCGTGAGTGAAGCTCTCAACCTTAGAGGTATACACATCGCCGGCAATATTTTTAGTTTTTGTTTTCTTTGCGAAAACAAGCGGACAGCCAAATTCCTCGGCAACAAGCGCACCGATAGCTATGCCCGACGCTTCGATAGTAAGGATTTTGTTAACGCCGTCGTCCTTAAACAAGCGGTGAAATTCCTTTGCGATTTCCCTCATAAACGGAATATCAATTCTGTGATTTAAAAAACCGTCTACCTTAAGAATATTGCCCTCGTAAACTTCGCCTTCATTTAATATCTTCTGCTTTAAAGATCCATACTTTGTACCACCGAAAATAATGTTTAATAATAATGTGTGTATATCTTATTACTAAATTACAAATTTTGCAACTATTCTTTTAAATTTGACACCAAATTTTAATATTTTCTTTGTTTATATTAAAAACAAGGCATATATTAGGTATGATATTTGTATATATTGCATATATGTAAAGCAAAGCACTTTACACAAAGGTATAGACTAATCGGGAAATATATGATAATATAAGCAAGGTGACATTATGGAAAATAAAAAAATCGCAATAATTGTAAGCATATTTATAGTTATATTTTTACTTTTGGCAGGGTTAATCGGCTTAGCGGGTAAAATTCCCTTTCTTTCAAAGCCGTTAGTATTCATCTTTGCAATAATATTAGTGTTATTTGTTTTAGGATTTTTTATAATTATAAGCAAAAGGAGAAAAAAATGAAAATTCTTGTAAGTGCCTGTCTGCTTGGAGAGAACTGTAAATACAACGGTGGCAACAATAAAAATGAAAATGTTATAAAACTTGGGAAAAAGCACACATTAATTCCTATTTGTCCTGAAACTTTTGCTTGCCTGCCCACTCCGAGAGTACCAAGCGAAATCAGGGACGGCAGGGTATATTCAAAAAACGGTGAGGATTTAACCGAAGCATTTTATGACGGAGCGGAAAAAGCCCTTTACGTTGCAGAGGAAACCGGATGTCAAACAGCAATTTTGAAAGAAAGAAGTCCGTCGTGCGGTTTCGGTAAAATATATGACGGAACGTTTTCAGGCACGCTTACATACGGCAACGGCATAGCTGCGCAAATGCTTTTTGAACACGGCATTAAGATTTATGGTGAAAGCGATATTAAAAAAGAATCGTCTGAGCATCGATCGATGACAGCTACGTACGTCTGAGCATCGATCGATGTACAGCTACGTACGTCTGAGCATCGATCGATGTACACTACGTACGTCTGAGCATCGATCGA
>ENA-OQIO01001080-OQIO01001080.1-human-gut-metagenome-genome-assembly--contig:-NODE-1080-length-13823-cov-2.067830_pt1 | contig 13823 bp, 17 predicted proteins | sample MGYA00242573_ERZ504737 | MGnify/ENA primary metagenome ERZ504737 (study PRJEB26092, sample SAMD00036203) | human gut metagenome | host: Homo sapiens | study: EMG produced TPA metagenomics assembly of... | reverse complement strand
CCGAAATAATGCAAAACAATATAAACATAAAAATTATAAGTAATAATATTTGGAGGTGTACAGATTGGCTAACATCAAATCTGCAAAAAAAAGAATTTTAGTTATCGAAACAAAGACATTAAGGAACAAATCTATTAAATCTAAAGTAAAAACTTGTATCAAGAACGTAGAAGTTGCTGTAGCAAAGGGTGACAAAGAAGCTGCACAGGCTGCTTTAACAGTTGCTATTTCTGAAATCAGCAAAGCTACTTCTAAAGGAATCTTCCACAAGAATACAGCTTCTAGAAAGATTGCTCGTTTATCTAAAGCCGTTAACGCTATTGCTTAATCAGATATCAAGAAACGAATTTTAATAAAATTAACCCGAAAAAAAGAAGCCACCGTCAGGCTTCTTTTTTTTCATCATTTTTTATTATACTAGACTTCTTCTATCTTTAAATTGATTGATTTATTTCTGACTGAACTGGATCAACAATAGTTCTACCCCAACTCTGTCGCTGATCTTTCCTGTTTTAATTGATTCATCAGTTTTTGCACATGCTTCGATCATATCTCTGAGTGTATCCATTGAAACATTTTCGCTTGATCTTTTAACTTTCCTGCAACAAATGCTGGAACTTTCATCTGCTTTGCGATCATCCCATTGCTTCTTTCCAAGACAATCTAAATCTTTCACCTGAAGCAGCTGATTACACTGTCTGACTAACAATGCCAGAATTCCAAATGTGATCCTTTAACTCGATCAGATCATAATATAGTGTCAATACTTTTTCTCTTTGCTTTCTCGCAATTGCCTCAAGCATCACAAAGATCTGATTTGTCGTCTGAGAAGATGTCAACTCTTCCAGATCACGGATCGTAATTTCTTCTCTCTCTCCAACATAGGAGATCAATTTCTCTAATTCATTTTTTAAGTATACATATCAGATCCACAGCGATATAAAAAACTTCGCATCGTTGCAGATGACATCTGTTTTCCTTCTTTCTTAAGCAATGAGATCAGCCATCTGGATAATTCTTTATCTCCAGCAGATTCAAAACATACCGCATGTCCTTCCTTCGAAAGAAATTTATAAATCTTTGAACGCTTATCTACACTATCTTCTATAAAAAGCACAACACTTGTATCCGAGGCTTCCTTTAATCCTTCAATAAACGTATCATCACTTTTCTTTCCAAGTCCTGTTTCATCCAAGATCAAAAACCTATGATCACTAAAAAACGGCAGTGTTTTAGCAAGTTCAACAATCTCTATCGCATCAGCCTTTTTCCTTCAAAATAAGAATAGTTCATCGTATCATCTTCTGAAACTAATGCTTTCTTTAACTGGTTTTTCATCTGGGAGATCATATATTTTTCTTCCCCGTAGAATAGATAAAAACGTTCGTATGTATTGTCTTGATATCTTCTAATATTTTCTTCATATTCTTTGCATCTCTTTCTATTAGCTTTGATAGTATACCTTTTTTTTTGAAGATTTTCAACCATCTCTTCTTTTGAAAAAAATAATCGCACCACTTCGATCTGTTCTATAAATCTTTGTGCGATATGTCTGTAGTCTGTGGATAGTTTCTAAATGTGGGTGTCCATATCTATTTTGTTTTCCACAAGAGATGACCGTCTGTTTCGGCTGAACCTTTTGTAAAAATTCATTACTCGTGGAATTTTTTGACCCATGATGTGCTGCTTTTAATATATCTGCTCTTTCCAATTCTTCTGATAATAGTTCTTCTTCGCCTTCTTTTTCCACATCTCCCGTTAACAACACCCGATATCCAAGTATTTTTCCCTGCATTACCAACGATGCCGCATTCTTTTCCATCTGACTGTTCTTTTGAGGATGCAACACTTTCAAACTTCCATCTTTTGTAGTGATCTGCCTTCCTCTTGAAAGATAAAAATAAGTTGTTCCTCGTTTCTTCGCTATACCTATGATCTTTTTCATTGTCTCATCTTTTGGAATCTCTGGAAGCCCAAGATACTTAATTTTCCCCATCTCAAGTAATTCCTTGATCCCAGAATAATGATCGATATCCATATGACTGATCACCGCAATCTGAATCTTCTGATACCCCAGATATTTCATATACGGAAGAATCCGATATCTTCCAACCTGATCTTCACTGCTGCTTCCACCATCAAATATGATCGCCCCAGACTTCGTATCTGCTACAAAACAATCTCCCTGCCCAACATCAAGAAATGCCAGACTCTTTCTTCTTGCCATTGGAATCCATATCAAAATGATCATGATAACATAAGCCAGACTGATCCTGATATGTCGATTTTGTCCATTTTTCTTCCATATCCACAATCCGGTCATAAAATAAAATAAGAGTACCCATAAAAATGGTACATGTCCGATCGTCAACATCCCATAAGACTGTCTGGAAATCCACAAAACCCCTTGGATCATCCATGAGATTGCTTCATGAAATACGGTATACGGCAAAAAAATCAAAAGAAAAGCTAAAGTAAAAGCACACGTTGCCAGTGGTACTGCTGCTACATTCGCAAGAAAAGAAAAAGCTGGAGCTTCATATTGAAAATATATGATCAATGGCAGCATCCCTATCTGGATAAAAATACAAAACGATAAAGATTCCTTCAACTTATAATATTTACCTTTCATCTTTGGTTTAACAAGTTGATAGATTGCGATCACAAAAACTGCTGTAAATGAATATAAAAAACCCGTATCATAGATTCTGTACGGACACATTATAAGTAAGACAATTCCTGCAAAAGCTCCTGCAGAGATCATATCATAGTGTTCTCCTAATATCTCTGACAGGAAGTAAACACCCAACATCATCACTGCACGAAGTGACGATCCCGATCCACCTGTTAAAATACAATAAAACACTGCGCCTGTCATTCCTGCCAGTGAACCAACTACAAAATTTCCACACCACTTGCGAACCAATTTATATACCCTTCTTCCTGCCAACGATATATGAAGTCCTGATACCGCAAGTAAATGAATTAATCCACTTTCCTTAAAGTCATCTTTAACCTCATCACTCAGTCCATTTTTATCACCTATTAACATCCCCTTTAAGAAATCACTTACTTCATTTTTGTATTGAATTTCTAACTGATGTTTCATGTACTCTCTACATTGCAAGATCTTTTCCTGAAAATATATATTTTGATGTCCTTCGATCTCAATATTTTTCGAATATACATGATAGTAAATTCCTTTACTGAAATAATAATGTCTGCTTGAAAATTGGCCAGGGTTAGCTGCATCTTCCCATTCTTCTAATTCTCCTTGAAACCGGAGAATATCTCCTGGAATGATCTTTTCATCCTCGGGTGTATATAAAAGGATCTTCCCCTCCAAATTTTTATTTTTTAAAAGTACTGCTAACTTTCCCTTCTTTGTTTTCGATACTTCTAAAACTCTTCCCATTGTATATTCTGTTGCCTTTTCCTTTACCTGGATCAGATCAAGTTTCATGGAAGTCTTAAAACCTAACGATAATAAAATTCCTGCAAGTATTCCAACTACAACCCATCCATAACGCCTATCACTAAAAATCAAGGACGCCAACAGACAAATACCTGTCAATAGATAAAAAGCCGCTGTCATGGACATAATATTCCATACAACGGGCTGTTCCGGATAACACTCCGGCAAATATAAGAACCATCGGTCTTTGTTTCATAAATTATTTCATTGGCAACTTACCAAATACAAAACTATCTCTTCCAAGAGCACCAATTGCTGTACCATCTGTATCAAGCATTGGCTCTCCAGAAATTGAAAATGATACATAATTGATATCTTTTAACTGAGTCAGTGTATATACAATACCAGCACGGCAGATCAAATCTCTATTCTCTGAAATTCGTTTATACCCTGTCGAAAAATCAATCTCAACGATATTTGTATTCACTGATACACCATTGATCATAATTCTCTTTGGAATCACTGAGCGTATCTTATCACTCTTTGGAGTCTGTTGAAGTTTCTTTAATAAAATCTTCACTTTCTGCTGCTGATTCCCCTCAAGCTCCACATTTTCTTTCTTCATGATCAATTTCGTAACATCATTATTAGTATAGTAAATTGCTGTTCCTTTTTGATTGCCTTGGTCATTGGTTTCTTTTTTTGACCGGCATCCTGCCACTAAAGCCATCAAAGCCAGACAAAGCAAAAAGATCATGCATAATTTTCTTTTCTTCATCTCTTCCTCCTAGCCTTTATACTTTAATGGAATTCTAAGTGTAAATGTTGTTCCTTCACCAACCTTACTGTATAACTTAATCTCTCCATTATGAAGAGAAACAACGCTCTTTGTGATCGCTAATCCAAGTCCTGTGCCTCCAGTATCTCTTGATCTTGCTTTATCCACGCGATAAAAACGATCAAATACCTGATCCTGGCAATCCTCAGGAATTCCAACACCAGAATCTGCAACTTTCACATAAAAATACTTATGATCTGCATTCAGTGTCACGCGGATCCACCCATCATCTTTGTTATACTTGATACCATTCTCGATCAGATTCGTAAGCCCTAAAGACAACTTCACTTCATCAATCTCTGCTGTTACCGGACGGAAACTTTCAAAGATCAATTCGATATTACGCTGCAGAGCCAATGGTTTTAAACGCTTCATGATAATCTCCAACAATTCATTGATACTTACTGTTGTGATCTGAAGCTGCGCTGCTTTCTTGTCTAGTTTCACCAGAGATAACAGATCTGAAATGATCACGTTCTCACGGTCGATCTCAGCAACGATATCCTGCATGAATTCTCGATATAATTCAGCCGGAACCTGATCTCCCTGCTGAATTAAAGAATCTGCAAGAACTTTCATCGATGTCATTGGTGTCTTTAACTCATGCGATACATTCGATACAAACTCCTGTCTTGAATCTTCCAACGTCTGCATTCTTCCAAGAATCTCATTAAAACGCTGCACAATACTGCGTACTTCTAGGAATCCTGTCTCTTCAATGGATTCATCTTCATGACCAGCCGCAATAAAATCAACATCTCTCTGAATCTTCTTTAAATCTCTCGTCAGCAGATAACTAATGATCATTGCCATTGATAATCCACAGATGATACATGCTACCAGCAGCATATTCCTGCGATGCTCCATCTCCGTAACTGCTCCCATCATATCCTCAGATGGCACAGTCGCCTGCACAGCTCCCAGGATATGATTCTGCTTTCCAGCTTTTGATACGATCGGAACCATCACTTCGATATACTTTCCACTCTCTGATACAATCCTTGTCTTCTTTCCATCCATAACATCCAATACATTATCATTTAAAAAGAATCTAGACTGAAAATCTGTATGAGTATCCTTGATGATCTTATAATTATTCTTAATTACGATGATCCGCCCATTCATACTTGCTGCAAGTTCATCAATCTGATTAGAAAGAGAGTTGGAGCCATCATCTAAATGAAAATCGACTCCAACTACCTGATCACCAAGCCAGCTACACTGACTGACCACACTATCCACTTTCTGGTCATATGTTTTCTGACGATATCCATCGTTTAACAACTTACTAAATAAAACTGATATCAATGTCGTCAGAAGGAAAACTGACAAGAAAATAAAGAACTGCATACTATGTAAAAAGGCAAATCTGTTCTTCTTAGGACTGAAAATAGTAACCTACCCCCCACTTTGTATGTACATAGTCCGGTACTCCCGGATTCACTTCGATCTTCTCTCTCAATCTTCGGATATGCACGTCAACCGTTCTTGCATCCCCCGGATAATCATATCCCCATACTGTATTCAACAAATCCTCTCTGCTGTATACTTTGTTTGGATGAAATACCAGTAACTCTAACAAGTCAAATTCTTTCGCCGTTAGATTTACTTCCTTCCCATGAATATGAACTCTGCGGCTTTCGCAATCAATCTTTAATCCTCTGCATTCTACAACCTTGGCTGATTCTTCTTCTTTCACATCGTGATGTGCACTTCGACGTAAGATCGCTTTGATTCTTGCCTTTACTTCCAGAATATTAAATGGCTTTGTGATATAATCATCTGCCCATATTCAAGGCCAAGGATCTTATCCATATCTTCTCCCTTAGCCGTCAACATAATGATCGGGACGCTAGAGAATTCGCGAATTGCCTGACAAACCTCAAACCCAGTCAGTCCTGGAAGCATTACATCAAGAAGAATAATATCATATTGATTCTCTTTGGCTTTCTCTAATGCTTCTTCTCCATCATAAGCACAATCTACCTGCATCTCATCTTGTTCCAGACTGAATTTGATGCCCTTCACGATTAGTTTTTCATCATCAACAACTAAGACCTTCCTCATTTTTCCACCTCTAAAATTATATTGTTATCTTGTCTTTGATCTTATGATATATCCCCTCTTTAATTCCCTGAATCTTCATAATATCTGAAATATCAGAAAAAGGGCCATGTTCCTCTCGATAAGAGATAATATCAGAAGCCTTCGCTTCCCCTATCCCTGAAAGCGTCATCAACTCCTTGACACCTGCAGTATTGATATTGATCTTTCCAGAGGAAGATTGCACTGCTTTGGAATCAGATCCTTCATTCTTCGCTGTCTGTTTCTTTGACGGAATCGTTATCTGCTGCCCGTCTTTCATCTTCTCTGCCTGATTAATACTCTCCGCTGAAGCCTTCTTAGTTAGTCCACCAGCTGCTTTCACAGCAGAAACAATGCGTTCACCTTTCGAAAAACGATAAACTCCCGGATGTTTTACTTCTCCACATACATAGACATAAATAGTTTCCTTAGAAGAAGACTTCTCAGCCGTTGTCTTTGTCTCCTTCTTTGGTTCTATCGATACTTCCTTCCTGCGGCTGCATCCAATGGACATCATAAAAACCATCAGCAAAATGGTTATCACTTTAACTCTCCTAAACAACATAAACCTCCCGGTCTTATGCAAAGAGTCTGGAACATGTAAATCTAACTTCTATTTTAACGAAAATTATAATACTTTACAAGAGATATTTATGATTTCCATTTAAATATTATCAATCCTGTGACAAACAAAACCACTCCTAAAAGCTTTACCCATGCAAAACCTGTTTTTTCCACACCAAACAGACCGAAAACCTCGATCAGATAAGAAACAACACTTTGTGATGCGACGATCAACATTGCTGACTGTGAAGGTCCTAAACTTGCCACACTTTTTATCACTGTAAATGTGATCGCAGCTCCGATCACTCCTCCTAATAAAAGGTATCTGGGGCTGACCTTTAAAAGCATCGTGAAACTTTGGTCCCTCTCGGCGATCAACCAGATCAACAGACATGCGAGAAATCCTGTTGCCTGTACAAATGTACTCGTTGTCCATGTACTGCTTTGTTTAGTTACTTCTGTGTTAAATACACCTTGAATACTCATTAAAGCTCCTGAAATCAATGCAATGATCAATCCAAACATATAAAAACCTCCATGAAAAACTATCTTTTTACGGATAGTTTTTCCATAGAGGTCTTTTTTATACATTCTATGCGATACAATCTTCTAAAATAGAAATCATCTCATCTACATGTTCTTTTTCAATCACAAGCGGCGGTACAAAACGAATGACATTATTTCCTGCAGAAATTATGATCAATCCTTTCTCCAGTGCTTTCTTAACGATATCACCAACTGGATGATCTGCATTAAATTCAAGTCCTTGCATTAAAGCAATTCCGCGATGCCCTGTAATACAATCATGCTTTTCTTTTAACTCTTCTAACTTATCCCATAGATAAGTACCAATTTCTTTTGCATGTTCTGGAACCTGTAACTTCTCAAACTGGTCAAATACTGCATTGATCGCCGCTGCTGCAAATGGATTTCCACCATATGTTGTTCCATGATCACCTGGTACCAAGGCCCCATCAGCCTTTTCACCTACAACAAATGCCCCAACAGGAACACCACATCCAAGCGCTTTTGCAAGTGTTAAGACATCCGGTTTTACTCCATAAAGATCATGTGCAAACAAAGATCCACAGCGCCCCATTCCACACTGAATCTCATCAAAGATCAGTAAGATATCTTTCTCATCACAGACTTTACGAAGTCCCTCTAAGAATTCTTTATCCGCTGGGAAAATTCCACCTTCACCCTGAACAACTTCACATATGATTCCACAAGTTTTATCTGTGATCTTTGATACAACATCTTCTAAGTTATTGAATTCTGCAAATACAGCACGAAATTCTTTTGGAACAAATCCATCCTGATAATGACTGTTACCAGTCACTGATAAAGCTCCCTGGCTTCTTCCGTGGAATGAATGATTCATTGCGATAAATTCATAATCCTTGGAATCGTCTTTATTATATGCATATTTTCTTGCAACTTTTAACGCACCTTCGATTGCTTCTGTTCCACTGTTTGTAAAGAACACTTTTTTAAGCCCTGAAGCATCGACGATCTTCTTTGCAGCTTCTACTGCTGGAATATTGTAATATAAGTTTGATGTATGGATCAATTTATCAATCTGGTCTTTTAATGCCTGATTGTATGCTTCATTTCCATATCCTAATGCAAATACAGCAATTCCTGCACCAAAATCCAGATATTTCTTCTGGTCAGCATCATATAAATAGACACCTTCCCCTTTTTCTAATACAACTGGAAAACGATTGTATGTCTTTAAGATATACTGTTCTCCCTGCTCAATATATTCCTGCTGAGTTTTCATCTTAACATCCTTCCTCATCTTCTTCGTTGAATAATGGTTTATCAAATAATGGTTCTTTTAAGATGGCTGTTCCAATACCTTTTTCTGTGAAGAATTCCAGTAACAGACAATTTGTTAAACGTCCGTCTAAGATATGGACTCTGGATACTCCACCTTCGATCGCTTCAATACAGTTCTTAAGTTTTGGAAGCATTCCTCCTCCAACAACTCCGTTATCGATAAATTCTTTTGCCTGTTTAAGATCCATCTCAGAGATCAATGTTGATTTATCTTCTGGATCTACGAATACCCCTTCGATATCAGTTAAGAATACCAGTTTTTCTGCATTCAATGCTTCTGCAACTGCACATGCTGTGTCATCCGCATTAATATTATATGGTTCATAGTTATCTCCTAAACCAATTGGGGAAATAACTGGTACAAATCATCTTCGATTAATGCTTCAAGAAGTGTTGTATCGACACTCTTAACCTCACCGACATATCCAAGATCTTTTCCAGGCATTTCTTTTTTCTTTACACGGATCATTTCAGCATCTTTTCCAGAAAGACCTACGGCTTTAACCCCAACTTCTGCCATCATGGCACCAGTTCCTGATTGACTTTAAATAATACCATTTCAGCAACTTCCATTGTCTCTTTATCTGTCACACGAAGTCCATGGTAAAATTCTGGTTCTTTTCCTGACATACGAACCCATTTACTGATCTCTTTTCCACCACCATGTACGATGATCGGTTTCATACCTACTAGTTTTAATAGTGCAACATCTCTGATCACGCTTTTTTGAAGATTCTTGTCTTTCATAGCGCTTCCACCGTATTTTACAACAACGTAACAGTTATTGAAACGACGGATATATGGTAATGCCTCTGTTAATACTTTTGCTTTTTGTTTTGACTGCTCGATCAATTCGTTAATTTCATTTCTCATCTGTTCCATTGATTCTTCCTTTCATAGTTGTCTGCTTTTATGCCTTTTATTTTGTCGTCTATCTATAATAATCTTATTCTTATGATCGGTAATCTGCATTAATTGTTACATAATCGTGTGTCAGATCACATCCCCATGCAGTTGCTTCAAACACTCCATTATGAACATCAATATCTGCTGTCACTGCATCTGCAGATAATACTTTCGTTGCCTCATCTTCAGAATAATCTGTTGCAATTCCGTCTTTTACGATCTCGATCACACCATCCGCACTTTTTAAACTAATATCAACCTTGACTGGATCAAAATCAACTCCAGCATAACCAAGTGCACAAAGAATTCTTCCCCAGTTTGCATCTTTTCCGTAAATTGCTGCTTTTGTAAGACTTGATGTTACGACAGATTTGCTTAAGATCTTCGCATTTTCTTTGGAGTCTGCACCAGCTACATGAACTTCAAATAAACGTGTACATCCTTCTCCATCCCCTGCGATCTGTTTTGCAAGAGACTGGTTAACATATAATAATCCTTCTCTGAATGCTTCATAGTCTGCATCTTTTTCTGTAATTTCTTTATTTTCTGCCATTCCATTTGCAAATACAAAAACTGTATCATTTGTAGATGTGTCTCCATCAACTGATACCATATTGAATGTATCTTCAATGAGTTCCCTCTGCAGTTCTAATAATAAAGCTTTATCGATTGCTGCATCTGTAGTGATAAATCCAAGCATTGTTCCCATGTTTGGGTGAATCATTCCAGAACCTTTGCACATGCCTGCAATTGTAACTGTCTTTCCATCAATCTCTACTTCTACTGCCGCTTCTTTTGGTTTTGTATCGGTTGTAAGGATAGCCCAGGATGCATCTTCTTCACTTTGTCTGTCTGCTTTTAATTCTGGAACTAACCTCTTGATCCCTTCTTTGATCACATCCATTGGCAGCTGCTGTCCGATAACTCCTGTGGAACCTACGACAACTTCCTCTGGTTTAATATCTAACAATTTCGCTACTTCTTTTGCTTCTGTTACAACATTCTCATATCCTTGTGCACCCGTACATGCATTTGCAATTCCTGTATTAATTACCACTGCTCTGACTGCTTCTTGTTCTTCTACGATCTTCTTTCCCCATAAAACTGGAGCCGCTTTTACAATATTCTTTGTAAATGTTCCTGCGATCTTTGCTGGCACTTCACTTACGATCATTGCCATGTCTTTGTTTGTCTTCCCTGGTTTCACTCCGGCACGAAGTCCTGCACATTTAAAACCTTTTGGAGCTGTTACTCCGGCATTGATGATCTTCATAATTCTAGTCCTTCCTTACCAAAGCCCTATGGGAACATTGGTACTAATTCTAATCCTTCAGTTTCTTTTAATCCAAACATAAGATTCATGTTCTGTACGGCCTGTCCAGCTGCACCTTTTACAAGGTTGTCCATGGCACCCATCATGATAATACGGTTTGTACGTTTATCGATCTTAAGTTGACATCCACATAGTTACTTCCCTCTACCCATCTTGTCTCAGGGCAGACATCTTTATCTAACACTCTGACGAATTTTTCATTCTTATAATAAGAGTCGTAGATTGCTTTCACTTCTTCATAACTTACATCTTTCTTAAGTGTTGCATATGCTGTCACTAAAATTCCACGGTTCATTGGAATTAAGTGTGGTGTGAAGTTTAATAATACTTCTTCTCCAGATGCATAGCTTAACTGATCTTCGATCTCTGGCGTATGTCTGTGAGTTGCAACTCCATATGCTTTGATATTTTCATTTACTTCACAATATAAGTTATTGACTTTCGCACCACGTCCAGCTCCGGATGTTCCTGATTTAGCATCGATGATCACACTGTTCATCTCAATGAGTCCTTCTTTCGCCATTGGATAAATGGATAATGTAGAACATGTTGGATAGCATCCTGGGTTAGCGATCAGTCGTGCTTTCTTGATATCTTCACGATTGATCTCGCAAAGTCCATAAACTGCCTCATCAATAAATTCTGGGCTCTGATGTTTGATCCCATACCATTCTTCATATCGATTTACATCTTTAATACGGAAGTCCGCACTTAGATCAATGATCTTAACTTTAGATAAGATTTCTTCTGATACTAAAGAACTACAAAGTCCCTGCGGTGTTGCTGTAAAGATCACATCCACTTTAGATGCAAGCTCATCCATGTTATCATCCAGACATTTGTCATCAACGATCTGGAACATATTTCTAAATACTTCATAATATTTCTGGTCTATATAACTTCTGGATCCATACCATACAACCTCTGCATCTTTATGCTGTGTAAGGATTCTTACAAGTTCTTGTCCTGCGTAACCTGTGGATCCAATGATTCCTGCTTTGATCATGTTAATCTCCTTGTCCTTCTCTTTATAATGTAGGTTATTTTTTTAATCATTGTTCATAAGTATACAACTGAATTTTAAAATATGCAATAGTTTTGTATAAATATGCAATTATTTTTCATTTTATTCATTTTTATATTATAAATATTCATTATTTTCGAAAATAATCCTTGCAAAAGATGTAAATATAACGTATATTAGTAAACAAGCAAATATTTATATGAACATACGGGATTTTCAATATCAGATCCTATATATAATAGGAAAACATCCCGTCAATATACACTTAGGAGGATTTATTTCATGAAAGAAAAAGTTGTTTTAGCATATTCCGGAGGTCTTGATACTACAGCTCTGATTCCTTGGCTTAAGGAAACATTTGACTATGAAGTTATCTGTTGCTGTGTTAACTGTGGACAGGGTAACGAATTAGATGGACTTGATGAAAGAGCAAAATTATCCGGAGCATCTAAATTATATATCGAAGATATCGTTGATGATTTCTGCGATAACTATATCATGCCATGCGTACAGCTGGTGCTGTATACGAACATCAGTATCTTCTTGGAACATCTATGGCTCGTCCAGCAATCGCTAAGAAATTAGTTGAAATCGCCAGAAAAGAAAATGCTGTTGCAATCTGCACGGTGCCACAGGAAAAGGAAATGACCAGATCCGTTTTGAACTTGGTATCAAAGCATTAGCTCCAGACATCAAGATCATTGCTCCATGGCGTATGACAGATGTATGGACAATGCAGTCTCGTGAAGATGAGATCGAATTCTGTGAAGCACACGGAATCCACCTTCCATTTGACGCAAGCCACAGCTACAGCCGTGACCGTAACTTATGGCATATCAGTCACGAAGGTCTTGAATTAGAAGATCCTTCTTTAGCACCAAACTATGACAACATGCTTGTTTTAGGAGTAGCTCCAGAAAACGCTCCAGATAAAGATACAGAAGTTACTATGACATTTGAAGCTGGTGTTCCTAAAACATTAAACGGAAAAGAAATGAAAGTTTCTGAGATCATCACTGAATTAAACCGTCTTGGTGGTGAAAATGGTATCGGTATCGTTGATATCGTTGAGAACCGTGTTGTAGGAATGAAATCTCGTGGTGTATATGAAACTCCAGGTGGAACAATCTTAATGGCAGCTCACGATCAGTTAGAAGAATTAATCCTTGACCGTGAAACAATGGAAGCTAAGAAGAAACTTGGAAGCCAGATGGCTCAGGTTGTATACGAAGGAAAATGGTTCACACCACTTCGTGAAGCAATCCAGGCATTCGTTACATCTACTCAGCAGTATGTAACAGGTGAAGTTAAATTCAAACTTTACAAAGGTAATATCATCAAGGCTGGAACTACTTCTCCATACAGCTTATACAACGAATCTTTAGCATCTTTCACAACTGGTGATATGTATGATCATCATGATGCGGATGGATTTATTACATTATTTGGACTTCCTTTAAAAGTTCGTGCTATGAAGATGCAGGAAGCTGAGAAAAATAACAACAAGTAATTTGACGTAGTCGTTCGAATGTATATGAGAAAAACGAAATCATAGTATAAAAGATCCAGACCAGAAATTTTGCTGCGAACCGTTCAAAACGACGGCAAAATTTCAATGGCTCTGGATCTTTTATACTATGATTTCGTTTTTCTCATATACACAGACGGCTATTCAAATCACCACAAATGTGTATGTTAAACGATATTGGATTTCTATATTTATACTGAAATTATTGAATATTATAAAAATGGTTATCTGTCTGCGACCGTAGGAACACGTCTGCACTTAGCGAGTGGATGATCGTAAGATCAT
>ENA-OQIO01001079-OQIO01001079.1-human-gut-metagenome-genome-assembly--contig:-NODE-1079-length-13827-cov-3.292482_pt1 | contig 13827 bp, 6 predicted proteins | sample MGYA00242573_ERZ504737 | MGnify/ENA primary metagenome ERZ504737 (study PRJEB26092, sample SAMD00036203) | human gut metagenome | host: Homo sapiens | study: EMG produced TPA metagenomics assembly of... | reverse complement strand
AGAAAATGGCACAGAGATAAAAAATAAGGCAAAATATCTAATGGCATGGAGGGCGAGTTTATGAAAAACAAATTAAAGCGAGTTACCATTGCAACTTTATCTGCTTGTATGATTGCAAATGCGGTACCGATACCGGGGAATGTAGCAAAGGCAGCGGTGACGCAGGAGATGATCGATTTTACCGATGAGAACAGTCAGGGCGGCTGGGTAAAAGATGGGGCAAATGGAACGATCACTTTCCAAAATGGTGAGGGTGATGATGGATTTATGGTACTTGAGTCTGCAGGAGAGTCCTTTTTCAAATATGGAAATTCCAAAACCCGTCAGGATGGAATTCTTGAAATGGATCTTACCCTGACGAAAGGACCGAATGGGGCGAGAATGTTGATTTTGTTCCGTTACAATTCTTCCTCTGACTGGGAAGGAATTGGAGTAGACGGTACTCACTGGTTCTGGCAGAAAGGTTCTTCTAACTGGGAGATCTTAATTCCACAAAGACGACGTTTGATGCATCAGATATAAACCAGAAGCATCATATCAAACTGGAGTATCGTGGAAAGCAGATCAAGGTTTATCAGGATGGAGAGGTGATTATTGATCAGACAGTAGATGCATTTAGTGATACGATGTCCGGACAGATTGGAATGAGAGTCTGGGGAGAACCAACAGAAACCCATGGATGTGCTTTGAAGTTTGACAATATAAAAACTTCCGATATTTTTTCAGCAGTTTCGATTGATCCGAAAAGTGTGAAACTTGAACAGGATACAGCGGCAGCACAGGATATTGAAGTGGCAATAACAGGCGAGAATACATTAAGTGCGATTAAAAATGGATCAGAGGTATTGGAAAGGGGAACGGATTATACTGTAAATGGTCAGAATGTCACAATTAAGACAACTTATCTTGAAAAGATCAAAAGTCAATCCAGTACAAAGCTGGTTTTTGAATTCGAAGATGGGCAGACACAGACATTCACGATTAATATTAACATTCCGGAACCGACGGTATCCTATACAAGAAATTTTGCGGCAGACGGAGCAGACGGCTTTACGAAAAAGAGTGGAAGCGGTTCTATGAGTCTGGAAAATGGTGCCATGAAGCTTCAGGGAGATGGCGTATTTATTGATGATAATTCGGCAAGCCTGAAAGACCAGGAAATTGAATTTACATACGATCCAATGAATGATAATTGTGGATATGGGGCAGTTCTCCGGTATGTAAGTGATAATGAGTATTTCTATGTTGGACCGTCTTCACAGAATAATCAGCATTATACCAGATGGAATATCTGGAATGCACAGGGACAGTCACTTCTTGGAAGTGAATATAATGACAGTGGTTTTATTCTTGCAAATAGAGTGGTTCCATATAAGATAAAAGTAAGGATTGTGGACAAGTATGTGACAGTATTTGTTGATAATGAGGAAATTCTTAATAGAGAACTTAGTAATGTTACGACAAATCCGGGAAAAGTGGGATTCAGAACCGGAAGTAATAATGGAATGCTCATCCAGAAGTTTACGCAGGAGAATGCAGCTGTACCGACAGTTGTGGAAAATACAGAGCCTGTAACAATTCAGTCAGATGCCATGACAGTCCGTCTGGACCGTGCATTCCCGCGGGTAATCGATTATACATTAAAGAACGGTGGGGAGACTGTAAAAGGACAGGAACTTGCATTACATCAGATTGAGTTAAATAATAAACTTTATACACCGGATGTTACAGCAGATATCAGTGAGAATAAAGCGGTTTATCATGTGTCAGAGGCGACGACAGGAATTTCATTTGATGTTATATTTACTGTAGAAGGAAATGTCCTTTCTATGAATGTAAAAAATATAGTTGATGATCAGACGAAACTGTACACTTTGAATTTCCCGCGTCACAGTTTGATTTCTATGTCAAGTAAAGATGCGGACGGAAAGCTGACTGTAAATAATTATCAGGGACAGAATGCGATTTCGCTTTCTTCAGCCAATGCATCAGAAGCATATAATGAGACGACGCTTGCAGTGTTAAGTAATCGGAATGTTGCTGCTGCATTAAGTGGAGAATCATATAAAAACCGTCATGAAGTAGCATACCAGACGTTTGCGGCAGGAGACCATAATTCTACAGGTTTATGGATGAATGAGTATACTTACCGTGGACTGGATGGAGAGATAATGTATCTGCCTGCAGTCAAGGTAGCGGTCACAGCAGATTGCAATGGAGATGGAAAAGTAGACGCTCAGATGGTGCGATTGTACTTCGGGATAAGTGCATGACCAGAAAAAGTGGAGCGGACGAAGTGACAGACTCCTGGACAATGATCGCAATGAATGTAGGATCCGAAGCTCAATATCCATTTCTCCGTATTTTGGATAATGTGAAGAAGATGTATCTGGCTACAGATGGATTTGGGCAGAATATTATTATCAAGGGATATCAAGGTGAAGGACATGACTCATCTCATCCGGATTATGCAAATTATAATAAGCATGCTGGTGGTCTGGAAGATTTCAACACTTTGCTGAGTGAGGCAGAAAAGTATAATGCACAAATAGGTATTCATGTAAACCAGACAGATACTTACCCGGAAGCTCCGCAGTATGGAAAGCTTGCAGCAAGCCTTCCGGCCTGGGATTGGTATGATAGTTCAAAAGGCATTATTCGTGAGAACGACGATCTTGACACATCAGAAAATGGATTGGATGGACGTTTTTCGCAATTATACGATAAAGATACGCAGGGAAAGATTGATACGACATATGTAGATGTATTCTTTGGAACAAGATGGCCGATGTATAAATTAATACAGAATATAAAAGGCCGCAACATTATTCTTGGAACAGAGAATCCTGATGAAATGGTTTCCCACAGTGTATTTGTCCATGGTATTCAGACCGGGGCAGGCAACTTTAAAGGAGCAGGAAATCTGGTTCGTTTTGTAGAGAACAACCAGTCTGATATTTTCCAGGGAACAACTTTGTTCAGAGGAATACAATCGAGAAACAACGGCGGCGATACAGGCGGAGCAAGCAAAGGTGGTGCTGGTATTGACGGTTGGCAGCAGTCTTCACAGGGAAATAATGCAGCAAGTATGAATGATTCGCTGGATACATTTTATTGCGAAGTACTTCCGGCTAAGTTCCTTGCACAGTATCCGCTGATGCAGTATGAAAGCGAATCGCGGGCAGTTCTGGGAAATAGTAACGAAGTAGTAACTGAGATCGTGAATAACGTTAATGTTATTACGCTGGACGGTGAAAAAGTTGCCGAAGGAAATAAGATTTTCATTCCATGGGAAAAGGATGATGATGAGCAGGGTAAGATTTATCATTATAATAAAGATGGAGGTTCAAGTACCTGGACACTTCCGGAATCCTGGGGAAATGTAACTGAGGTAACGATTTATAAACTGTCTGCAGAAGGAAAATCTGATAAGAAAACGCTTCCTGTGACAGGACGTAAAGTAACAATTGATGCGACAGCAAAAACAGGATATGTACTTTACAAAGAGGATGCTGTAAAAGTTGATACGGCTGATACAATGGAGTGGTCTACAGGATCTCCTGTGAAAGATATGGGATTCGATTCCTATAATTTTGATGAGTGGAAACCATCATCTACATCTGATAGTGTAGATCATATAAAGATTAAGGATAATAGTCTTGGAAATGCACACCTTTATATAGAGGGAACAAAAGATGGACAGGTAAGTCAGACTTTAACAGGTCTGGTTCCGGGGCAGGCTTATTCGGCATCTGTATGGTGCATTACTGATGATGGACGAAAAGCATCAATTGAGGTAAAGAACGGGGACGAAGTAGTTTCAAATTATATGGAACAGAGTAATGTCACGTATGGAGTTCATCATAATGATAAATATTTGACTAAGGCTCAGCGTATGCAGGTACGTTTTACTGCGGCATCTGACACGGTCAAATTAACGCTTTCTGCAGCAGCAGGAAAAAGCGATACATCGGTTGTTGACTTTGATGATGTGCGGGTGGCAAAAGTTGATGCTTCTACTAACCCGGATCCGAATAAGTATACTTATTGGGAGGATTTTGAAAATGTAGATCAGGGCTTTGGAGTATTTGTGTCTACGGAGTCTGATCAGTCGCATTTATCTCAGAAAAATCCAGTGAATCCAGAGTATACGACGGATGTGATTGATGGAAACTATTCTTTGAAGATTCGTGCAAAAGATTATATGAGAACCATTCCATCAACGGTTAGATTTAAACCGAATACAGAGTATAAAGTAGGCATTGAATATAAAGCACCAAGTGCAAATGCGTTTACTTTTGCAGTAAAATCTGATAAGGCTTCAAAGACGCTTGCAAGTGCGGTGGCAAATGCCCAGAGTGGAAAGCTTGTTCTCGAGTTTACAACAGGTGATGAAGAAGACTGCTATGTAGATATTACAGGACAGAGCAGTGAATATTATGTTGATAATTTCTATGTAGAAGAGGCATACATCCCGGCAGACTTTTCAGAGTTACAGAAGGCAGTAGATGAGGCAGAAAAATTAGACAGAACGGTATATATGACAGAGTATTATGCTGGTCTGGACAAGATTCTTGCGGAGGCTGAGAAAGTACTTGACAATCCACGGACAGAGCAGAGTGAGGTTGATGAGATGACCCAAAAAGTGAGGGATGCAATAAATGCATTACAGCCACTTGCGACAAATGCTGACTTTGCAGCACTGGAAAAGCAGTAGAGGAAGCTGAGAAAATTATAGTAAAAGATTATAAAGACACATCGGATTTTGAAAGTGCATTAGCTGCTGCAAAACTTCTTTTGGAAGGCAAGGAAACGAAAAAGGAACTTAAGCATACAGAGGTAGCAACAGCAACTGATACGCTCGTTGAGAAGCAGAAAGCACTAAAACCGGTAGATCCAAAACCGGTTGACCCAGATCCGGTAGATCCAAAACCGGTAGATCCGAATCCGGTAGATCCAGATCCGGTTGCCCCAGGCAAGCCATCTACTCCGGATAATTCGAATGGTGCAGGACAGACGACAGGAAGTGGCAAGCCATCTGCTGACCAGAAAAATCCGGCGATGGGTACAAAAAAATCTGGAAAAGCAACAAAAACCGGCGATACAACTCCGGTTGTACCGGTGGCAGGAGGGGTACTGGTCTCTGCAATGATGCTTCTTGCAAATTTTCTCAAAAAGAAAAAGACAATTGAGATGAAAGAGTGATGTTTGAATAAAAAATATGCTCCGTTCAGGCAGACAGGAACAAGAAAACCTGTTGCCTGAAGGAGCATATTTTATCTTAAGCACTCTTTGCATTTCCACTGACCAAGACCTCATATTCACGCAGTTTCTCTTTCGCCTGTGGAGTTAAGTGCCTTGGAACTTCAATCTGAACCGTTACATACTGGTCACCGTGAACCGAAGGGTTCTTCATGGAAACAATTCCCTTTCCTTTCAAACGGATTTTAGAACCGGACTGTGTACCTCACGGATCTTACAAAGCACATTGCCATATAAAGTCTGAACCAGTGCTTCACCACCAAAGACAGCCGTCGTGAAAGGTACAGTAATTGTCGTATAGACATCCGTTCCCTTTCGCTCGTATCCCGGTTTGTCAGCGACCTTGACCTTCAACATCAGATCCCCGGCATCTCCGCCATTTGTACCGGGCATTCCCTTGCCACGGAGACGGATCGTCTTACCGGTGTCGATTCCTGCAGGAATATGAACCTTCAGTGACTGGGAAGGATTTCCCGGAGCATTTGGATCCTGTAATGTAATGACCTTGTCACAGCCAAAAGCAGCTTCATCAAAACCAACGGTTACTTCTGCATTCAGATCGGATCCCTTTGACTGAAAACCACCGGACTGGAACCCACCATGGAAGCCGTTCCCAAAACCGGAAGAAGTCTTGCGGGAGGTTCCTCCGTGGAACATATTTCCGAAAATATCTCCGAACATATCATCCATATTACCACCCTCAAAGTGGTATTCCTGATACCCACCGTTTCCGGTAAAACCGCCACCACTGAAACCACCACTGCCAAAACCATTGCTGCCAAATCCGGTTCCGTCAGATCCGGCTCCACCAAAGCCACTTCCATAGAATCCACCATGGAACCACCGGTGCCGTAACCGCCGGCTCCATCGGCAGCACCGCTCTGGTCAAATGCAGCGTGACCAAACTGGTCATAAAGTTTCTTTTTCTCAGGATCACTCAGGATATTGTAAGCTTCTGTGATCTCTTTAAATTTCTTTTCGGCCTCTTTATCACCGGGATTCGTATCCGGGTGATACTTTTTAGCAAGCTTTCTGTAGGCTTTTTTTATTGCTGACGGATCGGCACCTTTCGCCAGTCCGAGCAGTTCATAGTAATCTCTTTTCATAGACTCACCCTCATATCTTTCCGTTACGTTTGTATCATCTGATCTGCATTACTTTTTACACTATTGTATGCAAAGAAACAGTATCATTCATACTGTTCTATATGTAATATAGCAAAGAGAATAAAAGCCGTCAAGGGAGAATCAAAAAGAATGTTCCGAATTAGACAAAATAAGCGTGGGAATCAACCGAAAAGAACGAGTTGAAAAATTCTGCTGTTGTTATAATAGTATTAAGTCAGAGTGGGTGAGTTCGTGCGTAGAAAGAACAAGATTTCAGAACAGGAGGGGATGCGGAGTATGAAGAATCGAAAAAAGCAGTTCCTGAAGATCGGAATTGCAGTATTGGTGATCGCGGTTGCGGGAATTGTTGCCGGGGTCGTCCGATACAGGATTGATAATCGATTCGATTTAACTGTTGGGGGGCATACAATCAGTAAAGATGAATATGTGAACTGCATGAAATCTGTAGAGTATGATACAGAGGTGCAGATTCAGCAGGACTATGATGCCGTTTATGAAGATGGCTTCTGGGAGAAAAAGTATGATGGAAAATACGGCTACGAAATTCTGACGGAAAATACAGTGGAACAGTTGAAATACATCCATGCGGTCTATGACCTTGCAGAAGAATGTGGTGATGTATCAGACAGCAGTTATGAGGCTTTGGAAAAGCGTTGGAAAGACGAAAATGCAAAGCGGAGTGAAAAGGTTGAAAATGGGGAAGTGGTCTATGGATGAAAGAGTATACTTTTCAGATTTATCTCCAGTATGAAATGAGTACACTCAAAGAAAAATACTGCAATGATGATACCCGTGAGGCATGGAACTGACAGAGGACGAGATACTGGAACACTACAACAGCCGTGAGTGGATCTTCGGGGACAGCGAAGAGAATGCTGATCTGGAGACAGCAAGAATTGCGGTGGAACGTGAGTTGCGTGAAAAGAAATATGATGACATCATCACGCAGCGTGAAACTGATTCTCAGGTGGACGGAAACATGGCAGATGTAAACCGGTTTACCTTGAAGAATATAAAATGATGGAAGGAGCAATATTATGAAGAAGAAATGGATGAGCGGTGCTCTGGCTCTTCTGCTTGCAGGAACTACGGTTGCATCAATGACGCCGGCAGTTGCTGTTAATGCTGAAGGACAGAACACTGCAACAGGAACAACATATTATGTTGATTCCGAAAATGGAAATGCCGATGAAAATGCAACAGGTACTTCCAAAGATGATGCATTTAAAACTCTGAAACAGGTAAATGCAGTGAATCTTCAACCAGGAGATCAGGTACGTTTTAAGAGAGGATCTGTCTTCAATGGAGAGGCACTTCATTTTACGAAGGAGGACAGCGGTAGTGCAGATGCATCGGTTGTTATTTCAACTTATGGAGATGAGAGTGCAGCCAGACCGCAGATCAATACAAATGGTCAGGGACGCTGGAATCTGAACTATGGAAATCCACTGGATAACCAGAACCATAAATGGAAAGGTGAAGTATCTTCCTGTATTCTGATTGAGGATACAGAATACATTGAGATCAATGGTCTGGAACTGACGAACAACAGAGCGACAGATAAAGTACCGGAAACAGATTCAAATGGTAATGTACGTGACTACAATGATGCTTATGCAATGGACAGAACCGGTGTTGCCGGAGTTGCAAAAGATAATGGAACAGTAAGATCATATCGTACTGAATGATCTTTACATTCATGATGTAACAGGTAACGTCTATAATAAGCACATGACCAATGGTGGTATCTACTTTATCATGGAGAAACCGACAAATGAGGCAACAACAGGTGTTGCAAGATACAATGATGTTAAGATTAAGAATTGCTATCTTGATACAGTAAACCGGTGGGGAATCGCAGTTGGATATACCTATCAGTGGGGAAGATTCACAAATGCTTCTCTGTCAGATGAGGTGATGTCTACATATGGAGCATCCAAGGTTGTAATCGAGAATAACTACCTGAACAATGTCGGTGGAGATGCGATTACAACAATGTACTGTGACAATCCTTTGATCCAGTATAATGTGTCAGAGAATGCAGCAAAGCAGATTAATAAAACAGACTACTCACAGCAGCAGCCAAGTCTGGATGCAAATGGAAATGAGACTGGTAAACAGGACGTTGGAGCAGGACGTGTGGCAGCAGGTATCTGGCCATGGAAGTGTAAAAATGCCATTTTCCAGTACAATGAATGCTTCGCAACGCTGAATGCATCCAGCGGTAATGGTGACGGACAGCTTGGGATGCTGACTACGGTGATGGAACAAACTATCAGTACAACTACAGTCACGGTAATACGGCAAGTACGATCATGTTCTGTGGACCGCAGTCCATCAATAATACATTCCGTTACAACATCAGCCAGAATGAAGATATGGGACCGCTGGATCCTGCTGGAAATACAGGAAATTGTCAGGTTTACAATAATACCTTCTATATTAAAGCGGGACTGAATACAATCTGGCATAGAAGTCATGGAAATGGTGGACCGGTTACAGCAGAAAATAATATTTTCTATTTTGCAGGAAGTACACCGGCAACAGTTTCAAACTGGAATCCGAGCAACAATAAAGTATTCGACAACAACCTGTACTACAATGTATCCAATTACCCAACTGATGCAAATGCAGTAAAGGTATCCGCAGGAACAGCAGTACTTGTTGATGCAGGTTCAGGTCCGGTTGCAGCAGCAGAGGACAAGCAGGCAAGACTGCATGAAGATCCGACAGCTACTACAAAATTTGATGGATACAAACTGGCAGCAAACTCACCGGCTATCAATGCTGGTAAAGTAATTGTTGACAGAAATGGTTATTCTATCGATCATGACTTCTTCGGACATGCAATCACAGCAGTACCGGAAATCGGAGCAGCAGAAAGTGATGCAGTTACAGCACTTGTACTTCGTTCCAATACATACACAATTTCAGGAACAAATGTAAGTGATCTTCCGAAGAATACAACAGTAGAGCAGTTCCGCAACAACATCATCGTTGATACAGGCGTTACAGTTACTGTAAAAAATGGTGATAAAGTTCTTGGCGATGCAGATATCGTGAAAGGTGGAGCAACCGTCGTTCTTTCTTATGAAGGAATGGAGGATGTAACTTATACAGTAGTTGCAAGTTCTGATAAAGAACTGAAATCTTCTTACTACATGGTAAGCGGAAAGACACTGAGTGTTCCTTATACAACAGCAAATGCTACAACAGTCAGCGAGCTGAAGAAGAACATCACAGTAGCTGATACAGCAACAGTTTCCGTACTGAACAATGGAACAGCATTAGCTGACGGAGATGCAGTAACAGCAGGAGTGACAGTACGCATCACGGCTGAAGACGGAACAACAAATGACTATACGGTAGCTCAGAAGAATACATACAACTGGACACTGGACTATGCAGGACAGCAGCAGGGAAATGTATGGTTTGCACAGCAGAAGAACGGTAATGGCGACTGGGCTGATATGACAGCTTATGATAATACTTATCCAAACTGGGTACTGAATACATACTATGGTGTTGGTGTAGATGCTCCAAATCACAGTACAGCAATGAGCGATTCCATTCATGGACTGATCTCTGCTCCACCGCAGACTTCTTATTCGACAGCAATGGTATTCAGAGCACCGAAGAGCGGTACAGTATCCTTCAATGTAAAAGATGGTGAGCCGTATCTGCGTCAGGCTGGAAACTCAGGCGGAACAGTTACATTAAGCCTTCTTGTAAATGATACAGTAAAACAGAGTGTAACACTTTCAACAAGTAATCAGAAAGCAGCAGACTGGGCAAATTTTGATGAGATTGAACTGAACAAGGGCGATGTGATCCGCGTAACAGCAAGCTGCAACAGCAATCCAAGCAGGCCGTCTGTTCATGTTACTCCGATCATCACATACGTTGACAAGGCAGTAGTTGATACAGAAGCACCGGATGCTCCGACAGCAGTAAGAACAGCAGATGTTACAGAGACAACAGCTCATGTTGCATGGGAAGCAGCTCTGGATAACGTTGCAACAACTGGATACAACGTATATGTAAACGGAGAAAAGGTAAACACAGAACTGGTAACAGCTACAGAGTATGATCTGACAGGTCTTACACCAGCTACAGATTACAGCGTAGAGATTGAAGCAGTAGATGCAGCAGGAAATGTATCTGAGAAATCAGAGGCAGCTACATTTACAACAGCAAAGGCAGTCGATACAGAAGCACCAAGCGTTCCGACAGACGTAAAAGCATCTGATGTTACAAAGACAGGTGCAACTGTTACATGGACAGCTTCTACAGATAATGAAGGAGTTGCCGGATACAATGTATATGTAAATGGAACTCAGGTAAATGATACACTGGTAGCAACAACAGAATATGTATTGACAGGTCTTACAGAAGGAACAGAATACACAGTAGAGGTAGAAGCTGTTGATACAAATAACAATGTATCCGCAAAGGCAGCAGCTACATTTACAACAAAGAAAGATGCTGTAAATCCTGATCCGACAGTAGTTGATAAGACAGAACTCAAGGCAACTACAGCAAAGGCAGATGCAGCACTTGCAGCAACAGACAAGTACACAGCAGAATCACTGAAAGCCCTGCAGGCAGTTTACGATCAGTACGCATCCGTTCTGAATGACGAAAATGCAACGCAGGCTCAGGTTGACGAAGCAAATAAAGCCATCGCAAAAGCCCTCAATGCTCTTGTAGAAAAGAAGACAGATGACGGAAAGAAAGACGACGGCAACAAGGGTGACAATAAGAAGGATGATACAAAGGTTGATAACAACAAGAACAATCCTTCTAACACATCCAAGTCTGACAATAAGACTACAACAAAGGTAGACAATACTAAGAAAGCAGCTAAGACAGGCGATACGACAAACGTAGCAGTTTGGGCATTTGCACTGGCAGCATCCGCAGCGGCAGCAGGCGTTGTAGTAAAGCGTAAAAAAGAGAACTAAAAACTTTGCAGTTTTGTAAATGTGAAATTTAGAAACAAGCGGGGGAGGTTATGAAAAATGCTGATCTCCTTCGCTTTGATAACATAATGGGAGGAAAGACATGAGAAAAAAAGCCTTATCAATGCTTATGGGCTTAGTTCTTGGAGTTACGACGATTTTCAGTTCTGTTGGAACAACAGGAGTTACGGTATATGCCGCTGAAAATGGCGTAACAGATGCGGACTGCACAGATAAAGATACTGCAGCACCAACACCGGACGATACAGTACCTGATGCAAATCAGTATAAGTATCAGAAGGATGAACTTGCAGCATTTTGTCATTTTGGTCCGAATACATTCAATGAACTGGAGTGGGGATTTGACCAGTCAACACAGAAAAAGCTTTATGAAGGAAGAACTCCAGATGAGATTTTTACGCTGGAAAGTGATTTCGACGCAGAAACATTAGTAAATACACTGAAAAATGCAGGATTTAAAAAGCTGATTGTAACAGCAAAGCATCATGATGGATTCTGTATCTGGAACAGTTCTTATACAGATTATGATATTGCAAGTACAAGTTATAAAAATGGAGAGGGAGATATCCTCGCAGAAATTTCAGCAGCGTGTACGGCAGCCAATATGGACATGGGATTATATCTTTCACCATGGGATGTAGCAGAGTCAACCTTTGGTTCAGATGGTGGGTCGATCAATAATGCCTACAATGAATATTATAATAATCAGCTTAAAGAAATCCTGAGCAATCCGAAATACGGAAATAACGGGCATTTCGTGGAAGTATGGATGGATGGAGCGAACGGTTACAATAATGTACCGCAGACATACAATTTTGAAAAATGGTATGCAACAATTCAGAAATATGAAGGAAGAGAAGCAGACTATAAAGCAGATTGTATGCTGTTCGGAGCAGGAACTCATACAACAGTCCGCTGGATCGGAAATGAAAATGGTTTTGCAGATGATACGACATGGGCAAAATCAACAATCCGTGATGGTCAGATCTATAATGATGACAGTCAGCGTACCGGAGATTACAAAGGAGATCCGACAGACGGATATTCCAATGGATATGAAGATGGTAATCACTGGACAGTACCGGAGGCAGATGCAAGAATTACATCCGGATGGTTCTGGGGAACACAGAAAAATACTCCAAGAACTCTGACAAACCTTGCAGAGATGTATTTTAGATCAGTTGGTCATAATGCAACATTACTTTTGAATGTGCCTCCGAATAATGAGGGAAAAGTAGACAAGGCGATTCAGGATCGTGTTGTGGAATTTGGCCAGAATGTTCAGGATACATTCAGAACCAATCTTGCAAAAGCAGATGGAACAACAATTACAGCAAGTAATGTTCGCGGCAATGATATTGACTTCAAGCCGGGAAATGCAGTGGATGATGATGATGCTACATACTGGACAACAGATGATGGTACAACAAGTGGAAGCCTGACGATCAAGTGGGATTCTGCAAAGAGATTTGATGTTGTATCAATCGAAGAGGCAATCCAGAATGGACAGCATATCAATAGCTATAAAGTTGAATACAAAGAAAATGACAATGCAAGCTGGCAGACCATGGAAAGAGGTGTGACGGTTGGATCAAAACGACTGATCAGAACATCACCAATATCTGCAACTCAGGTAAGAATTACTGTCGGAACATCAACAGGAAAAGTTCCGCAACTTAGCGAAGTTGGAGTTTATAAAGCCAGCAAAGGCTTCCAGCTGAGTGGGGCTGCTCCGGATGGAATGGATTCGACAAGTGTAAATGATAAAACGAAGTTTAAATTTAGTTCTTCAGGATGGAATCCACAGACGGGAACTACTTATATTAATGGACAGAATACCTGGTCAAATAAAGAGGGTGCAAGCTTTACCTATGAGTTTGACGGAACAAAAGTATATCTGATGGGAACAAAAGATCCAAATCATGGTCAGGCAGATGTCTATATTGATAATATGGATACTCCGGTTGCAACGATTGATACTCATGATACCGTAAGATCAACAGGAGCAAAGATTTTTGAGTCGGCGGATTTGAAAAACGGACATCATAAACTGAAGCTGGTAGCAAAGACGACAGCAGCAATCGGTGTCGAGGCAGCCTATGTCATTAACAATGACGGAAAAGGTATGCTCGAAATTGAAAATGAAACCTATACGATGAACGAAAACAGTGATCTTGCTGTCAAGATCAAGCGTGTTGGTGGAACAACAGGTGAAATCACAGCGAAACTTGAGCCAAACCCAGGAAGTGCGATTCAGAAGCATTTCAATACAGAGTTGATTTCTACCGTTCAGTTTGCAAATGGCGAGTCAGAAAAAGTAATCAGTCCTGCAGCACATGCAAACCGTGTGCCGACAACGGACGGGGATGTATATTTTACACTGGAGCTTTCAAGCAGCAGCCCGGTAATCGGACTTGCAAGCTCAGCCAAAGTAACAATTCTTGATGCTGATGACA
>ENA-OQIO01001078-OQIO01001078.1-human-gut-metagenome-genome-assembly--contig:-NODE-1078-length-13848-cov-2.129655_pt1 | contig 13848 bp, 16 predicted proteins | sample MGYA00242573_ERZ504737 | MGnify/ENA primary metagenome ERZ504737 (study PRJEB26092, sample SAMD00036203) | human gut metagenome | host: Homo sapiens | study: EMG produced TPA metagenomics assembly of... | reverse complement strand
GTAAAACCGGAGAAGCCAGTCTGCCTGATATAACCGGTGTTCACGCAGAAGAGGCGGAGGTGTACCGATCTGCGGTAATACTGCCTCTTCATTTAACGGGATGTATGCTGAATAAAAGACACGCTTCAGGTCAAACCCCTGATAAAGTGCCTGCGTTGTCTGCAATAGTGTATAATCGCTTTCACCGGTAGCTCCTATGATCATCTGAGTACTCTGACCTGCCGGAGCAAAGCTACGCTTTAACTTTGACATATCCCGTGGTGCCAACTGGGTGGCATTCTCCCATCCCAGTACATATTCTGATGCCGGTCTCTTTCCGTTCTTCAATGAGAAAGGTAGTTCATTTTCCAATAGCGAAACAAGGGGAGGTTCTTCTGACACTGTATTCCCCATACTCAGGCTTTTTCTGAATCTCTGTCTGGAATTTGCCGAAAAAATCCCGTGATCTAATATCGGTTCCCGAGACTTCGTTCCATATGAGCTGTCTTACCGATTGCCATCCGGTGAGAGGCGATCGTACTTTGCACTTTTCCCATGGGATTCAGAATGATCTGCATCGTTTTGTTGGGTGCCAGTGTACGAAGTCCTGCTTCTGTAGGCAGTTCTAAATTCACACTGATACGGTCTGCAAGATAACCGGCCGCTGCGAGCAGTTCATCAGAAGCACCGGGAATCGTCTTTACATGGATATAACCATTAAAATGGTACTTTGTCCGAAGCAATAACAACGTCTCACACATTTTCTCCATCGTATAAGAGGGATTCTTCAGAACACCGGAACTCAGGAACAGTCCCTCAATATAATTACGCTTATAAAATTCGATGGTCAGCTCACAGATCTCTTCCGGTGTAAAGGTTGCTCTTTTGACATCATTACTGGCACGGTTGATGCAGTACTTGCAGTCATAAGCACAATGATTCGTCATCAGGATCTTGAGCAGAGAAATACATCTTCCGTCTGCCGCAAAGCTATGACAGATGCCACATGCTTCAGCATTGCCGAGTTCTCCTTTCTTTCCCCGGCGGCTTGAACCGCTGGATGTGCATGCGACATCATATTTGGCTGCATCTGCGAGAATCTGCAGTTTTTCCTGTATTGTATAATTGCTATTTATAAATTCTATACTCATAGTCCTATTATACAAACATATGTTTCGCAATGCAAGTCGTTTTAGAACAAATGTTCTTTTTATTGTCTTATTTCTTTATTATATCTTTTGTACATTAATATCTTTACATTTTTCATAAGCAAAAAATTGCTGCACCCAGAGCCCCACAAAGCTGTGCCTCATCACAGATATAGAGCTTCGCTCCGAGCTTTTCTTCCAGTGCCTGGATGATTCCCTGATTTTTGGCGACACCACCGGTCATCATATATTCACCCGGATTATTTTTTCCAACCTTGCGGCAAGTGCCCCTACTTTGGATGCGACAGATACATTCAGTCCGTGAATAATATCTGACACCTCTTTATTCTGGGCAACCAGGGATACAACCTCTGATTCTGCAAAAACTGTACACATACTTGAGATAACTACATTTTCTTTCCAATCCAATCCTTTTACGCTCATTTCTTCCAAAGAAAGTCCGAGTGTCCTTGCCATCATCTCAAGGAAACGTCCTGTTCCGGCAGCACATTTATCATTCATCAGGAAATTTTTAACTGCACCATGTTCATCAATACTGATTGCTTTGATATCCTGTCCTCCGATATCGATCACCGTCCGTACATCCGGATTAAGATAATTTGCTCCTTTTGCATGACAGGTGATCTCAGTAATGCTGTCATCCCCGCTGTCTATATAGCACGACCGTAACCGGTGGTAACGATCCGCACGAGATCCTCTTTTTTGATACCGGCTTTTTCTATTGCCTGATCCAGACTCTTCTCTGCACTCATCATGCTCCGCCACCTGTAGGAATGATCATAGTGGATTTGATTTTCCCGTCCTGATCCAGAATAACAACGTCTGTACTGGTAGAACCACTGTCGATTCCGGCTACATAGTAAACTCCTGATTCCATTTTTTCTCTTTCCTCCCTGCTGATTTCCTTTTCAGGATTCATATCTTCTGACCCTTCGATCGTTTCTGAAAATGCCTGGATTCTGGTTGAAAGCTGTCCGGCACTCTGACTTGTAAAATCTGTCTCGATCTTAAGGAGTGGCACCTGGATGTTCTTTTTAATACTTGCGTATTCAAATCCATAATAATCACAGAACTTGATCGTATGGTAAATAATTCCTTTTAAATCCGGGTCTAAATAAAGCTGGTTTCTTCTTGTATTGTTATTCATCCGAAAGCATGGCATCTGTCCAAGCAGTGCATCTGCATATGCAAGCAACAGCCTGTCTTCTTCCATTTCCTGCATTTCTTCAGGAAGAACTGCCAGGTTTCGCCCACCGGTACAGGTCAGATTTCTTACATCCATATGAAGATTGTCCCGGATCATTTTTTCAAGGATTCCACTGACACGCACTCCAAGTACAGCAATATAAGAAGTTCTGCTCGCAGATGTCTTTGCGAAAGCCTTCAGGAAAAGTGTCCGGTCAAATTTTTTCCCGGAGTATTTTTCATATGCCTCTTTCAGACGTTGGATCGAACCGGCAAATTTAACTTTTTCACATTCATTATCTTCATGAGGAAGATCCAGCATATATAAGAAGTTACATTTTCCGGTATTTTTTACAATATCGTACACGCGACGCATGGAATCACAGCAGTTTACAAGTACAAGCTGATCGGCTTTCCCCTCCAGGACTGCCTGGATCACTGATTTTCCAAAACCGCATAAATTTGCATGTGCAATCTGATCAGACTGTTCAAAATTTTCCGGCATTTCCTCCAGAACCGCACATTCCTCACCGAATCCCCGGAACAGTTCTACCGGGGTATATTTACAAACATAATGTATCATGCGATTTTCCCTCCCTGTTCTCTTCCAGCATTTCCACGAATGCCTGAAGTCTTGTAGAAACCTGTCCATCACTTGTATTGGCAGGATTACATCCATCGCCATCCAGGATCATGGTCGGAAGTCCTGCTGCTTCCAGTGAACTTTTGATCAGACCGGAGGCTCCGATCGTTCCTTTGCATCCCCAGTGGCAAATAAGATTCCACCATCTGCATTTGTTATTTTGGCAAGACGTTCTGCCATTTCAATTCTCTTATCTACCGCTCCGTTATAAATACAGTTGACCATTTTCGCTGCCATCGCCTCATAGGGATCTGAAGCATCCATCATCTGAAATCCGTCTGCGACAAAATCACAGGCACTGATGTGGATTGTATCACTGTAATTGAAAACTTCCATTACCGGTTCCTGCAAAAATGGCATAATATGCATCCACAGAACATGAAGTCCTGCCCCTTTCGGAGCTTTCTTTACATCTTCCAGTAACAGTTCCGTATATTTGACAGACGCTTCTGATCCCGCCAGCAGATGACACATAAAGATCGCATAAAGTTCATTCGTCATGGAGGAAACAGGATCATGATCTTTCCGTAATGCAAGCTGCCTCTGATAATTGACGGCTGCTTTCCGGCTATTTGAAACTGCCTTCTGCACTGCCTCTTCAGGTATCTTTTTTCCTGTCACTTCTTCCAGGAATCGCTTCAGTTCCCGTAACTGTCCCGCAACATACCGGACAGAATCCTGATTTTTCTCATATGGCACATCAATATAAAATCCAGGCAGTTCATACGTCTGCTTCAGATAAGGAAAGGTCATCATATTGCCGTCACAGGCAAGATTGGTATACACCGTACATTTCGGTTTTGGTAAAATTCCTGTTAAAGCAGCTCCTAAAAATACCCGATGATAGGAACACATCGTTTCCGGGAATCCCTCTTCTTCTGTCTTTCTGAGAAATGCCTGTTCACACTTTGTACCGGCAAGAAAGCAGGATAACGCCTCCACTGAATAAGGGGTCAGCCCCGCTGCGGTCAGCAGTTCTCCCGGAACAAAAATGCTGACCATAGCTGCATTTTCCGGTCGGGCAAGTGCATGAATAATATTTTTCATAACGATTCGTGCCACATAATGTGCAGAATCGGGAAGATTTTTATCTGGGAAAAACTTCAGCCGTTTCTCCTGAAGCCTGTATCCCATAAGAAGAAGACGGCGGGCTTTTTCAGGATCTTTTAAAGATTCACTGCTCACCATCCTTCCAAACTGATTGATCAGATTCATTGTCATTTTCTCCTTCTGCTTTTGAAAATTTCAAAGATGATTATAGCACATTTTTTACCCCCATCATATAACGGAGAAAATACACTTTGCGATTTACACCCGCTGCCCTCATAAAAAACAGGACCAGGAACGCTCTGTTCTGTCCCTGATCCCACCGTAATCTCATATATGATCTGATAACCTGATCTGATCTTTATTTTCTAATGATGCACCATAAAATACTCGAGGCTGATCTCATTCGTTGCCACATCCGCAAGATTTACGCAACTGTTGCCCATACGGTCGATCAGATGAAGAATATTGGTAAATGGTGCTGTCATACTCGATTTACATTTTCCTTTATTTACACGCTGGATATGAGCCTTTCGCATTTTAATATCAAGATCAATGATCTTATCCTTCCGCTTGATCAGCTTTTCAACCTGCACAGAGTCACGGTTCTGCAATGCTTTCATCGAATCATCAAACATCTTTTCAAGGGTTTTGAGACTCTTTTGCAGCTCATCCATTGCCTCTTCTGTATATTTATATTGATGATCTGCCTTTTCCTGTATACATCCGGCAATTTCAACACTTAAGGTTCCTATACGCTCTACATCACTTAAAACATACATCAGACTGGCAGTCTGAGACGCCTGCTGCTCCGTCATGGTTCCTGAAGAAAAGAGCAGGGCAAGATATTCTGTGATCCGGTCTGCCAGTGTCTTGATCTGATGCCTTTTTCTGTAAGTGCATTCATCCGGCTGGTCTCTTCCGTCTTTACAATGGAAATCGTATCTTTCACTGCTTCTTTCACCATATCGCTTAAATGAAGAATCTCTTTTGCAACCAGTTGCAGTGCAGCTATCGGCTGGCTGATGATCTTTTCATCCAGGTATAATGGGCGGGCAGGATCGATCTCTTTGCTTTTTCCGTCAGGAATCAGCATCATAACGATCTTGACCATTACATTGATCAGGCAGACCCAGATCAGCGTCATGGTAATGTTAAATACAGTATGTGCATTTGCGATCTGTCTGGAGATCACTTCAATCTCAGGTCCTTTTGGAGAAATATACTGGATCAGTGCTGCAAATGGCTTTACAAACCAGATAAAAAGAAAGCAGCCTGAAATATTAAAAATACAATGAGCTACTGCTGTTCTTTTTGCATCTTTGCTCTGTCCGATACTTGCAAGAAGTGCCGTGATCGTAGTTCCGATGTTATCACCGAGCAGGATCGGGATTGCACCGGCAAGGCCAAGAATACTTGTCATTCCGTCCGCCCCCGGCTGTGCAGCAAAATTCTGAAGGACTGCAATGGTTGCACTGCTGCTCTGTACCACCAGAGTCATCAGTGTACCAACCCGACGCCTAAAATCGGAATATGTGCTACTTTTCCGATCAGTCTGTAAAGACCTGACTGGAAGCCAGTGGTTTCATAACATCTCCCATGGTTTCAATTCCGAGGAAAAGAAGTCCGAACGCAAAGATGGTCTGTCCGATACTTTTTATTTTTTCTGATTTTGTTACAAAAGCAATAATAAATCCAATAAAAATGATAATGTAAATATAGTCACTGATCTTAAAAGCAATGATCTGTGCGGTCATCGTAGTTCCGATATTTGCACCAAAAATAATCGAAATTGCCTGCGGCAGACTCATCAGTCCGGCACTCACAAATCCGATTGCCATCACCGTTGTTGCACTGCTGCTCTGCAGTACTGCAGTGGTAACAGCTCCGGCAAGTACTCCGAGCAATGGATTCTTTGTCAGAAGTGCAAGAATGCTTTTCATTTTTTCGCCGGCAGCTTTCTGCAGGCATTCACTCATCATATTCATTCCATAAATAAAGATTGCCAGACCCCCCAGGAGTCCGAATGCTATCTGTAGTTTTTCATTCATAACGATCCCTCTCATATCTTTTGATAGTTTGCAATGTTATTGTGTCTGTTCTCCAACGCTACGACAGCATTGTAGAAAACTCATATGCATTCTGTATCAAGTTCATGTTAAATCTATGTTAAATATGTCGGGGTCAAAAGTCCCCGACTTTGATGCTCATATCGGGGCGGGTCAAATCGTGTATGAATGTTAAATTTATGCTGAGTTATCGAAAAACCTTACGGTTTATCTTTATTTTCGTTTCTTAAATACTGATAAAAAGCCATTTTTCTTTTTTATCTGCACTTTTTCTTCACTTTCCATGATCTGTGCCGTCATGCCGATATTTCTCAGTTCCAGCTTTAAGCTTTCCGCCTGTTCTTCCGACAGGCCGTCCTGAACCAGAAAGGGAACATCCTTCAGATTCCAACGGGCTGTAAAGCCATATTTTTTCCCAATATTGGTATAATCTGTTCGTTGTCCGATATAATCAACCAAAGACTCTGAGACAATAACTTTATAACCGGATTCCTTCTTTGTCATAATTCTGCTCCATTCTTACATTTTATCCAAACTAATTTTCTGCTCTCCGTAAGTTCCTTTTTTCTTCATCCACAGATAGGCTCCGATACAGATCAGTACAGACAGCAGTGAGCCTGCAGGTGCTGCAAGTCCCATCGGAAACAATGTATCCGGGAACATTTTTGACGCCAGATAAGAGCCGGGTACACGTACAAGCACAATGGCAATGATATTATGGATAAATCCAATATAGGATTTTTCATATGCTGCAAAATAACCACTGAAGCTGAAATGTACACCGGCAAAGATACTGTCAATAATATATCCGCTCAGATACTGCGTTCCAAGTAAAACGACAACCGTATCGGTAGTAAATAATCCAACCAGATTCTTCCCGGTCAATTCGATCAGTACTGTCATGATCAGACCATAACCTGTAGTAATGATCGTCGCATATTTCAGGGTCTGTGATGCCCGGTCATGCTTTCCTGCCCCGATATTCTGTGCAGAAAGTGCGGAGACAGTCGCCAGCATGGACGAAGGAATGATAAAGATCGCACTGATCATTTTTTCAACGATTCCAACTGCTGCTGCATCATTCAGACCTCTGTGGTTTGCAATGACTGTAATGATGATAAAAGCAATCTGGATACAGCCGTCCTGGACTGCAACCGGGAATCCTACCCGCAAGATCTGCCACATTACTTTTTTTATTCGGACGGAAATCGGTTTTTTTCAGATGAATCCCGGTCTTTCTTTTCATCATTGAGATCAGGGCAATGATCACACTGAATGTCTGGGACAGCGTTGTCCCCAGTGCAGCTCCCGCCGGTCCGAGCTGCATTGCACCGATAAAGAAATAATCAAGTACAATATTTCCCATACAGGCAATCCCGATAAAATACATCGGGCTTTTGGAATCTCCCATTCCCCGGAAAATAGAACTGATAATATTGTACGCTGTAATAAATGGAATACCGATAAAGCAGATCGTCAGATACCGGATACTTCCCGCTATAGCCTCTTCCGGTGTTCCGATGAAAAGAACGATTGGACGGACAAAGCATAAAAGCCCGGCTGTAAAGACCACTGCAACGATTATAAATAAAGTGATCGTATTCCCGATCGCATGGGCAGCATCTTCCAGTCTTCTTCCACCCACTGCACGACCGATCGCCACCGTTGTCCCCATGGCAAGACCGACAATAATCACAGTCAGCATATGCAGAACCTGACTGCCATTTGCGACTGCTGTGATACTGTCTACTCCATAAAACTGTCCGACAATAAAAAGATCGGCCATTCCATATAACGTTTGTAAAAAATAAGATAAAAGATATGGCAGTGCAAAATAAATGATCGTTCTCAGGACACTGCTCGATGTTAAATTTTTCTCCAAAGTTAAGTTCCCCCTTCTGAGGATTTTCTGTCAGATCCTCTTTCATTTCCTGATCTGATTCTATTTCTTTACTTTTAATAATCCTGCATTTGCCAGGATTTTGAGATCCATCATACGAAGCGTATCATCCTGAACATGATATGAACAAGCCGGTCATCCAACTGGGTCACTACACCTTCTCCATATTTTTTATGTTCCACGATCACACCTGTCCCCAACTCCTCTTTCAGGCGGAAATACAGTTCTTCTGAAGCTTTTGTCTGCCGGATGCCGGCGACTGCGGCATAGGGTCTTGCCTGCTTGAATGTCCGGCTGGTCCTGCTTTCCACCGGCATCAGATTTTTCCTGCCTTCTTCTGTCACGGAAGATTTCCCAAGAAACTCTGAACAGAATGTACTGGGTCTGTTGGTCGTAAAAAGTGTCAGATGGTCCTTTGCCCTTGTTACTCCTACATAAAAAAGCCGACGTTCTTCTTCATATGCTTTCAGCTCTTCTGCTGATGCCTGATGCAGATTCTGTGGAATTGATTCAGGCAGAATTCCATCTGCCACATCGATCAGATAAACACTGTCATATTCTAACCCCTTGCTTGCATGGATCGTAGAGAGGATCAGAGGACATTTCCGATCCGGTTCTTTCTCCCGGATCAGAACTTTCAACTGCTCCAGTCGTTCTACAAGTTCCATCGGGGAATCTGCCTGCTTCCAAGAATCCTGAGAATTTCCAGCTTGCTGTCACTCAGCCTGAACGGTTCAGATATTCCTGATATCCCATAAACTGCATAATCCTGTAAATTGCACGTTCTCCTGAATCCTGCAATAGATTCTGCAAATGTGTCCGCATCGACCGTACACTACCGAGTACATGACCGTTCAGATCAGAATCCTCTGCAGCCACATCCAGGACCGGGATTCTTTTTTCTTCACTGATCCGGGCAATACGGATTGCATCCTGCTTGCGGAGATAAGTGCCGACTTTATAATAAATCTGCAGAAATGCTTCTGTATCCATTGGATTCTGAGCCAGCTTTATGATATTGATGATATCCAGTATGGTACGGTGTGAAAAAAAAGAAAGTTCTGCATTCCGCATCTGATAAGGTATTCCGTTTCTCTCCAGCAGATCGACCAGTGGAAGGATGCATTCATTATCACGATATAAAATAGCTGTCTGTGAGGTGCATCCTTCTGCCAGCTTTGCAAGATATGTATACTGAGCTTTCCTGCTCCTTAATGAAATCTCCCTGATATCAGATGCCGGTTTTCTGGCGGCTTTCATATGCTTCTCATGACGTAGAGTATTCTTTTGGATAAACCGGTCTGCCGCCAGAACGATCCTGGCATCCGACCGGAAATTCTCTTCCATCAACAGGACTTTTGCATCCGGATAATTTTTTTCAAATGTGAGCAGAGCCTCCGGATAAGCCGCCCGGAAGCCATAAATACTCTGATCTTCATCACCCACCATAAAAAGATTCTCCGATCCTGATGCCAGCAGTGCAATGATGGCATGCTGGATTTTAGAGGTATCCTGTGCCTCGTCCACGCAGATATAAGGGTAAAGTTCCTGAAAATGCCTCAGCAGTTCCGGTACGGAACGCAGCATTGTATAGGCATATACCATCTGATCATCGTAATCCATCAGTCCTTTTGCACGTAACTGCCGGCAATATTCTTTATAGATAACGGAAATCTTCAGATCAGCTTCTTCATCTAGTTCAAGGATTTCTTCCTCAGTCAGCATCATATTCTTGATATAAGTAATCAGAGTACGCACCGTCTTCAGGTCACTTTCCGTTGCATATGCATGTTCACTCTGTTGATAGATCATGGACAGCATCCCTGCCGTTATTTTCTCATTCTGTACCAGTTCAAAAGGCTTCTTCCCGATCATTCTTCCATAATAACTGATGATCTTTGCACATAACCCGTTGATCGTTCTGAACTCCAGTCGGTCAGCCAGTTCCTCTCCAAAGTATCCGGCAAACCGCCGGGACATATCTTTCGTTGCTGCCACCGTATAGGTAACAGTCAGGATTTTTTTCCGGATCAATTCCTTTGCAATAGATCATATAACCAAGCCGGGTTACAAGAACAGTTGTCTTCCCGGAACCCGGTACTGCCAACAGCAGAACCGGACCATTGACACCCTGCACAGCACTTTTTGCTGTGCATTTAACCGGATCGGGAAAGTCTGTTCAAATTCTTCCCATTCTATGTATCGTTTCATTTTGTAGTATCTTTCTTCTCCGTCAAATTAATTTCGCTCCGAACCGTGCAACAACTTCTTCGCTATCTTTTGTCTGCATGGTTCCCTTCCTTTCTTTTTGGGTGAAAATTATCAGCCCGTCTTTCAGATACTTTATTGTATAACGAATCCGGGCTGTACTTAATCTACATATTTGGTTCGTACTGCACTTTTTAACAGCCAGCAGCATCTTCTTACAATACATGAAAATGAGGAATTTTTTCTCCGTATAAAAAATGCATCAGATAACTTCCGAGAAAGATTCCCACTACGCATAATCCTGAAAATAAGACTGACAAAAGGAATACAGATCTGTCCCATTAACTGAAATGCTGATCACTGTAATCCCATACGTGCCAGTGCATCACTTTGTTGACTAAAATCCCGGTAATAAATTCCCCCGTAGTCACAAAAACGCTGCACCATAAAACCTGAAGCCAGAGGGGCGAATCCCATCCCGTCCAAATGCCCTGTTGTATACAGAAAACCAGGCAGAACCCGCCCAGCATAAACATAGACCAGTGAGAAAATCCCCGGAATATCATTTCAAAAGAATAATATAATGTACCACCTAATGTCCAGAAAAATAAATATTCGCTCAAACGTTTCATTACCATGCCTACACTCCCGATTCTTGATGTAGTTTAGTCTTCCCCGCTTTGAGCGAATCTATTTCATAATTCTGTCCGGTCTGACCAAAGCATCATCCGGTTCAGTTTTCTGAATATTTAATTGCCGGATTTATTTTCCAAGTATAATACGGAGCAGAGTCTTGTCCAGCATCAGAGTCCTGTTCCACGGATTGAGAATGATTCCCTGGATCTCATTTACACTTAATGCAGATTCAAATAACTTTCGGATCTCAGTAAGAAATGTTGACATGACGCTGCCACTTCCTTTCAGTTCTTCCTCAAATCCTGTAAAAGCAGACCACCACTGCTTTCCATCTGAAGTCTGCACTGCCTGAATCCGGAGCTGTGCTTCACCTGCAGGAGCTCTACAGCCAGAATCAACTGCCCGTCTTCCTGCATCCTTCTGCGGATCACTGTCAGAGTATGTGCAAGAAGTTCCTGTGACGGTTCTTCCTGCAGTGCAGCGATCGCCTCTTCAATCTTTTCATTCCCGGACAGTCCTTTGTCTGCGGGTATCTCATTTGCATTGAAAGAATCTTTCTTCATATAGGTTATCCTTTTCTATTCTGTATCTTTCATTTTCCCCATATAATAGAATCCTTTACATTCATCCAGACTTACGTCTACAAGTCTGCCGATCAAAGAAGGATCTCCAGGGAAATGGACTAAAAGATTATTGCTCAGCCTTCCGGTCACAAGACTCGGATCATGCTCATTCTGACATTCTACCAGTGCTTTCTGGATTGTTCCCTCATGGATAGCACAACGTTGTGCAGAAATCGTCTGAACTTCCTTTAAAAGACGGTCAAACCGGTCTTTCACCTCTGCTTCTGATACCTGATCTTCCATGACTGCTGCCGGAGTTCCCGTCCGTTTGGAATAAATAAATGTAAACGCACTGTCATAACGGACTTTTCTGACCACATCCAGTGTCTCCCGGAAGTCCTCCTCAGTCTCTCCAGGGAATCCAACAATAATATCTGTCGTAAGAGAGATATCCGGTACCGCTTTTTTAATCTTGTCTACAAGCTCAAGATAATGCTCTTTTGTTATAGTGGCGGTTCATCTTCTTTAAAATCCGGCTGCTTCCTGACTGAACCGGAAGATGCAGATGCCTGCAGATTTTTTTGGATCTGCTCATCACTTCGATCAGTTCATCCGACAGATCTTTTGGATGGGACGTCATAAACCGGATTCTCTCCAGTCCCTCGATTTTTTCAATCTCCTGAAGAAGCTGTGCAAATGTCATCGGATGCTCCAGATTCTTTCCATAGGAATTGACATTCTGTCCCAGAAGCATAACCTCCACAACTCCGTCTGCTACGAGACGCTCAATCTCACGTACGATCGCTTTCGGGTCTCTGCTGCGTTCCCTTCCACGCACATATGGTACAATACAGTAACTGCAGAAATTATTGCAGCCGAACATGATATTAACACCGGATTTGAAAGAATACTTTCTCTCAACCGGAAGGTCTTCAACGATCTTATCTGTATCTTTCCAGATATCAATTACCATCCGGTCAGACTGCATGCTGTTCGTAAGAAGCTCTGCGAATTTGTATATATTATGTGTGCCGAAGATCAGGTCTACAAACCGGTAACTCTTTTTCAGTTTCTCTACAACCTCCGGTTCCTGCATCATACAGCCACATAAAGCGATCATCATATGCGGATTTTTTTTCTTGATCCTTCCAAGCTGTCCCAAGCGTCCGTAAACTCTTAAGTTTGCATTTTCCCGGACAGTACAGGTATTATAAATAACAAAATCTGCTTTCTCCTCGTCCGGTTCTTCCACATAACCGATCTGCTCTAAAATACCGACCAGTTTTTCGGAGTCGCGTGCATTCATCTGACAACCGAAAGTCGTAACACAGAACGTCAGTGTCCTGTCGGCTTCTTTACATTTTTCTGCAAAAATATCTTTTGCTTTTTCAATAAAATAATACTGACGATCCGGTTCCTGCAGCGGTGCCTCACTTGCAGTCTCTGCAAAGGAAGTCAGTCTATGGTGCTTCGTATTTTCCATTTTCATTCCTTTTCTATGTATATTTTTTTAAACGAACTGATTCTTCAAGCCATCGTATTCATAATCAATCTGTGCCAGTTTCTCTTTCAGTTCGGCCTCACTGATCTCCATATCATCACATAAAGCCTGCAGCGATGGATAGAAATCTCTCAGTTTCGTATTCACAACACTTAACAAGATCATCGGATCGGAAGGAAGTCCGTTCAACATCTTTTAATTCCCCTTTTTTCAAATTTAGCACCGTATTTTTCACCCAGGTTGATCACGGTACCGTCTTTCTGTTCGATATCAATATTGTTCAGTTGTCCACGCAGATTCCGGCGGACAAGTTCCATGTATTCCTGACGCAGAATCTTCTGTTCTTTCCGTTCTGCGTCAGTCAGTCCCTCAGCTTTTGACTTTTTATATAATTCATTAATTCTTTTTATCTTTTGCTGATCCATCTTCATTTCCTTTCAAACTTGTAAATCTGTCTCAGTTTTTTCTAAATATCCGCAGTGTATTATACACGATTCCGCTTTATTCGTCCACCCTCCCGGTTCAACTTGAATAATTTTCAAGAAATCCATATAATTCTTCCGGTGTCTCTATATAACGGCCTTTGTCAAGATCTGCCCGGAGGTCATCCGGTAATGCCTCTACTGGAATATTGGTTGTCTCATAGAGCTTGTCCCATCCGCACGATAGACCGCAACGTAGCCGTTTAATTCTTTTAAATAATACCCGGAGGTCTTCTTTGTCGCATCTCCTTCGGTCATTACACTCTGCTGTAAAAAGTCTTCTTCCTTTTTTCCGCTTCTTCCACTCTTGCCTCCTGCCGCTGCATAACATACCGGTAACTGGCTGCATATCCTGCCGATACCAGCAATACCATACAGAAAAGAGCAAGGAAAAAGCCGACCATGTATTTTTTCTTCATAAGGACCACTCCTTTTTTTATACAGTATCGGCTTTTTTTTAAATTTT
>ENA-OQIO01001077-OQIO01001077.1-human-gut-metagenome-genome-assembly--contig:-NODE-1077-length-13869-cov-2.715253_pt1 | contig 13869 bp, 20 predicted proteins | sample MGYA00242573_ERZ504737 | MGnify/ENA primary metagenome ERZ504737 (study PRJEB26092, sample SAMD00036203) | human gut metagenome | host: Homo sapiens | study: EMG produced TPA metagenomics assembly of... | reverse complement strand
CAGCCCGGGAAGGGTGTCTTGTGCGGGCTGAACGTCTCGGAATCCGGCAGCTTTGTGAACCCTGAGCGGAAGGCAGAGCTGCGCAGCCGCTGCAGACAGAGTGCTGATCGCCACGCCGAAAAAGCCGGAGACAGTGCAGTACCAAAAACTGCTGGCGCTGCGCAGTTACAGCTGGATGCCGCCGGAAACGCAGTACACGTCCTCCCTCAGCCTGCGCCGCACCGGCGGCGAAAGGTTGAGTGATGCTTTGCAATCCGGGCCGAGTGTGGTACAATACAAGGAGCATTTTATAATAGGAAAGGGGCATTTGCATGGCCACGGAAGCAAAACTCCGGCAGCTGGCCGACAAGGGCTGCCCGGTCTACTATTTTTATTCCAGCGAGCGGTATCTGGTGCGGCAGGCAGTGGCAGCGGCGGTGCGGATGCTGTCGGCAGACAGCGACGAGGACGCTACCATCTTGGACGGTGCCGCCCCGGAACTGGAACAGCTTATCATGGCAGCGGGTACCATCTCCTTTTTCGGTACCGGCGTGTGGTGGTGCTGCCGGAAATAGACCCCGCAGCTACGGCAGCAAGGACCTGGACGAGTTGTGCAGTACCCTTTCCAGCTTGGAAACGCCGTGGCGGTGCTGGGCAGCGTATTCCCACTGGAACGCGGAAAAATCAAGCTGGGCAAGCAGGCGCAAAAGCTGCAAGCCCAGTGCAAGGCCATCGGCTACACGGAGGAGCTGGCAAAGCCTCGCCCCTTTGAACTGAAAATCTGATGATGGAGCGCGACAAAGGCGCAGGGCGCGACCCTGCCGGACGGCGCAGCCACCGCATTGCTGGAGCGCTGCGGCGAAGACCCCTTTCTGCTGGAAACGAGGTGGACAAGCTCTGTGCCCTGTCCGGCTACCAGACCGTGAGCGCTTCCATGGTGGCAGAGATGGGCACAGTGAGCCTTGAAGCGGATGTGTTCGAGATGATCCGCATGATTACCGCCAAAAACGCCACCGGAGCCTGCAAAAAGTTACAGACCCTGCTGCGGCTGCAGCAGGAGCCCATCGCCATTACGGCGGCGATGATCGGCAGCTATGTAGACCTGTACCGGGTAAAGCTTGGGGCGGCAAAGCGGAAAAATTACAGTGCGGTGCACAAAGATTTTGGCTATAAGGGCAGCGACTACCGGCTGAAGCGCTCGGCAGAGACTGCCGCCCACTACACCCTGCCCCAGCTGGAGGCCTGCTTGCAGGTGCTGCTGGAGCTGGACCAGAGCCTGAAAAGCCAGCCTGTGGCGGCGCAGACACTGCTGGAAACAGCACTGTGCCGTCTGGCGCTGGCGGGGAGCGGAAGATGATGCAAAGCGAGATGATCCATACCGACCGGGTGCTGATCGTGGAGGGCAAATACGATGCCGTCCGTCTGGCGCACCTGACCGATGCCATGATCCTGCTGACGGATGGTTTTGGCATTTATAAAGACAAACAGCGCCAGCAGCTGTTCCGGGCGTGGCGCAGAAAAATGGTCTGATCTTACTTACAGATTCGGACGCGGCAGGTTTCCGCATCCGCAACTACATCACCAACATGGTGGGTGCGCAGAATGTGGTGCAGGCCTATGTGCCCGCCATCCACGGCAAGGAAAAGCGCAAGGCGCAGCCCGGCAAGGAGGGCTTGCTGGGGGTAGAGGCGTGGATGACGCCCTTGTGCGGCAGGCACTGTTGGACGCCTTGGGCGCGGAAGCCGGTGCCGCGCCGGCGCGTCCGGCGGGGCGGCAGATCACCTATACTGATTTGTACGAGTGGGGGCTTTCCGGCAAGCCCGGCAGCGCCGAGCGCAAGGCTAGACTCTTGAATGCGCTGGGGCTGCGCCGCGCCTTTCCAAAAAGGACTGGTAGAAGCTTTTAACCGGCTATATACTTTTGAACAACTGGACGAGTTACAGTTGAAAATTTTGCAGGAGTGAAAACTAGCTGTGTTTGCCCCACGCCTGCCGCAGCAGTTCCAGCGCGTGGGTCTCCAGCCGGGAAACGTAGCTGCGGCTGATGCCCAGCAGCCCGGCGGTCTCCAGCTGGGTCAGAGGCGGTTGCCCGGCCAGCCCGTACCGCAGCAGTAAAATCTGCCGCTCCCGGGCGGGCAGAGTGTCCAGCAGCTGCCGCAGCCGCCGGACATCCTCCTGCCGCTCACAGCTGTCCTCCATGCAAAAGCCGTCCTGTATCACGTCTGCTAAGGTCAGCGCCGAGTCTCCGTCTGCTCCAAGGCTTCTTGCAGAGAGACGGTCTGCCCGTTCTTGCGCTCCCGCCGGAACTGCATACGGATCTCGTTTTCAATGCAGCGGCTTGCATAAGTGGAAAACCGCGCCTTGCGTGTGGCATCAAAGGTATCTACCGCTTTCATCAGCCCGATGGTGCCGATGGAAACAAGATCCTCTTGATCACCCGGCAGGCGTAATATTTTTTTACGATGTGCGCCACCAGCCGCAGATTGTGGCGGATCAGCTTTTCCCGGGCGGCGGCATCTCCGGCGTGCAGGGCGCTGAAAGCGGCGGCCTCTTCCCGGGCTGTGAGCGGACGCGGAAAGCAGCCGCTTTCCAGATGGAGCGCCAGAAACAGAAATTTTGTGGCGAAAAATTGTAGTAAGGTCAGCAGCACACGATATCCCTCCCGGTACATAGTTGTTAGATTGTATGAGCCGGGGCGCGGATAGTTGCCGGAGAAGCCTTTTGTGCGCAGCAGCTTTTCTGCGAGGGAAAAGCGTGGTATATTGAGGGGGATAACTCGGAATTTAGAGGTGTAAGATGGAATATAAAGAATATGGATCAAAGAATAATGATATTATAATTTTATTACACGGTGGAGGTCTTTCTTGGTGGAATTATATAGATGAAATATCCTTGCTTGAAAATGAATTTCACATAGTTATTCCTATATTAGATGGACATTCACGAAGTGATACAAATTTTACTTCTATTGAAAGCAATGCTCTAGAAATAATAAATTTTATAAATAAAAATTATAATGGAAAAGTAAAACTAATTGGAGGGTTATCATTAGGCGGACAAATTTTATTAGAAATATTATCTAAAAATCCTGATATATGTGAATGTGCTATTATTGAAAGTGCTTTGGTAATGCCAATGGACTTTACCTATAAAATGATAGAGCCAATATTTAATTTATCATATTGTTTGATAAGTAAAAAGTGGTTTTCAAAACTACAATTTAAAAGTTTGAAACTTAAAAAAAGCTTGTTTGCTCTATATTATGAAGATACTTGTAAAATTACAAAAGATAATTTAATTGCTTTTATGAAGTCAAATTCTAATTATGAAGTAAAAAACACTTTATCGCATACTAAAGCAAAGACCCTCGTATTAGTTGGAAGTAAAGAAAGACCTATTATGAAAAAATCAGCAACTAAAATTGTTCATTTAATACCAAATAGTGAACTTGAAGTATTACAAGGATATTATCACGGAGATATTAGCATAAATCATGCAGATGATTATGTTGAAAGAGTAAAGAGGTTAGTTCGTTAAATTCCAGTTTGGAGAATTGAAAAAACGGAATTTACCTATTAAGACATATAAACTCTTGACAGTAAAACTCCTATATAGTATTATTTAAAAAAACTACTATATAGGAGCTTTTGCATGAAAACAAATGGCGGATTTCTTGTCACCAAAATAAAACAACTTGGAGACCGGATTTTTGAAAAAATTCTCAGCGAAAAAAATATTGATGCGTTTAATGGAGCTCAAGGGCGTATTCTTTATGTGCTGTGGCAGGAGGATGGTATCCCAATCAGGTCACTCTCGGTCAAATGCGGATTAGCGATAACATCTCTTACGACGATGCTGGAAAAAATGGAAAATCAAGGGCTGATAAGACGTGTTCAGTCTGAAACGGATAAAAGGAAAACACTCTTGTTTCTGACTGAGAAAGCACATGCCTTAAAGGGCGAGTACGATTCTGTATCTGACGAGATGGAAAGTATTTACTACAAAGGTTTTTCAGAGGAAGAAATTGCCCAGTTTGAGGAATACCTCGACCATATCAGAAAAAATCTTGAGGGTTGGCAGGAATCATGAGTATTTGTATCAAAGAGCAGATTCAGAACATGAATATCGTCATTGGCTGCACAGTGGGGTGTGCATATTGCTATGCCCGCAATAATGTGAAACGCTGGCATATGATTGATGACTTCACTGACCTGAATTCTTTCCGGGTAAGCTCAAGATGATGGAAAAGAAACGTCCGCAGAACTTCTTCTTACCGGCATGAGCGATCTCTCCGGATGGAAGCCGGAATGGAGAGACGAGGTATTTGCAAAGATCCGTGAAAATCCACAGCATCAGTTCCTGTTCCTTACCAAGCGCCCCGATCTGCTGGATTTTGATACCGATCTGGAAAACGCATGGTTTGGCGTTACGGTGACGAGGAAAGCAGAACTGTGGCGTATTGATGCCCTTCGGAAAAACGTCAGAGCAAAACATTACCATGTTACCTTTGAGCCGTTATTCGACGATCCCGGCACAGTTAACCTTTCCGGAATCAATTGGATCGTTGTCGGCACCATGACTGGAGTTCAGAGCAGGAAGGTTCATACGGAGCCGGAATGGGCATGGTCTCTGGCGGACCAGGCACATAAGCTCGGCATTCCGGTGTTTATGAAGGAAGACCTTGTCCCTATCATAGGGGATGAAAATATGATTCAGGAAATGCCGGAAGAATTTAATAAAGTGTTAGAGGTACAGAAATCATGGAAGAAGTAATAAATGGAATCCTCATTCGTGAGGTGGAAACAAAGAACATCATGACTAAGTCTAGTCTGCCGGTAGGCGGTTACTCGGTCAATCCCTATGTGGCTGTACACATGCCTGCAAGTATTGCTATGCTTCTTTTATGAAGCGCTTTACCGGACACACGGAGGAATGGGGCACTTTCCTTGATGTGAAGCATTGGCCGGAAATTAAAAATCCGAAGAAATATGCCGGACAGCGTGTGGTCATCGGTTCTGTGACGGATGGCTACAATCCACAGGAGGAGCAATTCGGAAATACCAGAAAACTTCTGGAGCAGCTCATCGGCAGTGATTCAGATATTTTGATCTGCACAAAGTCTGATCTTGTGGTACGGGATATTGATCTGCTGAAGAAGCTTGGACGAGTAACCGTTTCATGGTCAATCAACACACTGGATGAAAATTTCAAGAATGATATGGACTCTGCTTCGAGCATTGAACGCCGTATCGCTGCTATGAAGCAAGTATATGAAGCAGGTATCCGTACAGTCTGTTTCGTATCCCCGATATTCCCCGGTATCACGGATTTTGAAGCAATCTTTGAGCGGGTAAAGGATCAGTGCGATCTGTTCTGGCTCGAAAATCTCAATCTTCGAGGCGGTTTCAAAAATACAATTATGGATTATATAGCCGGAAAATATCCTGATCTTGTACCACTTTACGACGAGATCTATAACAAGCATAACCGCAACTACTTTGAAGCACTTGAAGTAAAAGCTGAGAAAATGGCTAAGAAGTATGATTGTGCCTTTGTGGATAATGAAATGCCTTATGGCAGAGTCCCGCAGGGACATCCGGTAATCGTGGATTATTTCTATCATGAGGAAATCAGAGGGACAGAAAATACCGGGAAAAGAAATCTTTAAACAGAAATTGACCGAGTTCTTTGAACGAGGGAGAGTAATTATCGAAAAAGCATGTTCGCTGATTTCTCGATAATTAACATGAACAATATATCACAGAATTCTAAAAGAAGTAACATCATAAATTTAACACAGTAAAGCGCTACCTTTGCATTTTTGATGGATAAACAATATAAAAGCCCTCGTGTGCTCTGCCTGCACATATACATTTTAAATAATACAGTTCAAATTTTTCGATTTCAGAATTTATATCAAAACAATATTCCATAAATTGCTTCTAATCAATTTCCATTTTAAAACAAATAGGGTAGTTATCGCTAAATCGGCTGTTTGCTTTAACTGTTAATTTAGTATCGCTTCTTTCAAATTCGAGCTTTTCGCCGGTTGAAAGAAGTGTAATATTTTTAATTATAAAATCAGGTCCGTTTTTCTTTTTAAGTGTTTTTATTACAGCGTCCTTACCGTTAGGGCGCATTTGAAATGCGTAGATATACCCGTTTTTATATGTAAATCGAAAATCTTTATTTGTAAATTTCTTTTCACTTGAATCTTGGAAAAATCCCGCTTTGTTATTGACTTTTCCTTCGCCAAAGGTTTTCCAAAATGTTGTGTTGTAAATTCCTTCACCGTTTAGTTTAAGCCAAGCGCCTAATTGTTTCAGTACAGCAGTTTCTTCATCTGTAATTGTACCGTCGGCTTTTGGGCCTACATTCAAAAGTAACATTCCATTTTTGCTTACAATATCTATTAAATCAGTAATAATGTGCCTTACTGATTTGAATTCGTTGTTTTTTGTATATCCCACGAGCGTTTGCCTATCGCAGTATCGGTTTGCCAAGGAATAGGGGATATATCTGTTAAAGCGCCGCGCTCAACATCAAATGTAGCAACAGTAGGTGCAAACGCTTCGTGCTTGTAGTTAACAGTAACTTCTTTGCCCCATTCGTCTGCACGATTGTAGTAATATGCACACAGCTTTTTTAAATACGGTTTAAATGAGTGATTGTGTATCCACCAATCAAAATAAAGGTCAGCCGGCTGATATTTATCAATCAGTTCACAGGTGCGCACAAGCCAGTCCTCAAGCCATTCCTTACTTGCACCGATGGAATAAGTATCTGCTGTCGTTTTGTGTATTGTATGGCTGTCCCATTCAGGGCAATAAACAGCGGGTCCGTAAAAATCTCTGTACTTTTCATCATTTACATCACTGTCAAATGTTCTGCCCATATTCATAAAGAAATAATGCTCGGCTCTGTGTGTTGATGCACAGAAGGTCAAGCCATTATTCTCACACGCTTTCTTTATCTCGCCCGTAATATCTCGGCAAGGTCCCATTGCTTTGGCATTCCAGCGGTTAAATACTGTATCATACATAGCAAATCCGTCATGATGCTCACACACGGGCATAACGAATTTTGCACCGCTTTCCTTGAAAAGTGCTGCCCATTTATCTGCATTAAATTTTTCAGCCTTGAACATAGGGATAAAATCCTTGTAACCGAATTTATCCTGCGTACCATAGGTTTCTCTGTGATATTCAAATTCACGGCAGTTTTTATCATACATTGCTCTTGAATACCACTCACTGCCGTAGGCAGGTACGCTGTAAATTCCCCAGTGAATAAAAATTCCGAGCTTGCCGTTGTAATACCAGTCCGGTGTTTTGTGATTGGATAAAGACTCCCAACTATCTTTATATTTTCCGTTTGTGATTACATCATCTATCTGCTGTAAGTATTCCTTAGTTGTCATAATTTTTCCTCACGCAAAGCATTCTATAATCTCTGCACCCTTTCTGACAAATGCAATAAATTCATCAATTTCTGCTGTAACAGTATGATAACCCTTGCCGTATTCCTTTTTATCTTTTGTCAATATCCATTCGCCTTCAGGAAGGTAAACTGTTTTTTTAGTCTGTCCTCTATTTACAATCGGTGCAAACAAAATATCATCACCAAACATATACTGCTCACCGAGAGTGTAGCATTCCTTATCATCAGGAAAATCAAAGAACATCGGACGCATTACAGGATAACCCTTTTCGGATGCAATTTTCATATGATGCTCAATATACGGTCTGAGTCTTTCACGAAGAAAAACAAGCTTTTTCAGTATTTCAAAAATGCGTTCACCGAAGCTCCAAAGCTCATTCGGATCACCTGATGGCTCTTTAAGATTGCTCTTTTCGCCATGGCGGTTACGGTTGCCGTGCAGACGCATAACAGGAGAAAACAAGCCGTACTGAAACCAACGAACAATCAGCTCTCTGAATTCTTCACTCTGCGTATCACCGCCGAAAAATCCGCCGATATCGGTGTTCCACCAAGGAATACCGCACATAGACATATTAAGACCGGCTTTAACCTGCTCGGATAAACTCTCAAATGTCGAAAATACATCACCGCTCCACACAAGTGCACCGAATTTCTGACTGCCGGTATATGCACAGCGAACAAGTGTTACACTGTCATCAATGCCTATTTCCTTAAATCCATCATATGCCATTTTTGAATAGTAATACGGATAAAGTAGGGCAACCTCATCACCTCTGCCTTTATACCAGATCAGATTATCAAAATCCTCAGGGTGAATCTCAGGCTCTGCCTCGTCAAACCAAAGTGCATCAACACCGTTGTCAATATAATTTTCTTTCAGCTTGCTCCAAACAAATTTACGTGTTTCAGGGTTTGTGACATCAATTTCACTCTGCCAGCCATAAAAGCTGAACACTCTGTTTGCACCCTTTGTTGTGCGCATTAACATATTGTTGTCACGCATATAATTATAGTTTTCACTTGCTCCGTTTATTGTCGGCCACATGGATACAACAAGTTTTGTGCCCATGCTGTGCAGCTCATCCGTCATAGCTTGATATCCTGCCAATATTTTGGGTCAAATTTATAATCGCCCTGCTCTGTCCAGTGGAAATAATCAACTATAATAACAGAAAGGGGAATCCCTTCATCCTTGTATCTTCTTGCAACAGCAAGCAAATCATCCTGCGTTTCATATCTTAAACGGCTCTGCCAAAAGCCCGTTGCCCAGTGCGGCATAATCGGCGAATGACCTGTTAAATCTGCAAGTGCCTGTGCTGTTTGCTTTGGTTTACCGTCAATCACTATGTAATCAATTTTTCTTGTTGCATTCACGCTCCAGCGTGTTCGGTTGTTTGACAGTTCTACATTTCCGATAGCAGGGTTGTTCCACAAAAAGCCGTATCCGAGTGACGAATACACAAACGGTATTGTGCATTTTGTATTCACATTTCTGATGTCAAAAGAACAGCCTTTCAAATCAAATTTTCCCACAGGCTCATGACCGATACCGTAAAAATGCTCATTATCATTTGGCTTGAAGGTTACACGTGCAGACCACGCTCCACTCGGCTTACACTCGTAATGGCGAAAACCGCCGTTAAATGCAAGTTCGGGCTTTTCCTCTAAAATCACCTTGTCATCATGGTAAAATATAATTTTTCCGCTTCGCTCAAGCTTAGCTGTCAGTGTGCCGACCTGCATTGAAACAGAATATTCATCTTCCGTAATTTTTGCATCTGCTGCCTGTGGCATCAGCGTAAAATTTTCATTATATATTCTGCCCTCAGGGAAAGCCTCAAAGCGTATTGAATTATTATAGCAGGCAGTAATTCTTACCACCTCACCGTATCTTGAAAAAATAATTGCATTATCTTTTATAACCGTATTATTCATATAATTCACCTCAATTTTATTATTAAACATATTCGTTGAAAATTCAAGAACCTTGTTATATAATTATAGAAAAAAGTTAAGGTTTAAGGTCATGATTGATTTTGAAAGCAAAAGAAGCGGCAATGCTTATTATCACACAATTGATATTCACAATCTGAATTTCGGTCAGCATACACACCGCAGTTATGAAATGATATTTATAAAAGCAGGAATACTCAAAGTTACCATTGAAAACACTGAATATATAATAAAACCAAACTATGCCATAATAATTTCGCCATATCAAATCCATTCATTTGAAACAATAGAATATAACGATGTATTCAGCTGTATTTATTCCCCCGATATGTTACAGGATTTTTATGATTCGACTAAGAACTTTGACTTTGAAAGTCCTGTTTTTTCTTTTATGCACAAAGATTTAAATACACTGAGTGAACAGAATAAAAATATATTTGAACAAAAAGCAGTGCTATATAAGTACTGTGCCTCAATCATAGATTCCGGATTAAAAGAAAAATACGAACAGAAGAATTATCATCTGCTCAGTCAGATTTCCCAATACATTCAAGAAAATATCAAAAATGATTTGTCCCTTAAAAAAATGTGTGCCGATTTAGGCTATAGCTATCATTATATTTCCGGTATTTTCAAAAAGAATTTCGGTATGAATTTTTCTGCATATGTCAATCAAATCAGACTTGATGAAGCTGTGAAACTGCTCAAATACACAAATAAAACCTCTTGTGAAATTGCAAATGAATGCGGATTTTCAACAATCAGAATTTTTAACATTACCTTTAAAAATCATTTTGGAATCACTCCGAGAGAGTATAGAAAGAAATATAACCTTGAATAAAATTACAGGTTGAAAGAAAAATAAAATCCTGCTAAACTAATAGTGTTGGCAGTATTTACAGAGTTTTAAACTGAATAGGATAACGAATAGATATCTATAACGATAATAATCTTTATAAAATTTTTATTTATGATGTGAAGTTTGATGATGGTAGTAGCGAGCCAAGATATATCGTTTTTGGAAAAAATAGTTCTGTTACAGATTCTCACTACAATGAGACTAAAAAAACTGAAGATTCTTATTATAATTCATATTATGATTTAGCCGAAAACAAAAATAACAGGCTATGATGAGAAACTAAAAAAAGACGGAAGAAAAAATAGATATATTGATAGAAGAATTTAAAGATAAGTATCCAAGAGCAGCCAATGCATTCCAGAGATATAGAGATAATACCGGTACTATTCTTAATTTTGGAGAAGTTAAAAGCATATTTGATATAGAGAATCAAAGCAATCTACGAAATCTACAAATTCAAAGATGCATGGATGCTTCTGAAAACTATATTACTAATGATTTGACAAATGTTAAAATGGCATTTGAAAATTATTATGCTACCACAATAGGAACAGGTAGTTTGACAGATCTATCAAGTGACCAATGGGATTGGTATGCTGCAGCCAATTCTGTAAGTATAGGGGTTAAATCCACTACAACTAAGTCTGGGAACCAGTATACTATGTTAACAACTTTTAGTTTAAGAGATTATTACGACTGGGGAAATGATACATTTTACTTTCCAAGTCTTAAAGTTCCGTCAATAAAAGAACAAGATTTAAAAGATTTGCATTATTGTGGACGTGCAAAAAATTTTGAAAGTATTGGCGATAATTATATTGTAAAAACTGTTTGGAACGAAAATCAAAGTGTTGACCAGGCAACCATAACAGTTGTTTCTTACTAGATCGTGGAGGGCATTTATCAATGAAGAGAAAAATAATAATTGTAGTACTTGTTCTGCTTTGCTTTGTTAGTATTATTTTAGGCGTTTATTTCATAGTTCACAATAATTCATCGGATAAGTATACGCTTGAAAGTATTCGCTATGAGTATTTGAATTCAGACAGAAAAGTTGTTGCTGCCGTTAATGATGTTGATATTACAAACAAAGAACTGTGCTTAATTCAATATTCAAGCCATACAAATAAACCGCTTGAAAAGGCTATTGAGCAAAAGGCGATTGTTCAATTGGCAGAGGCTGATAGCTTTTCACTAAGCGAGTCGGAAGAAAATAAGGAAATCGAATATATAACTACACAATATGAAAAATTAAATTTGCCGGATAATGAAGAAAACAATGCCTTTTGCGATGCTCTGATTAAAGAGCATTTAGAAATGACTACCTCTGTCAAATACCAATACCATATACAAAAACAGATTATGCGTCAAAGTTTCAGTAGTGATAATAAAGCTATAAATGAAAAATATGAAAAATATAAGTCGAATTTATAAAGAATGGGAGGATGGAGGCAAGGAAGAATTCAAGTTATAATAAAAAAATATGGTCATTAAGAGAGGAGATAGCTCAAGATTATATTGATTATAGAATAGATCAAATCCAAATTGAAAAATACTAATTACTAAAAGCTCGATAGAAAACTGAACTGCCCCAGATTGTGCAGATAGTACAAAAAAGAAAGCCTAAGGTAAAGTAATTAAATTTTAAGCAACAAACTGATTTCGTTTTTCAAGCGGAGTCAGTTTTGTTTTAGTTTGAATACGGTAATTGTTGTAGAAGTTGATGTATTCGGATATGATGAGGCGAGCTCATCATGTCCGGAAGTTTCACTCTGTGAGATTGTAAAATAAAGTGTGTAAGTTAGAAAAAACTTGCACACTTTTTTGAATTTTTAAAAGAGTGTGCTACAATGAAAGAAAGAACAAAAAAGGAATGAGCCAACGGGATATTGTCGAAACGATAGAGGATATCTATGGCTTTGAAATCTCTCACGAAACGATATCACAAATTACGGATTGCGTTTTAGATGAGCTGGGTGACTGGCAGAACAGACCTCTGAAAAGGATTTACACGTTTTTATTCGTTGACTGTATGTATGTCACAATCAGAAAAGAGTATGAAAGCAAGAATTACGCAGTATATACGATATTAGGCTATGATACAGACGGAGAAAAGGACATTTTAGGCTTATGGCTTAATGAAAGCGAAAGTAAACATACGTGGATGCAGATATTTGACGAACTGAAAACAAGAGGCGTAGAAGATGTGCTGTTTATCAGTATGGATGGTGTATCAGGACTTGAGGAAGGTGCAAAAGCAATTTTCAAGGATGTAGAGCAGCTTTTCGCTTACGGCAGTGCAGTAAGAAAAGTTATGTACACCACCAATGCTGTTGAAAGCATCAATTTACCCTTTTTGCTGAAATAGCCATGTTTTGATAAAAAATACAGAACTAGAACTTGAAAAGCAAAATTACATATTAATGAAGAATATTACATAGAACTAGAAAAACAATATGACTCTTCAAACATTCTAATACATGATATAAAAAAGTGTCTTGGAAATATTAAAGGTTTATTGTTACAAAATGATAACAGCAAAGCAATTGAATACATCGATTCAATATATGATGGATATGATATAAAACAAATAAAGAAATATAGTAACAATAAATTAATAAACGTTATTGTAAGCAGATATGCACAATTATGTTACAATAACAATATAGAATTCAGTGCTGATATAAGAGATGTAAATTTTTCATTTATAAAGGATAGCGAAATCACAGCTCTTTTTGATAATTTATTTGAAAATGCTTTTGAAGCGACAAAAAAATGTCCAAATAAATTTATTAATATAGAAGTCGATTATAGAAATGAAAATTACATTTTCATAAAAAATGCTTAATTCAATCAATAACAAGCCTTTGTTTCAAAACGGGGTGCCAATAACAACGAAAAAGGATAAAAAAAGGTCATGGAATTGGTATAAAAAGTATATTGAAGATTGTAAAAAAAATATCACGGTAATTTAGATTACACTTATATTGAAAATGAAAATATATTTGTTACTACCATTTTACTAAAATCAACTTAAATATCGCAAGAAAAACCATACATATATGATTTCTCTTAGTTTTTCGATGGCTACCTTTGCATTTTTGATGGATAAACAATATAAAAGGGCAAACTTAAAAAAGAGGGTTTAAAGTTTTATTACTTTAAACCCTCTTTATTTTTTGAAATGTCTCTCAAATTTTTTGCTCATTTCAATTCGTGTTACGATTTTGATTTGAGCGATGTCTCTCAAAAGTCTCAGTCATAAATGCCCTAAATCGCACCAAAACGGATTTGGAATTTCGGAATTTGCTGTCTCTTAGAATCTCTCAAAAACTCTCACAAGATTTTGAGGCAAAGAAAAAAAGTGCCCGAATACCGCCCATAAAAAAGCAGTATTCGGGCATAAAAAAGCCTCGGAACACGAATGTTCCGAGGTGATGGCAGAGGTATAAGGATTCGAACCTTAAATGACGGAGTCAGAGTCCGGAGTGTTACCGTTACACTATACCTCTATATTATTCAAAGCGGTGGGTGACTAATACAGCCATATCGCTTAGTGCTGAATAATATTATCACATTTATATAAAAAAGTCAATAGAAAAATTATTCTTTTTCTTTATTTTTGTAATTTTTCAA
>ENA-OQIO01001074-OQIO01001074.1-human-gut-metagenome-genome-assembly--contig:-NODE-1074-length-13888-cov-4.455635_pt1 | contig 13888 bp, 12 predicted proteins | sample MGYA00242573_ERZ504737 | MGnify/ENA primary metagenome ERZ504737 (study PRJEB26092, sample SAMD00036203) | human gut metagenome | host: Homo sapiens | study: EMG produced TPA metagenomics assembly of... | reverse complement strand
ATATAAAAATGCAACCGGACATATTAGGTTGCCATTTTTGTATGGGGTAAAGAAGGTTTTCTTGGTGTTTATTTGCCCAGGAGTTTTTCGCCGATCTGGTAGACATCGCCGGCGCCATGGTGATCAGGAGGTCACCGGGCTGGCAGTTTTCCAGAAGGTAGTTTTCGATTTCATCGAAGGTTGGGAAGTATTCACAGGGAGTTCCCAGTTCCTGGATTTTTTTTTGAAGGTCGGCGGAAGAGATGCCGAGGGTGTCGGTTTCTCTTGCGGCGTAGATGTTTGCCAGTACTACATGGTCTGCCAGAGTCAGTGCTTCGGCGAATTCCGGGAGCAGAGCTTTGGTACGGGTGTAGGTATGGGGCTGGAAGATACACCAGGTCTTTTTGTGCGGATAGTTTTTGGCAGAGGTCAGTGTTGCTTTGATCTCTGTCGGATGATGGGCATAGTCATCGATCACAGTGATATCGCCGATGTTTCCTTTGAACTGGAAACGGCGGTCGGTTCCGGTGAAGTTGATCAGACCTTTCTGGATCGTTGCATCGTCCATACCCAGTTTTTCACCCAGAGCGATCACGGAAAGAGCGTTGGACACGTTGTGGATACCGGGTACCTTCAGGGAGAAGGTTCCTGTGGTTTCACCGTGATGCAGACAGGTAAAGGTCGGGTGACCGAAGGTATCGTATGTAATATCGGTTGCTGTATAATCAGCTTCATGTTCCAGTCCGTAAGTGATGACTTCGCATGGCAGATCCCTGATGATATCCTCATAATGAGGAGTATCACTGTTGATGATCAGGGTACCGTCAGCCGGAAGCTTTTCTGCAAACAGCCGGAAGGAATGGCGGATATCGTCAATATCCTTAAAGAAATCCAGATGATCGGCATCCATGTTCAGGATGATACTGATTTTCGGGAAAAAGCTTAAAAAGCTGTTGGTATATTCACAGGCCTCGGTAATGAAAGTACCGGAATGTCCCAGACGCAAATTACCGCCGATGGCCGGCAGGATACCGCCGACAGAGATTGTCGGATCAAAACCACCTTCCAGCAGAATATGAGAAGCCATGGAAGTTGTTGTGGTTTTTCCGTGGGTTCCGGATACTGCGATGGGGATCTGGTAATTTTTCATGATCTGTCCCAGCAGATCGGCACGGGTCATCATGGAATATTTTTTTCTTTTGCGCAGGCATATTCCGGGTTATCCGGATGGATCGCAGCAGTGTAAACCACCAGATCGATACCGTCAATAATATTGGATGCGCGCTGTCCGTAGAAAATCTGTGCACCGTTCGCAGTCAGATGATCCGTCAGAGCACTTTCTTTGGAATCAGAGCCGGATACGGTGAATCCTTCTTTTAAAAGAATCTCGCAAGGCCGCTCATGCTAATACCGCCGATGCCGATAAAATGTATGTGAACAGGTTTTGTAAAATCAATGGTATACATAGGAGTTCTCCCTTTCTTACAGACGTTTGTATCATATTTGTGATGCCGGCTTCCCTGGGTCGGAAAGATTGCGAAAGCTGCTTTCAGCGGGCGATCCGCAGGCATCAGTCGGGTACAAAAGACATTTTGTAACAACATTTATTATAGACGGAAAAGGGAAAAATGGAAAGATTTTTTTAAGGATGAGAAAAAAAACCAATAGATATAGAAGAAAATGACGAAAGAGAGAAGAAACATTGTATAAATGTCATAAAAACACGAAAAGATTTGATAAAAATATGTAAAAAATGTTCACTAAATCTGATAAGTGTGATATAATCTTTTTACTATATATGACAAGAGGTGATTGCATGATCAAGAAAGAAATGATTGCAATGCTGTTGGCCGGAGGCCAGGGAAGCCGACTCGGCGTACTTACCGAGAAAGTTGCCAAACCGGCGGTGGCATTTGGAGGAAAATATCGGATTATCGATTTTCCGTTGAGTAACTGTATTAATTCAGGCATTGATACCGTGGGTGTTCTGACCCAGTATCAGCCGCTGCGTCTGAATACCATATCGGAATCGGTATTCCGTGGGATCTGGACCGGAATGTGGGCGGTGTTACCGTGCTTCCCCCCTACGAAAAAAATGGTAACAGCGACTGGTATACCGGAACAGCAAACGCAATTTTTCAGAATATGGCATATATGGAGACCTATAATCCGGACTACGTTCTGATTCTCTCCGGTGACCATATTTACAAGATGGATTACGAAGTGATGCTTGATTATCATAAGGCAAATAAGGCAGATGTGACCATTGCCTGTATGCCGGTGCCGATCGAAGAGGCAAGCCGTTTCGGTGTTATGATCACTGACGGCGCGGGACGTATTACCGAGTTTGAAGAAAAACCGGAACATCCAAGAAGTAATCTGGCATCCATGGGAATTTATATTTTCTCTTGGAAGACACTCAAAGAGTCTCTGATGGCACTGAAAGATCAGCCAAACTGTGACTTCGGTAAACATATCCTGCCATATTGCAGAGATAATGGAAAGAGACTGTTTGCCTATGAATTCAACGGATACTGGAAAGATGTAGGAACACTGGGTCTTATTGGGAAGCAAATATGGAACTGATCGATATCATCCCGGAATTTAACCTGTATGAAGAATTCTGGAAAATCTATACCAAAGGTGATATCATCCGTCCACAGTACATATCCGGGGAATCCGTTGTTGAAAGAAGCATCATCGGTGAAGGTGCGGAGATTTATGGTGAAGTGCATAATTGCGTCATCGGTGCGGATGTAACGATTGAAAAGGGAGCTGTGGTGCGGGATTCCATTATTATGAAACATACACGCATCGGCGCCGGAAGCCAGATTGACAAGTCCATTATCGCAGAGAGTGTGGATATCGGAGAAAATGTTGTCACAGGTGTGGGCGAGGAAGCTCCGAATGTTCTGAAACCGGCTGTCTATGGATTCGGCCTTGTTACAATCGCAGAAAAATCTGTTATTCCGTCAGGCGTGAAGATTGGAAAGAACACAGCTATCAGCGGTGAGACCACAGTGGAGGATTATCCGGACGGAGAGCTTGCAAGCGGCGGAGCAATTGTAAAGAAGGACGGTGAGTAATATGAGAGCATTAGGAATTATTCTGGCAGGCGGTAATAACAACAGGATGAGAGAACTGTCCAACAGACGTGCCATCGCAGCGATGCCGGTAGCGGGAAGCTATCGGAGCATCGACTTTGCACTGAGTAATATGACCAATTCTCATATTGCGAAAGTTGCAGTCCTGACACAGTACAACGCAAGATCGTTGAATGAGCATCTGAGCTCTTCCAAATGGTGGAATTTCGGAAGAAAGCAGGGAGGTTTGTTTGTGTTTACACCGACGATCACTCCGGATAACAGCTTCTGGTATCAGGGAACCGCAGATGCGATTTATCAGAACCTGGATTTTCTGAAGAGAAGCCATGAACTATGTGGTCATCGCATCCGGTGATTGTGTATATAAACTGGATTATAACAAAGTTCTGGAATACCATATCGCAAAACGTGCCGATGTGACTATTGTGTGCAAAGATGTGGATGCCAATGAGGATGTGACCAGATTTGGTGTGCTTCGCATGAATGAAGACTACCGGATCGAAGAATTCGAAGAGAAACCGATGTTGTCCGATTATCATACGATCTCCACAGGAATCTATGTGATCCGGCGCCGCCAGCTGATCGAGATGATCGAGCGCTGCGCACAGGAAGGAAGACATGATTTTGTAAAAGATATCCTGATCCGCTATAAGAATCTGAAGAGGATCTATGGATATAAGATCCAGGATTACTGGAACAACATCTCCACCGTTGAGGCTTACTACAAGACCAATATGGATTTCCTGAAACCGGAAGTGAGAGATTATTTCTTCCGTCAGTATCCGGGAATCAACTCCAAGATCGACGATCTTCCGCCGGCAAAATATAATCCGGGATGTCTGGTAAAAAACAGCCTGGTATCCAGCGGCTGTATCATCAACGGGCAGGTGGAGAATTCTGTTCTGTTTAAGAAAGTATATGTGGGAAATAACTGCGTTATCAAGAATTCTATTATTCTGAACGACGTATATCTGGGTGATAATACCCATATCGAAAACTGCATCGTAGAAAGCCGGGATACCATCCGGGCCAATTCTTACTATTGCGGAGAAGGCGAAATAAAAGTTGTCGTGGAAAAGAACGAGCGCTATGCGCTGTAATAACAGAGCAGCTGTCTGGTGGTTCGCGGAGAAATAACTAATCAGCGGCTATAACTGTTCGGAAGGAGAACGACATATGAAAGGGGCATGTGCTATGGAGATTACAGACGTAAGAGTGCGCAAAGTGACAAAAGAAGGTAAGATGAAAGCAGTTGTTTCCATAACAATTGATGATGAATTTGTTGTACATGATATTAAAGTAATCGAGGGAGAGAAAGGACTGTTTATCGCTATGCCAAGCCGTAAGGCTTCCGATGGAGAGTATCGCGATATTGCACATCCGATCAATTCCAACACAAGAGAAAAGATCCAAAGTCTGATTTTGGAGAAATACGAGGAAGTAATGGCAGAAGATGCCGTTGCAGATAATGCGTAACCGGATTGTCATATATATGGGGTGACGCAAAAACGAGATAAAAGCGGTGGCTGGGGGGCCACCGCTTTTTCTTTACAAAATGCCAGAGTCTTGCTATAGTGGAACGTAGAAAAATGTCCGTGGGCGAATGGCGGAAGAGAAAGAAAAAGAGGAGACAGGTGTGTGATGAGAGTGGAACTGCCGGAAAGCTTTGAAAAGAGAATGCAAGAGATGCTGGGGGATGAATACGAATCGTATATCGAAAGTTATGATAACCCCAGACAGTACGGACTCCGGATCAATCCGATGAAGATCACGGAAGAGGAACTGGCGGAAGGCTCCGGTTTTTCTCTGGATCCGATTCCGTGGACAAAGACCGGGTATTTTTATAAAGAAGAAGATCAGCCGGCCAGACATCCATATTACAGTGCCGGTCTTTATTATCTGCAGGAGCCAAGCGCCATGACTCCGGCGGCGAGGTTTCCGGTGGAACCGGGGGAGAGAGTTCTGGATCTGTGTGCGGCACCGGGAGGAAAGGCAACGGCTCTCGGCGCCGCGCTTCAGGGAAAAGGTGTACTGGTGGCAAATGATATCAGTAATTCCAGGGCCAAAGCACTGTTAAAGAATCTGGAAGTATTTGGCATATCCAACGCCTTTGTGACCAACGAAGTACCACAGAACCTGGCAGAGCGATTTGAAGGATTTTTTGATAAAGTGCTGATCGATGCACCGTGCTCCGGGGAGGGGATGTTCCGCAAAGATCCGGCGGTGATCAAAACCTGGGAGGAAGAACGCCCGGAGTACTTTGCAAAACTGCAGAAAGATATTCTGAAAAATGGAGTGCGGATGCTGCGCCCGGGTGGAAAACTGCTGTATTCCACCTGTACCTTTGCTCCGGTAGAAAACGAGGGAAGTATCTCCTGGATCCTGGAGCAGTGTCCGGAGATGGAACTGATTCCCATCGAAGGATATGAAGGATTCTCTGAGGGTAACCCTGCGTGGGGTGATGGAAGAGAGGAACTGCGCCGCTGTGTGCGGATCTGGCCGCATAAGATGAAAGGAGAAGGGCATTTTCTGGCCCTACTGAAAAAGTCTGAGGATGCGCCTGAGACAAGGATCAGACTGGAACCACCGACACGGATGGATAAGAAAAATAAAGCAGTCCTGGAAGAATTCTTCAGGGACTGTCGGTGGAAACCGGACTGGGAGCGGGTACAGATCAAGGGCGAGAAAGTCTATCTGGTACCGGAACTTCCGGCAAAGTTGAACGGGATCCATTTCTTACGAAACGGACTGTATCTGGGAGATCTGAAGAAAAATCGTTTTGAACCATCCCAGCAGCTGGCGATGACGCTGAAGGCTTCCGACTATGCGGGAAGCGTATCCCTTTCGCCGGAGGATGAACGGATCGGACGGTATCTGCGTGGAGAAACCCTGCTTTTGGAACCGGGGGAGGCGACCAGAGAGAAAGGTTGGATCCTGGTCTGTGTGGATCAGTATGCACTCGGGTGGGGAAAACTTGTGAACGGAGTGCTGAAGAATAAATACTGGAGCGGCTGGCGGCTAAAAAGTTGACATAATCCGCGCTTTAATGCAGAAATTCGCCAAAATTCCACTAATTATTACGCAAATATTACGAGATGTTAAAAAACTACTTCACAATGCTACAAAATCATGCTATAATGACTCTTGCCTGAGAAAGTGAGAGGAATTAATATGAGAAGAAAAAGAATCATAAGCCTGGTACTTTCCGCATGTCTTATCGTGGGAAGTGCGGTACAGGGTGGAGCTGCTACCACGCAGGAGAAGATCTCCGATGCGAAGGCACAGCAGCAGGAGAATCAGTCTTCCCTGCAGCAGACCCAGGAAAAGATTCAGGAACTGGAATCAAAAAAAAGGTGAATCCGAAACATATCTTGCAGATCTGAACACTCAGTTGGACGATCTTCGCAGCAGTCTGGAAAAACTGCAGAACGATTACGATGCGAAGCAGGAAGAACTGACACAGCTGCAAAGTGACCTTGAAGATGCGAAAGCGGATGAAGCGCAGCAGTATGAAGCGATGAAACTCCGCATCCGCTATATGTACGAAAACTCAGCCAGCAATTATATGAACCTGCTGTTCGAATCAGGAAGTATTTCTGATTTCTTAAACCAGGCTGAGAACATTTCCCAGATGTCAAAGTATGACAGAGACATGCTGGATACATACAGAGAAACAAAAGAAGCCATCCAGACCAAAGAGGAACAGGTGGCACAGGAAAAAGAAGAGATTGTGGCTCTTCAGCAGGAGAGCGCGGACAAGCAGGCAGCAGTAGAAGAACTGGTGGAGGCAACTTACCAGCAGATCCGTGAATATCAGGAAGATATTCAGAGTCAGCAGACAGCAGAGAATGATCTGTTGACCAAGATCAGCAGTCAGGAAGATGCGATCAACGACCTTCTTCGTCAGGCAAAAGAGGAAGAAGCAGCAGCCAGATTAGCAGCACAGCAGGCAGCAGCTGAGAAAGCAGCACAGGAAGCGGCAGCAAAAGAAGCGGCAGACAAAAAAGCAGCAGAAGATGCAGCAGCACAAAAGGCAGCACAGCAGAAAGCAGCGCAGCAGGCAGCGTCAGCGACACAGAAAAATCAAACAGCAGTACAACAACGACTACAACGACAAGTAATACTGCTGCAAATACAACAACTTCAACAACTACAACAGACAGCTCCGACGATACCATCGATACTTCACAGGGCAAATACCTGGGAAGATTCAAACTGACAGCATATTGTAACTGTCCCATCTGTTGCGGAAAATGGTCCGGCGGCGGTACAGCCAGCGGAACCACTCCGACACCGGGACGTACCATCGCGATGGCGGGAGTTCCATTCGGAACCAAACTTTCCATCAACGGTCAGATCTATACCGTAGAAGACAGAGGAACCGCATACGGACATGTGGACATCTTCATGGGAAGCCACAGCCAGGCATTGAGCTTTGGTATGAAATATGCGGATGTGTATCAGGTGAACTAGAGAAAATAAGAACAGAGAGTGCAGGATACGGGAAACGTGTCTGCACTCTCTTTTTTCGCTTACAGGAGACGGCTTCCCTGTTCATAATCCGGCTTCCGGCTGCATAGAATGCAGATAGTTTCATAGCAACGAAACAAAGGAGGGGAAAAGATGGATGCCACGATTCTGGTAAACCGTACACACCGCTTACCGCGAAAAGCGATACCACAGACCTTAGTTGAGCCGGAAATCATCTTTGATGCACCTGTCGGGGACAGGAAAAGATTACTTGCAGTCAGTGCGGCGAAGGGAGTGGAGGCGCTTTTTGCGAGAGGAAAAGAGGAAGGAATCTATCTGTGCGGAGTATCTGGCTACCGAAGCTACGAAAGACAGGAAGAACTCTATCAAAAGAAACGGCGGGAACAGCTGAAAGAAACCGGAGATCATGTGCATTGGATAGCACCGCCGGGAGCCAGTGAGCATCAGACGGGTCTGGCACTGGATGTTTCCTGCCAGGCGGTTGACTATCAACTGGATGAGCGTTTCGGAGAAACCCGGGAAGGTCGGTGGCTGAAACGGTGTGCACCCTTATATGGCTTTATCCTGCGCTATCCGAAAGGGAAAGAGCATATAACCGGATATGGATGGGAACCCTGGCATATCCGGTATGTAACCCGGTCGCTGGCACTGTATCTGACACTTACAGGGCTGACACTGGAAGAATATTATGAGCAGAAGTAACTATTCAGTAGGTAGCATTCCGCGAGGTGTTTTTGGCATGGTTTTTGCCAAAATCCCGAGACATACAAGTCAAAATGCCATCACCGAAGGTGATTAGAAATGCATTTTGACTCGTAACTGTGAGGGTACTGAACAGTTACGAGCAGAAATAAAATGAGGCGGGAACGCCGGCAAAAGATGCTGGTGTTCCGCCTTGTTGTTACATTGTATATCATTAATTGTTCATAGTGAAGGTCAGATATCGGGCGATCATTTCTGCTACCTTTGCATCCACTTCGGAAATCGGATCCGTGCGCTTCATGCCAAGAAAACATACGGCCCCGACCGGATCCCCGTCCCGTGTCACAGGAACCAGCGCCTGTTCCGTGTGCGCATCATCGTCTGTCACCGGATAATAAGCGTTATTTTCCGGGATAAAATCCCGGTCAAAGAGTCGCTGCTCCATCGCTTTACTGAGAGATTTCCCCTGATACTTCTTATTCTCCGGCCCGGCCGCGGCCACCACCTGCTCCTGATCACAGATACAAAACAACTTCCCGCATGTCTTCGCCGCCGCATCCGCCAGCTGCTGCGCCCCGTTCGAAAACTCCCCGATCGGCGAATATTTCTTCAGAATAATCTCCCCATTCCGATCCGTAAAAATCTCCAGAGGCTCCGATTCCCGTATCTTCAACGTCCGCCGTATCTCCTTCGGAATCACCACCCGCCCGAGATCATCGATTCTTCGTACAATACCTGTTGCTTTCATAGACTTTCTCCTTATCCGTATAAATATGATGTGCTAAACCTGGTTTTAGATGAAATTAAAGTTCTGGTGTTAGTATTGGCGGATTTTTGGAAATTATGAGTGAAATTGGAAGGATTGGGATTCTTGCGAATCAGTTTTACCAAAGGCCATCAATAAATTCAAAATTTGTCCTTTTTTGAAACCGGGAGGAGGTGGGAAACATCTAATAAGGTGGGATAAGTCTGATGCATAGTGAGAGTTATACGAAGTTAGGTATAATTCTTTGGTGGTAATAAAGTAAGGGATATGGTATAATTTATCGGATAGAGTATTATTAATTAGGTAATTTGAATCTATTATTGAAAATGGAGAATAAAGAAAGGGTATTTAATAGAGGCAAGATATGCAGGCAAATATATATCTTAGTGTAGTGACAATTTTAGTGTTATTGATGTTATTTTTCTTGTTTGGCTCCTTGATAACATATAGGTCTGGAAAAAATAGCAATACCTTGTTTTTTACGATAAATATTGGATTCATGGTTTATTTCGCACTTTTCGAGATTGTTGCTCTACCGATGAAATTGTTGTTACAGCCATTATCAAAATTGTCTATCGTATGGGTGGTAATTTGTGTAATAGTTAGTATCATTTCTGTTATATTAAATACAAAGCACTGGTCGAACTATTTTGAGAGTGTAAACTTTAAAAGTACTATTCGAAATGGTGTAGTAGTTATTATCGCTTTGATTGCTTTAGTATATTTAATAACAAATAATATCCAGTATGGTAGTAGCATAGATTCGGCGTATTACATTGGAATATCTGGTTCTTCAGTTTATACAGATACGATCGAACAGTATGATCCGTATACAGGTGTAAAAATGGAGACTCTGGATTCGTTATATTTAATGCTTACATACTCAGTGCATAATTCAGTGATAAGTATGATCACAAAGATACATCCATTGATTGTGTATAGATTTATTATGTCAACAGTTGTTATCGTAATTACGGGGGTGAATCTGTATAATATAGCAGCAGAATTCTTGAATAAGAACAAAAATAGATTGTTGGTAACGTGGCTTTTGATGATTGCTGTGTATATGTGTGGTTATTCCATGTATTCACCTACAGGATTTTTTGCGTATAGAACATTTGAAGGGAAAACTATTCTGGCAGTTATTGTGATACCGACGATGTTATTAATCTTGATATGTACGCTTAAAAAAAGAAGTAGTATATGGGACTGGTATGCAATGGTTTGTACGTTGATAGGTGGAATGGCTTTTTCCATGTCAGCAATGTTATTAATGCCAACACTTATTTCTATGTACTATATTCCTGTGATTTTAAGTAAAAACAGAAAACGGGTTGTGTGGAAATATGCAATTAGTATGTTGATATGTGCACTGTTTATTGGAACTCATTTGTGCATTTCAAAAGGAATCATACAAATAAAAATTCTGTAAGAAAAGAGGATATGATGCAGGGAATTACAGCTGAAGGATACGGATGGGATTTTATTTGGCAAAATATACAGGCTTATTTGAATGGAAACTGGCTGTGGGTGTATATATTATTGTTTTTTGAACTCATATTGTTTACAAAAAATAAGCGATGGATGAATTTGGGAATATATCCATATATTTTGTTTGCATTGACAGTCTGTAATCCATTGGTTATAAAAGTTGCAGGAAAAATATTTGGATTATCAGACAGATATTACCGTTTTTTTTTGGCTTATTCCAATAGCACCGATGGTTGGTTTTTGCTATGCGACTATAGCCCAAAAAGTAAATAGATGTTGGATATGTGTACTCATATGGGGAATGATTTTAGGTAGTGTAGTTGTATTGGGCAAACCGGTATATTCGAGTGCTGCACCACCTTATGTAAAAAAAACAAATGCTTATTATACGTGGAACGAAGTTATAGATATCGATAAATTACTCCATTCTGATGGGAAGAAGGATCCTAAAGTTTTATATTCAGGATGGCTAATATATGATTTGAGACAATATGATCCAAGTATTATTTCTGTACTGGGAAGAAGTGATATAGAGGCATATAATTCCCTAGATGAGGAAAAAGATCAGTGGCTGTTGTTACGCGATTGGAGTCCTCGGGCAGTTCTTGCGTGGGTTCAGTTGGCATCGAATAAAGAGTTGATTAGTCTGGAATATTTTAGACAAATTGTAGCGGTAGAGCAGTTGGATTATATAATCGTACCATCGGATGATGAAAGAACTTTACAATTTTATCAGAACTATGGTTGTAGCATATTAGGCGAAGTAGACGGATATACAGTATTAGATACGGAAATTGATTAATAAATGGAGACAAAAGATGAAAAAAGATAACGAACAATATAAGCGAATGATACGTATTTTTCTGGTTGTGATTTTGGTAGCATGTGAAACAAGTTTATTTATGTATAGTTGGATTAAAAACTATAATTTATACACGGTATTTCCGTTCTTTCAAAAGGGTCATTGGATGATGGGGGGGATGTATGTCCTGTATCAGATGATCTTCCTGTACATATTTGGTGGACTGAAAGTCGGTTATTTAAAGAAAGCAAATATTATTTATTCACAGATTTTGGCGTTAATATGTGCGAACATTGTTATGTACTTGCAGATTGTGTTATTATCTGTTCGTTTTGTAAATATAGTGCCTTTGTTAAAAGTTACCGTTTGCGATATAGTAATTGTGGTAATTGTTGCATGGGTTAGTGAATGGATTTTCAGAAAACTTTTTCCACCACGAAAGATGCTAGTTGTTTATGAGGAATATGATCCAACAGATTCATCAGAAAATTGAATACTCGAAAAGATAAATATAAGGTAGAACAAAAAATTAATGTGTCGGTTGGATTGAAAGTGCTTGAAGAAGAAATAAAGAAATACGAAGGTGTTGTTATTTATGATGTTCATTCCGAAATGCGTAATAAAATTTTGAAATTTTGTTATGGAAATGATATCAGAGCTTATTCAACAACTAAGGTTTCAGATATTTTAATACGTGGAGCAGAGAGTTTACATATTTTTGATACACCGTTATTGTTATATAGAAATCATGGATTGAGTTTTGAACAGAGATTTGTAAAGAGAACTATGGATATTGTAGTGTCTGCCTTGATGTTGTTGATTACTTCTCCTATTTTTTTGATTGCATCTATTGCAATTAAACTCTATGATGGAGGACCGGTTTTTTATCGTCAGGCAAGATGTACTATGAATGGTAAAGTGTTTCATATTTTTAAATTCAGAAGTATGATAGTAGATGCCGAAAAAGATGGAAAATCTCAGCCTGCTGCAGATCATGATCCAAGAATAACACCTGTAGGAAGAGTTTTGCGAGCAACACGTTTAGACGAGTTACCTCAGTTAATAGATATACTAATTGGAAATATGAGCCTGGTTGGGCCACGACCAGAGCGTGTAGAACATGTAGAAAAATACACAGAAGATCTTGCGGAATTTGAATATAGGTTAAAAGTACGTGGTGGGTTGACGGGATATGCACAGATTTATGGTAAATATAATACTAGTCCATATGATAAACTTCAATTGGATTTGATTTATATTCAGAATTATTCCATCTTCTTGGATATTAAGTTGATTTTAATGACTATTAAAATTATGTTTATGAAAGAAAGTACAGAGGGATTTTCTGAAGAACAAAAGAAGGAGTATGTAGATCGATGACAAAGAAAATCGTCTTTTTAGCACTACATTTATCATATGGAGGTACTGAACGGGCAATTATATCGGAAGCTAATATGTTGGTTAAAAGATATGAGGTTGAGATAATCAGTTTCTATCATTTGTGTGATAAACCGGCATTTGAAGTGGATCCAAGGGTAAAAATAACATACTTAACAGAAGGATTAAAACCCAATCGAGATGAAATAAAAAATGCGATAAAATCGAAAAGACCTTTACAATTACTTAAAGAATGTAGTAAAAGTATCAAAATTTTATATTTGCGTACGACAAGTATGAAAAAGGCAATAAAGAAATCAAATGGTGATGTGCTTATCTCGACAAGATATTTGTATCATAAGTTGGTGACAGAGAATGCGAAAGATGGAGTTGTTTGTATCGCGCAGGAACATAATCATCATAATAATAATGAAGAGTATATAAAAAAACAAATTGAGTCGGTAAAACAGATGGATTATTTCATGCCGGTTTCACAGGAATTGACAGATTTTTATGCGGACAGACTTTCAGAAACTACTGTAAAATGTAAATATATTCCGCACAGTCTTGACTATATTCCTGAAAAGGTTTCTGACTTAAGAGGGAAAAGCATTATTTCAGTTGGAAGATTATCTCCTGAAAAAAATTATGAAGAGTTAATAAAAGTTTTCAAACAATTGTGTGTGGAAGATACAGAATGGACGCTGAATATTATTGGAGATGGCGTTGAAAAAGAAAAATTAAATTTACTAATAGAAGAATATCATTTGAAAGATCGTGTAGTTTTACACGGATTTCGAGATAAAAAGTATATTGAAAAATTAATGTATCAGAGTTCAATTTATGTTATGACTTCTTTAACGGAATCTTTTGGATTGGTTCTAATTGAAGCACAATCGTATGGTCTTCCTTGCATTGCGTATGATTGTGCGCAGGGAGCTAAGGAAATTATTGAAGATGGTGTAAATGGAATTTTGATACGGGACTATTCAAGAGAGCGAATGGTGAATGAGTGCAAAAAAATGATGCGGGAATATGAGTATAGGAAAAAATTGGCGAAAATGGAAGAAAGAGCGATCAATAAAATATTCATGATCGTCGATGTACAGCTACGTACGTCTGAGCATCGATCGAATGTACAGCTACGTACGTCTGAGCATTCATCCGTACCACTAG
>ENA-OQIO01001073-OQIO01001073.1-human-gut-metagenome-genome-assembly--contig:-NODE-1073-length-13889-cov-2.009955_pt1 | contig 13889 bp, 16 predicted proteins | sample MGYA00242573_ERZ504737 | MGnify/ENA primary metagenome ERZ504737 (study PRJEB26092, sample SAMD00036203) | human gut metagenome | host: Homo sapiens | study: EMG produced TPA metagenomics assembly of... | reverse complement strand
ATAGTAAGAAAAAGAATTAGAGTAACTTGTATAAAAGTGAAGAGAAAGGAGATCAGCAAATGATCTTAGATAACAAACTAAAAATTATTTTAAAATTATTTGTTTAGTTTTATTTGTTGTAGCCTTAACTGGATGTACAGCAAACTTAGATTCAAGTGGTAAATTAATTGCGAAAAGAGCAATTAACTTAAATACACCTTGGACTATGAAATCAGGGATTTTTGATTTCTTATTAGTTATCCCTATTTCAAAGAGTATTATTTATTTAGGAGACGTTTTATTAAATAATATTGCTTTAGGTGTTATCTTAATAACTATTTTAATTAATATCATTATTTTACCAATTATGATTAAATCAACTGTTTCTCAACAAAAGATGCAATTGATTCAACCAGAAATGGAAAGAATTCAAAATAAATATAAAGGAAGAAAAGATCAAACTTCTCAAATGAGAATGTCTGCTGAAATTCAAGCTTTATATAAGAAAAATGATATTAGTATGTTGGCTTCGTTTACAACATTCTTAACATTACCTATTATGTTTGCAATGTGGCAAGCGGTTCAACGTATTGAAATTTTATATCAAACAAATATGTTTGGAATCAACTTAGGTGCTAAACCTATTGATCACGTATTTAAGTTTGAAATAGCTTATATTGTATTACTTGCCATTGTTGCTTTAACTCAATATTTTGCGATGAAAATCAATACAATCATGTCAAGAAGAAATCCAAAATATAGAGAAACATCACAAATGCAATCAATGAACATGATGAATAATTTCATGACATTATTTATCATTTACTTTGCAGCAATTATGCCTGCAGCAATGTCACTTTATTGGATGACAACAAACATTATTACAATTGTTAGAACATGGTATATTTATATTTACCATGTTGAAAAAGCACAAAAAGAAGTTGATCAAGCAAATACAAATTATTTAACAAAGAGACAAAATAAGAATAAATAGAGGTATAAATATGAAAACATATACTGCAAAAACAGTTGAAGATGCTGTTAATAAAGCATGCCTTGATTTAGGTGTTACAGTTGATCAATTAAATTATGAAGTTACTTTAGAAACTAAAGGTTTATTTAGTAAGAAAGCTGAAATTTCTTGTTGGACAGTAGAAATGGTTCAAGAATATATTGAAAGCTTTATTAGAAAGATTTTAACTGATATGGAATTTGAAGTTGAAACAATTTCTTATGTTCAAGATGGAAGAATTTATTGTAATATTAATACAAGTAATAATTCTATTTTGATTGGTAAAGCTGGAGTTATTTTAAGAGCTATTAACTTAATTGTGAAAAATGCTGTGAGTACAACATTTAAAAAAACGTTTAGAAGTAAGTGTTGATATCAATGGTTATAAAGAAGAACGTTATAAAAAAAGTTGCAAGTATGGCAAGACGTTTTGGTAAAACAGTTTTAAGAACAAAAGCCGATTTAAAATTGGATCCTATGCCTGCAGATGAAAGAAAAGTGATGCATCAAGAAATTGCAAAGATGGATCATTTAAAAACTGAATCTAAAGGTGAAGGAAAAAATAGATATATGACAATCTCATATGTAGATTAAGCCGCTTATGCGGTTTTTTCTTTAGGGAGGAAATAATGGAAAATTTAATTTTTAGTTTAAATACGACGGTTCCTGTTTTTGCGATGATTATATTAGGGATGTTATTTAAAAAAATAGGAATTATTGATGATGTTTTTGCTTCTAGAATGAATAAGTTTGTATTTTTAATTCCTTTACCTGTATTGTTATTTAAAGATCTAGCTACTTTAGATTTTAATACAATATGGGATACAAAATTTGTTTTTATTTTGTTTTTTTATTACAATTTTATGTATTTTAATTGTTACTTTACTTTCTTTTTTATTAAAGAATAAACAAAATCAAGGGGAATTTATTCAAGCAAGTTATCGTAGTTCGGCAGCTTTACTCGGTATTGCCTTGATTCAAAACGTCTATGGAAAAGCAACCATGGCGCCTTTAATGATTATTGGGAGTGTCCCTTTATATAATATTATGGCCGTTGTCGTCCTTTCTTTCTTTTCACCAGAAAGAAAAGGATTAAGTAAAGAAGTTTGGCTTAAAACAATCAAAGGAATTTTAACAAACCCAATACTTATTGGTATCGTTGTTGGTATTTTATGGTCCTTACTTCATTTACCAATGCCAACGATGTTAGATAAGACCGTGACTTCGATTGGAAATGTAGCGACACCTCTAGGACTTATGGCAATGGGAGCAACTTTTAATTATAAAGAAGCCCTTGGGGATTTAAAACCTGCTTTATGTGCCTCATTCATTAAATTATTTGGCTTCTGTGCAATGTTTCTACCACTTGCCATCTATTTAGGGTTCCAAGGAGAACAGCTCATAGCCATCCTTGTAATGCTTGGATCAGCAACTACAGTTTCATGCTTTGTTATGGCTAAAAACATGGGACATACAGGAATACTTACCAGCACAGTCGTGATGTTAACAACCATCTTTAGTGGATTTTCTATAACAATGTGGCTTTATATTTTAAAAGGAATGGGACTTCTTTAGAGGCTGTAACGAAATAAAATATTGATATAGTCCAGCAAAAAAGACAATGTTGCCAGTATTATACTGATGTACATTGTCTTTTTTTGTAGTGTGCCGGGCATGGCACTAGATAAACCAACCACAGGTATTTACCGCTAAGTGTAATGAACCACAAGTTGTTGTCAGTGATGATAAGGATAAAGGAAGTGATGTAGTGATTCCTTTGAGCGTACGAACAGACTTCACAAGAAGAGGATTGAAAAATACAAAAATGGAATTTCTCGTTGTATATTTGGGTTATAATTTGAGAAAATATCATAAATATAGATTGAAGAAAGAAAAATCAACACAATCAAAAGGTCTTCTTAACTAAAAAGTATGTACTTTCAAATAAATAAAAAGTATATAAAAATCAGGTTACATCTCGCTAAAATAGCTGAAGATGTTTTTTTATACGAAAAACAAAGAAAAAGAAGCCAAACGAAACGAAATTAACTTCTTAAAAAATTATTTCGTTACAGTCTCTTTTATTTTGCAATAAATGGACATAATATATATGTATTAATAAATAATAACAATAATTATTACTATTTTATATTGACGATTCTAATTTTTAGCGTTATGATAAACACATAAGTTAGCAAGAGCTAACCAAGGGGGAGATTATATGTCATTAATTAATAAAGAAGTAAATGATTTTGAAGTTAAAGCATTTCAAAATGATGAATTTAAAACAGTTAAAAAAGAAGATATTTTAGGAAAATGGAGTGTATTTTTCTTTTATCCAGCAGATTTTACGTTTGTTTGCCCTACTGAATTAGAAGATTTATCAAACAAATATGAAGAATTTAAAAAAGTAGATTGTGAAATCTATTCAGTATCTACTGATACTCATTTTGTTCATAAAGCATGGCATGATAGTTCAAAACGTATTTCTAAAATTGAATACCCTATGTTAGCAGATCCTACTCATGCCTTATCAAAAGATTTTGAAGTATTAATTGAAGAAGACGGTTTAGCTGAAAGAGGTACATTTGTTGTTAATCCTGAAGGTAAAATTGTGGCTTATGAAGTCAATGCTGGTAATGTTGGTCGTAATGCAGACGAGTTATTGAGAAAAGTGCAAGCTTGCCAATTTGTTTATACTCATGGAGATGAAGTATGTCCAGCAAAATGGGAACCAGGTAAAGAAACATTAAAACCAAGTTTAGATCTTGTAGGACAATTATAGTTTATGGAACAAACAATTTATGATGCCATTGTTATAGGTGGAGGGCCTGCAGGTTTAACTGCAGCTCTTTATTTAGCAAGAGCAAATAATCGTGTTCTTGTTATTGAAAAAGAAACATTTGGTGGACAAATTACTATTACATCTGATGTTGTTAATTATCCTGGTATTTTAAAAACAAGTGGAAAAGAATTGACAGAATCAATGAGACAACAAGCTCAAGATTTTGGAGCTGATTTTGTGTTAGCTGAGGTTCAAAAGATTGAAGATGATGGGGATTTTAAACAAGTAAAAACGACAAGAGGAACATTTAAGTGTTTTGGTATTGTTATAGCGACAGGTGCTCACCCAAGAAAAGCAGGTTTTATTGGTGAAGAAGAATTTAAAGGGCATGGTATTGCCTACTGTGCAACGTGTGATGGTTCATTTTTTGAAGGAAAAGAAATATTTGTTGTAGGTGGTGGCTATGCTGCTGCAGAAGAAAGTGTTTTTCTTACCAGATATGCAAAACATGTCACTATTTTAATAAGAGAAGATGACTTTAGTTGTGCTTCTTCTATTGCTTCGTTAGCAAAAAATCATGAAAAGATAACTGTTTATACAAATGTTGAAGTACTTGAAGTCAGTGGTCATACGTATTTAGAATCTTTAAAGTATCATAATAAAAAAACAAATGAAGTGATTGAATATCATGCAAATGAAAATGATACTTTTGGTGTTTTTGTCTTTGCGGGTTATCAACCGAATACATCTCTTGTAAAAGATATTGTAGAACTCAATGAATCTGGTTATATCGTTACTGATCAAAATCAAAAAACAAATAAAGAAGGTATCTATGGAGCTGGTGATGTTTGTATTAAAGAATTGCGTCAAGTCGTTACAGCGGTAAGTGATGGTGCAAAAGCAGCCACATCATTAGAAAAATATGTTGAAAAAATGCATCAAAAAACGGGAATAATACCAAAAATTCCTCAGTAAAAAAGGAAGAACAGGTAACTGTTAATAACGATTCATTACTTGATGAACACATGCTTTCACAATTACAAGCTGTTTTTTCACGTATGGAAAATCCAATTATTCTTAAATTATTACTCAATGAAAGTACGTTATCCAATGAATTAAAAGGATATATGGAAGCATTAGCATTACAAACCGATAAAATAAAAATAGCTATAGAAAAAACAAATCAAGAGATTCCTTCTGTCAATATTTGTTTAGAAGATGGTACATGGAGTGGCTTAACTTTCCATGGTGTACCTGGTGGACATGAATTCACCTCTTTCATTCTAGGAATTTATAATGTTGCAGGACCAGGACAAAAGATAGAACAAACTTATTTAGAAAGAATAGATAAAATAAATAAAGAGATTAATATAAAAATTATAGTTTCTTTATCTTGTACGATGTGTCCAGAACTCGTTACTTCAGCTCAAAGAATAGCTTCGTTAAATAAACAAATAATAACGGAGGTCTATGATATTCAACACTTTAAACAACTTAAAGATCAATATCAAATCATGTCAGTACCATGCATGGTTATTAATGATCAAAAAGTCGTTTTTGGAAAAAAGAATATCGAACAAATTTTAGAAATCATTGAAAATGTATAAAAACGAGCAATGCTCGTTTTTTTATTGTGCTGTCGTTTCTGAGGGTTCAATCGTTGTTTCAGGTTGAGTTGGTTCAGTATTTGGAGTCGTTTCAGGGGTTGTTTCTGGAACTTGTTCCACTTTCATTGTACCAACAGCAATAATTGCTTCATGACCTTTATAATAACTCTTAGCTTCTTTTTTCTTTGAAAGCAATTTACCATCTTTATCATAAACCAAACGATAAGAAACAGCTCTTCCCCCATTTGATCCAGCTTGTTTAGTTACTTGTTGTCCTTCAGGAATAGTTGCATCATTTTCATATTTAGTATTATAAGCAACATCCCCTGTTCTTTCACTTGTAAACTTCACGTAACTTCCATCAACATTAGTTCCAATAATTTTACATGTTAATTTACTATTAGCATAACTTGCTTCAATCTTAATAGGGTAATCTCTATTATTTTTAAACTTAAAATCAGGACCACCCCAAGAAACAGTAGCATCTCTACCAATAGGCACATAACTAGAAATATAAGTATGATTTGTTCTTTCAGTCACTTCTAAATTAGATAAAACAACAAGCATTATATAATGTTGAAGAAGTTTGACAAACGCCACCCCCAACTTCTTGAACAGTTTCGCCATTTAAATAAGCTCCTGCTTCACCAAAACCATTTTCTTTAGTTCTTTTTCCTACTGTTTTATTGTAAGAAAATTCTTCACCAGGAAGTAAAATCACATTACACTTTTCACCAGCAAGTCTGACATTGTTTTTTCTTACAGAAGAACCACTTACTGATGTTGTATATTCACCTAAAACATCTTTAAATAAATTCTTTTCTAAATCTTCTTTAGTAATACTTGGAACAATAGCTTTTGCTTTAACTTCAAATTCTTTTCCTTCTTTAGCTTTATTAAAAGCACTAATTGAATCATCTAAATCATATTTAGCACCATATTGTTCAGCTACAATTTTATAATCATTATTTATCTAAAGTCGCATTTTTACCTTCCTTAGATAAAGTCTTATAAATTGTTTTCATTACACTTTCATCTTCTGAAACAGATGAAGGTTTAATCTTTAAAGTTTTATTAAAATCATATTCATTTAAAGCAGTTTGAATTGTGTTATAAACATCTTTTTGTTTAACTGCTTCACCACTTTTACCTTTAGTAAAGATAACTTTTGTTTTTTCAACTTTATAAGTAGTAGGTACTAAAGTTGAATAATCTAAAATACCTGATTTTTTGATATCTTTATTAAGTTGTTTTTGATCTTTAATATCTATAGAAATATTTTCATTATGTTTTAATAAATAATGATAACCCTTAGTAAAGAAATTATTATATTTCTTTTGAATATCATTAACTTGATCTTTAATGTTAATTTTAACATTATCTTTCATATCAATTTGATATTTTTGACCATTCATTTCAAGATTTAATAATAATTGATCTTGATCTTTTTGATACTTATTTTCAAGTTTAGAAATGACCTCTTCTTTAGACATATTATTAACCTTTATGCCATTAATTGTCATATTCTTAATAAACCCTTTACCTGATGCTAGAAAACATAAAATGATATAAATAACCAATATCACTCCTATAACAGCACCTCCGATTATAGGAACTTTTTTATTCAGCTTTTTCATTTTTTCACCCCTATTTGTACATAATAATATATGATTAAAATATAGAAATCAATCGAAAAAAATCATATGTTAAAAATAAAAAATATTTGTTATAATGAGGGAGTTATTTATTGATAAAATCAACAAATTAAGATAGTATCAAGAAGAAAGGTGGTATGAAAATGAATGATGATATTATTGCTGCAGTAGCAACATCAAGACTAGAAGCAGCAATTTCAATTATCCGTTTATCAGGAAAAGATGTAATTGCATTTGTTCAACAGTTTTTTACAGGAAAAATATTAAATAAAGAGAGTCATACCATTACTTATGGTATATAAAAGATAATGGTGAAAAAATAGATGAAGTATTAGTAAATATCTATCGTGGAAAAAGAACTTTTACTGGAGAAGAAATGGTTGAAATTAACTGTCATGGTGGTGTTTATATTACAAATAGAGTTGTAGATATTTGTTTACATCATGGGGCAAGACTGGCAGAACGTGGTGAATTTAGTAAACGTGCTTTTTTAAATGGACGTATTGACTTATCACAAGCAGAAGCTATTAGTGATATTATTACGGCTAAAAATAGTTATGCTTCTTCTCTTGCTTTAAAAGGAATTCAAGGAAGTATTAGTCATTTTATTAAGGATTTAAAAGAAGAATTGATTCAAATTATTACGCAAATAGAAGTAAATATTGATTATCCTGAATATGAAGATGTAGAAGAATTAACAGCTGATAAGTTATTACCAATGTCTACTTCTTTAATTGAAAAGATGAATAAGATCATAGAAGATTCTAAAAATATTAAATTATTAAAAGATGGTATTCAAACAGCGATCATTGGTAAACCCAATGTTGGTAAATCAAGTTTATTAAATGCCATGTTAAAAGAAGAAAAAGCCATTGTAACGAATATTGCAGGAACAACAAGAGATGTCGTTGAAGGATCAGTGACAGTAGATGGTATTTTATTAAATATGATCGATACGGCAGGTATTCGTGAAACAGATAATATTGTAGAAAGTCTTGGGGTTGAAAAATCAAAAGAAATGATTAAAAAAGCAGATCTTGTTTTATTAGTTATTGATGGAAGTAAAGAACTTGATCAAGAAGATCAAAAGTTACTTGAACTTACAGAAGATACAAATCGTATTATTATTATTAATAAAGCTGATTTAGGTAAGAAAGTTGATTTAGAAGGAATTGAAATATCGGCTAAAGAACAAGATATTTTAGCGCTTACTAAAGAAATTAAAAAGAAATTTAATTTAGGACTTATAAGTAATCAAGAAGAATATTATCTTACTAATGCTAGACAAACACAATTATTAGAAAAAGCAGCTTCTTCTTTACAAATAGCAATTGATGCGATGAAGATGTCTATTCCTGCTGATTTAATTGTAGAAGATTTATATGATAGTTGGTCTTGTTTAAAAGAAATATTAGGAGAACAAGCAAAAGAAGATTTATTAGATGAACTCTTTAAACGCTTTTGTATAGGTAAATAAGATGAATACGAATGAAATATTAGCACAAAGATTTTATCGTTTTTTTAAGTATACAAGGAATATTGCTTTAATATCATTTATTGTTTTCTTTATATTAAATGCAATTAATACAGGAAATAGTATTCTTTATTGGATTTGTTATGGATGTTTAATGGTTTCTATTGTAGGAGCAATGCAATCAGTTTTGTTGTATGTTCTTTCAAAGTATTATAAAAAGAGGTAATTTGAATGGAAAAATATTTGAACAAATTGATAATTTGTTTGTAAATGGGGTTATTAATGGCATTATTTCAATTGTTATTGCAGGGATTGTTTTAATTGCAATCAATAAATTATTAAATAAGTTTATTAAAAAGAAATGGCCTGATAATTATGTTTTACAAAAAAGAATTAAAAAGATTATTCTCATTACAATCTTTTTAGCAATTATATGTGGTGAAGTGAAGTTTTTAAAATCATTTGCGACTGCCTTACTTGCATCTGGAGGAATCGTTGCCGTAGTTATTGGACTTGCCAGTCAAGAAGCTGCAGGTAATCTTATTAATGGTGCCATGATTATGGCTTATAAGCCTTATAAGATTGGTGATTTTATTGTTGTAACAGGACATAATGTTAGAGGAACTGTTATTGATATTTCACTTAGACATAGTGTTATTGAAACACTAGAAAAGACACAAATGATTGTTCCTAATGATATTATGAATAAAGCAATTATTGAAAATATATCACAAATTGAACATGTTAAAGCAAATTATCTTTATATCGATATTTCTTATGAAAGTGATATAGATCAAGCAATCAAAGTGATTCAAGATCTTGTTGTAAAACATCCTTTATTCATTGATGGAAGAAAAGATAAAAAGGATCCATTAGTCCCTGTGATTGTTTCTGATTTAAAAGATAGCAGTATTCAATTAAGAGCAACAATCACTAGTGAAGATAATGTACAAGGTTTTCAAATGCTGGCAGATATTCGTAAAGATTTAGTCACTGAATTTAAAAAGGAAGGTATTGAAATACCTTACCCTCATATGCATATTGTTAAATAGTTTAAAAAAGGAGAAAACATGGATTACCAATGTTATTCTCCTTTTTAATAAGAATTGTTAAAGATTATTATATTTGTTTAAAAAATTATTGCTATGTTTAAGTTATGTCGCTTGCTTTAAAATACCAAAAATATCTTAATTTTATTTTACATATAGACTAGTAATTAAAGTTAATAAGTTATACATAATATTATATTTAATAAATATCAATTACATATTTTTTAGCCAAATGTTTATAATTTGTTTCAACATTTTTTTCCTTCATATGTGTTAAAAAATTTGTTTCCAATCATTTAAATTAAGGCTATATATCCATTTTTTTACATTTTCACATTGATTGATATTAATATCTCCTTTTGTATTATACCAATCCTTAGCAAGTATACGAGAAGCATATCTTGGTACGCCTAACATACACAATGCCACTGCAACTACACTATTAACTCCAAAGTAAATAAATGCAGGAATCAAAGGGTATGCATCATCATTACTTTCTTGTGGATTAACAATTCCTTGGGCTTTGAAAATAGCGGCAATTCCCCATGGAAGATTATTTATAAGTTTTGAATATATGTATTTTCCGCAAATATTCATTTTTTCCTGAGCATCATATTTCGTATCACTAATACATTTGTCTGATATTGTTCTTATACTATATCCTTGAACCCACATTTTAGTTAATAAGGCAACATTTTCTACATTTAATGGGGAATTAGTGTCAAATATTCCAAGATTAATTTCAGGAATACTGTTGACTATTTCAATTATTTCAGATAGATGATTATCTTTATTATTAAAAAGAATATTACTTTCAGGGATGATTATGTTTTTCTTATTAATTTCAGCCATTAGTTTTTTCATACTAATACTACTTATACCTGTAGTATCAATAATATCCATTAATTTTTTTCTCTGCAAGTCATCACTTATTTTTTTTATATAATTTTTAGTAATTCTTATTAATTTTTCTGCTAAAGTGTTATTTCCTCTATGTTCTAAATTGGAATACACATAACTACCACGCAATAAATCTTCTATTTCTATATCTTCATATATTTTCTTAATATGATAGATATATTGTAATAGTGTTGATAGTTCATTATATTGTTCGATATAATATGATGACAAACATTCTTCTGGAATCTTTTCTATAACTTGCAGTAAAGAAGAAACGATTTGCTCATTTCTATTAGATAAATAATTTCTAAATTGTTGCTCTTGTTTTTCATCGTTACAAACAACAATTACATGTCCCTCCTTATCAACTAAAGCTCTTCCTGCCCTTCCAGCAATATTCCAAAATTCAGAAGGTGACATATTTCTCGAATATCCATTTGTTGGCACTGTCATACCTTGAAAAATAACTGTAGCTATTGGAAAATTCATCCTTGTGCTGATGTTGTAGTTGCGGCAATGACTTTGATTACGCCACGTCTGATTGCATCTTCTATTTCTTCTCTTATACTAAGTGGTAATGCTGAGTGATGATATGCACATCCTTTTAATAAAACTTTATATAGTAAACTATCTGTACCCATTTCTGTTTCGACTAATTCCAATAAGGATGCTATTTCACGTTTTTCTGAATTCGAAATATCATCCTTATCTAGATATAATTTAGTAAAGCTTTCTGCGTATCTTTGTTGTGTACATAACACCAAAACTCCCACTAGTTGTTTATACTTTTCTGCTAGCAGATATGATTCTCTTGACTTTAATTTCTCTTTGCGAGACGATTGAGCAATGTTTAAAGTAAATTCTGCCTTGTATATGTCGTTACATGCAGATGGAATATATTTAACAAACTGTATACTTCCCCTGGTTGATAGAGGTTTGTTTTTACTTATTCCAGTAAATTGTTGAGATGGTTTCCAATTTACAAAAATATCAATTCCTCTATCATCGCTCAGCCAATTTGCTATTTCTTTTGCATTTTGCATAAAGGGACTAAGCATTAAAATTTTTAAATTTCTATCATTTTTTCTTAGCATTGCAAGCAATAATTCTAATTTTGCGCCTCGTTCACCATCTTGAATATTATGTGCCTCATCTACAATAACTAAACGCAATTTATTCACAAATGGATGTTTTGATCTCTGCATGATATCAAATTTTTCTGGTGTAGTTACAATGATATCTGTATTTTTTAATAATAATTCTTCTTCTATTTCATCTATATCCATAAAAGGAATTGCTATGTCAACATTATATCCAAATTCTTTAAATTCCGCTTTTAAATCACGTTTAACTTGATTTACTAATGCACGTGTTGGAACTAAATATGCTATTTTAGCATCTGAATAAACACTCTTAATTTGCATAATATATAATTTTGCTAATAAACTTTTCCCTGCACTAGTAGGCATTTGCACGATTAATGCTGATTTAGTCATATCAAATAAATTTTGTTCTATAGCATTTTTTTGAGATGGCCATAAATCAAATATTGGTTTTGAATTTTTGCGGCTAAGTATCATCTCTAAATATTCGTCTAATTTTTGAGATATACCCTCAATAGAAGCCCATAAAGAATTTCGTATCATTGCTTTCAATGCATGTAAAATAAGTAATGATAATAACGCATCTTCTTGTCTATCAATTATATTAAAAGAATCTTTTGCAGCAAATATTTTTCTAATTATAATTTTATCAACATTAGAAGGTTTCCCAGAGATAATATAATTAATGTACGTGCTTATTGCTTCCTCAAGATTGAACATCCAGTTATAAAATATATTTCTTTTTCTCCCTGTGGTATTATATTTTTTGCAATATTATCTAATTTTATTTTCAAAGAATTTATTTTATCTATGTCGTTCCACCCATTTAGCTTTCTTACAGCTAGTAGAAAAACAACAATTGTAATAACATAAATTTTTTCAAGTGGATTTACAAATTTATTAATATAGTTTTCATCTAGATATTCATCTTTCAGCAACATCCTTACTTCTGCAATTTTTGAACATGTAACGCCGGATGCTATCAATTGTGCCAACATACGTATACGCTCCAATTCACTATTATATTGTCTAGAATAGTAAGTAACTTTTAATAATTCATATCCTTCCAATAAAATATCTTTACTATCATCATATTCATTAACAATTTTAAGTCCCAAATAATGATATAAATATGTAAAATCAAATTTTAAATCATATTCTTCTGTTTGACTTGTAGCTTGAATCTTATTACAAAGCTCGCGTATGTTCCAAATTCCAATGTTTTTTTTAGGTTTATCTAAATTTAATAAACTATTTAACTTTTGGGTCAATAATTCATTCATTGATTTTCACCTCGAACATTTAAATATAAGTCATCTGCAAAATGGTCTAGAGCTACATCTACTACCATAATATAATAGTTAATACTAGCCCCATTAAATTCTGAAGGATCAGTATAGAAAATACCAAAATCATTTTGATTATATGTTGTTGCTGTTCTTAATAAAAATGGAATAATTAACATTTTTCTTTTGGTATCAAGCAATATACCGTTATTCTCAATGTCAACAGCTAATTCTGCAATAAGTGTAGCAAATTTATTAACATCAAATCTATCAAAAGACTTAACCAATGCTTTCATTAGTCTATCGCTTCCTTTACTTAATGCTAATAAAGATTTATATAAGCTGTCTTTTGTTTTAGAAACTACTTCAGGAGGGTTACTTTTTGATTCTGAAGCTTTAACTTCACAAATTACTATTTTTTGTAATTCAAAATCACCATTAACTTCTTTAAAGATAAATCCAAAATTATCAATACCTCTTTTAGGAAGATCTGCATCATCTTCCTCTAAACTTATTCTACCTGCAAAGGATACGTCTAATTTTTTATGTAAATAATCTTTGGCAATAACTTCTCCAATCTTACTTCTTGTGGGCTTTAATTGGTTTTTCCCATTCTTTAATGGATTGATTGCAGGGTTAGGCGTGTTGTATCTTTTCATTAATCCCCTCATTATCTTTTTTCTATCATCAGATAATGATTCTGTTTTTTGCTCAAAACTTTCACCAAGTCCATATTCTTCTTTTAATATAGGAAGTATATATTTTAAAAAAGATTCTCTTTCACTTGAATAGCTTAGTTGAAAAGTAGTATATAGATGTTCATTCTTTTTTTCTTGAAAAATAATATTATTATACAAGGCTAGTCACTCCTATTTTCTTATATTTAAGATGTATTCATTATAACAGAACTTCATTTTTCAAACAATTCAACTCATAAATAGCTTATCAAAAATATTTTTTTATTCTATATTATAAATTTATATTTATTGCTGTATTCTTCTTTATTACTGAAATTTAATTAAAATAATCAATGTCAGTT
>ENA-OQIO01001072-OQIO01001072.1-human-gut-metagenome-genome-assembly--contig:-NODE-1072-length-13892-cov-9.142826_pt1 | contig 13892 bp, 16 predicted proteins | sample MGYA00242573_ERZ504737 | MGnify/ENA primary metagenome ERZ504737 (study PRJEB26092, sample SAMD00036203) | human gut metagenome | host: Homo sapiens | study: EMG produced TPA metagenomics assembly of... | reverse complement strand
GAAAAAAGAGCTAATTTGGAGACCCCAAAAGTCGCCCCTAAAATTGACCCTAAAATAGACCCCAAAAATAATGACCCTAATTAAAATTGGTTACCCAAGAAACCAGGTGGAAACATCTGGTTTTAATTTACAAAAAAAGTAATTGAAACGGCTTACAATATGCTTGAAATCGGTCACTGAAAGTGATTTAATTAAGATAAGAAAAGGATTTGAGGTGTTATTTATGTTGCCTGAAGAAGCAATCAAAAAGGTAATGGATGCGTATTACCATATTACTGGATTAAGATGCTATTTCGTGCAAGACGAGACAGAAATTAGCAGTGCAAAGGAAAAGAATTTCTTTTGTAAATGCTTAAAAACAAGTTCATCTGCATTACGTCAATGTGATGAATGTACATTTGAAAATTATACAGGAGCTTTAAAATCAAATGAACCGCAAAAGTATGCATGTCATGCAGGACTTATCAAATGGAGTGTTCCCGTATCGCTTGCAGACGTAAAAGGTGTAATTATATCAGAAGGTGTTATTACAAAGCAGCAAGGCTTAGAAGCAGAGGATTGGGTCAATCATTTGGCAGAAACATATAATGTTTCTAGACCTATACTTTTACATAACTACACAAAAGTTGTTGTGATGAATGAAGATCAGGTTGAAGAAAGTATTGAATTGATGCAAGATCTATTAAAGTACTACAAAGCAGTAATCGAGGGTTAATTCCTTCGATTTTTTTGTATAAAAAAGCCAGCAAATTGCTGACTTAGTTATTGACTCCATGATGGAATATTGGTGTATCATCACTGATTGCTTTAAATACATAACCACGACTTTTATAGTTTTCAATGATGGCAGGCAAAGCTTCAACTGTAGAAGTTTTAGGACTTGAGTCGTGGAACAACAACATAATTTGATCATAGTTACAATTCGTTGAGTTATCGACGATTGTTTGAGCAGGTACGCTGTTTGATGCGGCATCCCCACTTGAGCAGTTCCAGTCAAAATATTCATAACCTCTTTCATGTACCATACTATCAAGTTTTGACATAATACCCTGAGAGTAGTTGGCAGAAACCATATTGCTTGAACCACCAGGGAAACGAATATATTTTGGAGCTTTTCCTGTGATTTGTTTAACCATATCACTTATTTGTTGTAAATCATTAAAATATGCTTCTGTAGACGAATAGACGGTCGCATAATCATGCGTATATGTATGAAGTGCAATTGTATTTCCTTGTTTTTCTGCTTTTCGAATGGAATCATTATATTTTTGATTGTTTCCAGTCACAAAGAATGTAGCTTTCGCATCATATTTCTTTAGTATCTTTAATACTTTATCCGTATTTTCACTTGGACCATCATCAAATGTTAGATAAACGACTTTTGTAGGATCCTCAACAACGACATTAATTTTTTTCTTAGCTTTATTGCCAGAACGATCCGTTGCCGTAACCGTTAATTTATAAGAGCCTTCTTTTTTTGTCTTTACTTTTGAAGAATCGATTTTGATCTTTGGATTTAAATCTAAGTTATCCGTTACGTCAATATAAGATTTAAAGTTCGGTTTTGAATCTGTGTAGACATGAATTGGATCTGTACTAATAACAGGTTTTTCAGTATCTTTTTTTAACGTAAGTGTCGTATCTTTCATTGTGCAATTTCCATATGCATCTTTAGCTACGATCGTCACTGTTTGTTTTTCATCTTTAGTCACTTTATTTTTAAAAGATAAGGTAACCTTTGAATCATCTTCAACACTTTCTACAAAAGAATTGGGCTTCACATCTTCTTTTAAATCGGTGGTGTATGTTTTAACTTTTAGCTTTGGCGCTTTCGTATCTTTTACTGAGACTGTACATGTTTTTTTATAGTCTTTTATTTGATAAGTAACCGTATAATTCCCCACTTTTTTAGTATCGATATCACTTGAAACTTGAACACTAGAATCCGAATGATAGAAGACTTGTTGAATGTTTGTCTTTGGATCATATTCATGATTGATCTCTACTTCTGGATTTGTAGAATATAATAATATAGGATTTTTAAAAGTATAACCCATCAAAAATATCATGCATATAAATAAAAAAGCAATCAAGCCATTTCCGAAAGTATCTTTCCTTTTTTTATTTGTCATAGTTGACCCTCGAAAGATAGGTTACAGTCTTTTTTTGTGCATAAAAAATTAAATTCCCTTAACATAATTAACCCCTTTTAAACTCTATATCTATTATACATGAAATAAGAGGAATTGTTCTAAAGATTATGGTTCTTTTTTCTTGTTGTAGTTGCGCATAAATTCTTATATAATAACCTTAGAAAGGTGGGGGGAGCACTATGAAACTTATCCTAGCAATTTTATCAAATGACGATAGTCCAGTGGCAAGTAATGCACTAAATAAAAATGGTTTTTCTGTTACTAAATTAGCAACGACTGGTGGATTCCTTCGCGCAGGCAATACAACGTTGATCATTGGTTGTGAAGACGAAAAAGTAGAAGCAGCTATAGATATCATCAAGGAATATTCAAGTAAGCGAACGGAAATTGTACCTAGTACAGCTAGTTATGATATTGGCCGTTATGCAAGTTTTCCTGTGGAAGTTACTGTTGGTGGAGCCACAATTTTCGTGCTAGATGTAGCACAATTCTTAAAGGTTTAGAAAACAAGGGGGGTAGAATATAATGTTCTACCTTTTTTCTGTTAAAAAAATTGTGAATAAAGACCCATTAGGGGCTTTTTTCTGTTATGATTGAATGGTAAAGAAAAAGGAGATTAAAACGCAATGAAAATACTAGTTATCGGTAAGGGCGGACGTGAACACGCACTTGCGTATGCATGCAAACGTTCAGCTTTATGTGATGAGTTGATTTGTGCTCCAGGTAATCCTGGAATGGCAAAAATTGGAGAATGTGTCAATGTGAAAGACAATGATGTAGATGGTCTTGTTACTTTGGCAAAAGAAAGAAATGTAGATTTAACCATCGTAGGTCCTGAGGCAACTTTAGCTCTAGGTGTTGTAGATGCGTTTAAAAAAGAAGCTTAAATATTTTTGGGCCAGATAAGAAGGCGACTCAAGTCGAATCAAGTAAGGATTTGCCAAGAAAATCATGGCAAAATATAATATCCCAACAGCTGCTTATAAAACATTCTATGATTTAGAATCTGCATGGGCATACGTACAAGAACAAGGGGCTCCTATTGTTATTAAGGAAGATGGCTTAAAAGCTGGAAAAGGTGTTACAGTAGCTTCTACGTTAGAACAGGCTAAGGAAGCCTTGGACATTGCCTTTGCGATTGAAAATAATTCGGTTGTGATTGAAGAATGTTTATTTGGATTTGAATTTTCTTTGATCTGTCTAGTACACAATGAAACAGTTGTACCTTTAGAAGTAGCCCAAGATCACAAGTGTGTATTTGATGGAGATAAAGGCCCAAATACAGGTGGTATGGGATCTTATAGTCCAGTTAAGAAGATTACTCCTGAAATTATCGATGAAGCTATGAATGAAATTATGAAACCAATGGCAAGTGCTATGGTTAAAGAGGGTGTTCCATTCACTGGATTCTTATATGGTGGATTGATGTTGACAGAAAAAGGTATTAAAACAATTGAATTCAATGCACGTTTTGGAGATCCAGAAGCCGAAGTTATTTTGCCTCGTTTAGAAAGTGATTTTGTCCAAGCTATTTTAGATTTAATGGATAATAAACCAGTTGAACTAAAATGGACAGATAAAGTCAGTCACGGTGTTGTTTTAGCAAGTACAAACTATCCTGCAAGCTCTACAAAAGGATCTTTGATTACAGGTGTTGATGATGTAGACGGATTGGTTTTCCACATGGGAACAAAAATGACAGATGACGGATTGGTCACAGATGGAGGACGTGTTTTAATGGTCGTTACTCTAGAAGATGACTTACAGACTGCATTTGATCATACATATAAAGAATTAGAAAAAATTCAATGTAAAGATTTATTTCACAGAAATGATATTGGAAAGAAGGATATGTAAAATGGCTAAAACAGATTTAGAAATTGCACAAGAATGTGTCATGGAACCAATTGAAAAGGTTGCCGCAAAAATTGGAATTCCTGCAGATAGCTTGGAACATTATGGAAAATATAAAGCTAAATTGTCTTTTGATTATTTGAAATCCATTGAAAATAATCCTCATGGAAAATTAGTATTAGTTACAGCCATTAATCCTACTAAGGCTGGAGAAGGAAAGAGTACGACAACAGTTGGTTTGGGAGATGCCTTAAATCGTTTAGGTAAGAAAACGATGATGGCTTTACGTGAACCAAGTTTAGGTCCAGTATTTGGATTAAAAGGTGGAGCTACAGGTGGTGGCTATGCAAGTTGTACCCATGGAAGATATCAACCTTCACTTTACTGGAGATATGCATGCGATTACGACAGCTAATAACTTAGTTAGTGCATGCTTGGATAATGTGATTCATCAGGGAAATGAATTGAATATTGATCCTGAAAAAGTCACATTCAAACGTTGTTTAGATATGAATGATCGTACTTTGCGTAATATTACAATTGGTTGTGGTGCAAAAGCCAATGGAGTTGAACGTAAAGACGGATTTAATATTACTGTCGCAAGTGAAATCATGGCAGCTTTATGTTTGGCAGATGATTTAATGGATTTAAAGAAAAGATTTGGAAAAATGCTTGTGGCATATACTTATGATGATAAGCCTGTATATGTGCATGATTTAGGTATTGAAGGTGCATTGGCTATGGTGATGAAAGATGCTGTATTGCCTAACGTTGTTCAAACTCTTGAACATAATCCAGTATTGATTCATGGTGGTCCATTTGCGAATATTGCGCATGGATGTAACTCTGTTATTGCCACAAAAGCATGTCTAGAACTTGCAGATTATACAGTTACAGAAGCTGGATTTGGTGCAGATCTAGGTGCTGAAAAATTCTTGGATATCAAGTGTCGATTGGCTGATCTTAAACCGAATGCGGTTGTGATTGTTGCGACAATTCGTGCCTTAAAACAACATGGTGGAATTGCCTTAGAAGATTTAAAAGAAGAAAATGTAGAGGCTATGCTTGCAGGATGTGAAAACTTAGCAAAACATATTGATACAGTTCAACAATTTGGTTTACCATACATTGTTGCGATCAATGAATTTGCGACAGATACACCGGCTGAAGTAGCTGCATTAGAAAAATGGTGTGAAGAAAACAACCACCCAATGTCATTATCTCAAGTATGGGAAAAAGGTGGAGAAGGCGCTATTGATTTAGCCAACAAAGTAGTTGCGTTATGTGATCAAGAAAATAATTATGCTCCTTTATATGATTTAGATGAGACTATTGAAGAGAAAATAGAAACCATTGCCAAAAAAGTATATGGTGCAGACGGTGTTGATTTTACAGAAGAAGCACAAGCACAAATTGCGAAGTTCAATGAATTAGGATGGGATAAATTACCAATTTGTATGGCCAAAACACAAATGTCATTATCAGATGATGGTAAAGTAATGGGGCGTCCTACAGGATTTAGAATTACAGTTCGTGAATTGCGCCCTAGCTTAGGTGCAGGCTTCATTGTTGCCCTAACAGGTAAAGTGTTAACGATGCCAGGACTTCCAAAACATCCAAGTGCATTAGACATGGATGTGGATGAAGACGGTAAAATCGTAGGATTATTCTAATGTCAAAGGCTGGATGAAAATTCCAGTCTTTTTTTGTTTGTATTAAAAAAGCTCAGACAACTAAATGTTGTTTGAGCAATTTAAATTTATTGTCTTCGAATCTCTAAATCAAGAATTTTATTTGTCGCATCATAATGTATATTGACTAATATATTATCGTTGTTGACGCCTAAAAAAGATTCTTTTGGAGAATTTGGATCAATGGAATCAAAACCTTTCTCCTTTATTTTCTTTATGTAGTCAAAATATTCATTTTCTTCTACTTCATAATAATGAATGGCATATTTATTCTTTTTGTTGAAAACCGTTCGTGAAATATAATCTGTTTTTGGCAATAATGAGTTTAATTCACTGACTGGAGAAGACAGATTTTTCTTTTCTTCTTTAGCATCTTCTTGGATCAAACGATTGTATTCTTTTTCTTTTGCCTCTTTTACTGTCATATAATCATAATCTGGATTATTGGCCAAGTCTTTTTCATTACCATTTTCATCAATGACTGTAGATGCATCTGTGAAGTCACTATTTTTCTTATTATAGAAAACCTCATCTGAATCATTGAATCCCTCAAATTCTTCAGTTAAATAGTTATTTACATCCTTAGCTAGTAAAGCATAATATTTAGCTTTTTTAGTTTGAATAGCACCTGAATCTTGATCACTGTCGTAATATTTTCCATTCACTTCTTTTGTTCCATGAATATATTCTCCATTTGGCAAACGAATAATTGTATCTGAATCACTATATGAAGAGAATGAATCATAAGCTACATTATCCTTTAGAATATGCTCCTTAATATTATTTGTGTTTGTGATGGTAGGTGTAGAAGAGCATCCAGTGATTAAAAGTAAACTTGTGATTGCGATAGCTAATTTTTTCATAGTTAAGTGCCTGCCTTTCTAATTTAAGTATACCATATTATTTTAAATATTGACTAGTTATGTATAAGAGGCAAAAATAATGAATAACATGATCTGATTACAATAGTATGGTAACACGGGAGTTTTTTATTATGAGTTACTGGAGAACGTAAAATAATCTGTGTATTTCTCTCTTTACATCTCTGCAGATATAAACCAATTTAAATAAGATTGTAAGTTTTCTACTTCCATTCCTATAAACCTTCAGATATATCTTTTCAACCAGCTGCACATATTATTGATCATTGCCATATTCTTATTGGAATCAATAGCTACTACGATGCATATCTTTGTTTTCGACAATCCTCTTGGATGCTTTTCGTTATTAGATTCCAGCACTTGATAATCTTCTACGTACTTTTCATCGATCCATACATGATTGTAGATTAGCCGATTGCTAATATAATAAAAAAAAAGTAAATGAAAGCGCTTGACAAAAAATACGCTATCGATATAATAGGTTATGTAAGGACACATAATGATATATAATCATTCAGGAGGGAAAATATGAGAAACTTACATGAATTACAAATTAAAACAGCTGTTGAAGCAGTAGCTTCCAGAAAGGAAGTTAACGAAGTTTATTTCGTGGCTTGCGGTGGTTCTCAGGCAGTGCTAATGGCAGGTCAGTATTTATTTGATAAGGAGTCTTCTGTTCCATCACATGTATACACTGCAAATGAGTTTGTATATGACACACCTAAAAATCTATGCGAAAAATCAGTGGTTATTTCATGCTCACATTCAGGTAATACTCCAGAAACAGTTGCTGCTACAAAACTTGCAAGATCTAAGGGCGCAATTACAATTTGTTTATCTAATTTAGAAGGCTCTCCATTATGGAAAGCTGCAGAATATCCAGTACATTATGACTGGGGTAAAGATGTCAGCGATTCTGATAAGAATAAAGGTATTCTTTACGGATTGCTATTCAAGCTACTTGGTGTTCTTGCAGCTGATGCAAAATGGGATATTTGCTTTAAAGAGTTGGAAAAGTTAACAGAGTTATCTACAAAAGCAAAAGAACAGTATGATGCTCAGGCTAAACAGTGGGCAAAAGATAATAAACGTAAAAAGACGATTTATACAATTGGTAGTGGTATTAACTATGGTGAAGTATATTCCACAGCAATGTGCTGGTTTATGGAAATGCAGTGGATTAATTCTGGTTGCATTCATTCTGGTGAATTCTTCCATGGACCATTTGAAGTTACAGACTATGATGTTCCATTTATGCTTGTAAAGAGCATTGGCAAGACAAGATTCCTTGATGAACGTGTTGAAAATTTTGCTAAGAAATTTACAGAAGATTTGTTAGTTCTTGATCAGAAAGATCTTGATTTATCAAATGTTGCTGAGGAAGCTAGACAATACATAGCTGCAATTCTTACAGGTGTTGTCATTCGTCACTTTGTGGAAGCCATTGCATTTGAACGTGGACATTCTTTAGACGTTCGTCGTTACATGTGGCAGATGGAATACTAAGAGGAAAAAATATGTCGCTGGAACTTGTCATTTTTGATGTAGATGGTTTATTATTGAATACCGAAAGGGTCTGGCAGGATGTTTGGTGTGATGTAGCTGAATCCTATGGGATTTCAGAATGGACACAGGAATCATTTTTGCATGTAGTTGGGCGGACTGGAATTGCTGTAAGAGAATTTCTTAATATTGTTTTACAAGGAAAATGCTCTACAGAGGAATTTCTTGAAACTGCACGACAAACAGGCCTTAAAAGACTGGAAAGTCAGTTGGAAGTCAAAACGGGTGTCTATGAAATTCTGGACTACATTAAAATGACAGGTATTCGGTGTGCAGTAGCTACTTCTACCAGTAGAGTCTTGACAGAAGAACGTTTAAGAAAATTACATCTGATACAGTATTTTGATTATATATGCTGCGGGGATGAGGTAAAACATACAAAGCCATCTCCGGATGTGTATCTGAATGTGATTGATACTATGAATGTTTGCAAAGATAATGCTCTCGTGTTTGAAGATTCTGCTGTAGGAGTACAGGCTGCGTGGTCTGCAGGAATTCCTGTTGTGATGGTGCCGGATTTAGTTCAGGCTACCGAAATACAGCAACGGCAGACAGTGAAAATTATATCCTCTTTGCATGAGGGTATTCCACTTTTAGATGAAATACAAAAGGATGGTATGAAATATGAAAGATGCATTTGATGTGTTAATGATTACGCATAGTAGTTTATGTAAAGGTTATGAAGGTGCACTGAAATTAATTCTGGATATCGACGATGATGATTTTGGGACATTAAGTTTTGAAAATGCTGAATCTCTGGAAGATTTTTCAGAGAAGATAAAAACTATGATAGATGGAGTCTATAAAGATAGAAATCTGGTAGTTCTGTTGGATCTTCCTGGGGGATCACCTGCAAATGTATCTTTACCATTTATCAATCATCCAGAAAATTTATTGCGGGTATCAATCTTCCATTTGTTTTAGAACTTATGACTATGAAGAAAAACGGCATTTCCTGGGAAGAACTGAATATAGAAGAAATTTGTGAAAATGCATCCCGTAGTATGGTGTTTTATAACAAATTATTAGATGGAGGTAATGTATGATTAAATTAGTTAGAGTTGACCATCGTCTTCTGCATGGTCAGGTAATCTTTTCCTGGACAAAACAACTGTCAGCAAATTATATTATTGTGGCAGATGATAAAGTGCCTAATGATCCAATAAGTATGATGGCTCTTAGCATTGCTAAACCAGCAGATTGTGAATTAAGCATCATTCCATTTTCTAAAGTAAAGGAAGTTGTGGAAAAGAATGCAGATAAAAATATCATGATTATTGTTAAAGGACCTAAAGAAGCTGTACAGCTTGTTAAAGAATTGCCGGAAGTTACAGAAATCAATTATGGTGGTGTGGCAAAGAAGAATGGTTCTAAGGCATATGGTAAAGCTATCTTCTTGAATGAAGAGGAACTTGCTTCAACTAAAGAGTTGATTTCCATGGGTAAGAAGATCATTATCCAGATGGTGCCTACTTCACCGATTGAACGCGCAAATTTTGAATAATAATATCATAATTAAGGAGAAATATTATGCTAATTAAGGCTATATTATTAGGCTTAGTCTCATTGGTTGCGGTTGTTGACTCCAGATTGATTGGACGCCAGAATATCGGAAGACCTCTTATTTTGAGTACATTGGCCGGCTTAGTTTTAGGCGATATGAAACAGGGAATTATCCTTGGCGCCTCATTAGAATTGATGTCCATGGGCTTTGTGGCTATTGGTGCTGCTGGTCCTCCAAACATGCAACTGGGAAGTGTCATTGCTACTGCGTTTGCTATCCTTTCGGGTGCTACTACAGAAGAAGCTCTGTCACTTGCTATTCCTGTAGCAGTTGCAGGTGAATTCCTGAGTGAACTGATGCGTATGGTGATTGCACAGTTCTCACATTTTGCAGATAAGGCAATTGATGAAGGTAAATTCAAAAAGGCAATTCATGTTCATTTATGGTGGTCCTTTACCTTCAACTGTTTAGTATACTTTGTTCCTGTCTTTTTAGCTGTATATTTAGGAATAGATTTAGTAAGTAACTTTGTGGATGCGATTCCTGAAGTTATTACAAAAGGTCTGACAGTATCCGGTAACTTGTTATCTGCACTTGGATTTGCAATGTTATTAAGTACAATGTTGTCTAAAAAGATGTTCCCTTACTTTATGTTAGGTTTCTTGATTGTTGCTTACTCCGGATTGGATCTGGTTGGCGTAACACTGTTTGCTATCATTTTGGCATACATCTTAGATAAGGTATTCTATGGAAAAGGAGCAAATGTATAATTATGGAACAGAAGAAATTAACAAAAGCAGATTTGCGTAAAGTTTTCTTAAGATCTTTGACAATCATGTGTTCTTGGAACTATGAACGTCAGATGCACATGGGATTCATGTGCGGAATGTCTCCGGTCTTAGATAAATTATATGCAGATGATGAAGAAAGAAAAAAGATGCGTACAGACGTCATATGGAATTCTTTAACTGTACACCTCAGATGACACCATTTATTATGGGTCTTGTAGCTTCTATGGAAGAGCAGAATGCCAATTCTGAAGAAGGTGATTTCCAGACAGAATCCATTCCTATGATTAAAACAAGTTTGATGGGACCGTTTGCAGGTATTGGGGACAGTTTCTTCCAGGGAACTTTAAGAATCATCACATTTGGTATCGGTTTATCCTTTGCAAAGCAGGGAAGTGTGTTAGGTCCAATCTTGGCTGTAGTATTGTTTGCGATTCCATCATTACTATTTGCGTATAATGCAACTTTCCTTGGATATGAATCTGGTAATAAATACCTTGCAAAACTCTATCAGGGAGGCCTTATGGATCGTGTCATGCATTTCGCTTCTATCGTAGGTCTTTTGGTTGTAGGTGGAATGGTTGCAAGTATGGTAAACATTACTACACCATTACAGTTCCAGAATGGTGGTACATCTCTTGTTCTGCAGGATATGTTAAATACTATCTTCCCTAAGTTATTACCACTTGTATTTACTTTGGTGTTTACAAGCTTATTCAGAAGAAAGTGAATACTAACGCATTATTAATTGGAACCATTCTGTTTGGATTGGTTATGGGTGGCCTTGGAATTCTCTAGTAACATTTAATCTCTCTTTCAAATATACATAATTTCAGATTGGGAACCCAAAAACAGATGGCAATGCATATTCAGATATGCAAAACCATCTGTTTTTTTATATATTAAGAATTTCAATGCGTCGCATAAGACAAATCCCGGGGAGATTTTCCTCGGGATAATTATTATTATTTCATTCGAGCATGATGAAAACAGATGTATATTTTATGTGACCTAATTATGTTTGAATCTAGGTGAATCTATACGATACATATCATGTAAACAGAAGGGCAAAGAAGATGGTCTTCAGTGTCATCAGGTGTAGTTAGTTGTCTAAGTATAAGGATGTCATGAATAGGCACATTTTCTGTGTAACCACATTTCTCGCATTTCATCAAGACAAACTGCTCTGTAGTATCTGTCATTGTGTCGGTATCCTCCTTTAAATGGATTGTCAGAACTGATCTAGTCCATAAGATGACCACATCTGCATTTAAGCATATCATGATTATAGGTGTCTGACACAAAGTTCTGAATCTTAGTTTCTTTAATTTGTATTGTAGATTGGCTTTTCTTTGAGTAAGTGTTCGTTTGAATTTCTGATGCTGTTCTAATAGTTCATGCACTCTGTTAAGTACATCCTGTTCTTTGTTGTTGTAAAAACAATATGATGGTTATGAACATCAACACACATAGCCTGAGCTTTGGTTGCAAGAATTTTTGATACTTAACACCACAGGAAGTGCAGAATCTTGAATGACACTAATGATTAACAATATTGAAGTTATTGCATTCAGGACAAACGAAATAGTCAGAGCCTAAATAAAAGGTGTTACATAAAAGAGTTTTTTTTACATTATCCAGAACAGCTTCACGAACTTTACCGTGTATGTAGAGATCGTATAGCCATTCATAGTGAGTTTATAAAATATCTTTGATTCTAGGCTAATTAGGGTCATAATTTCTATCATCACATGACAGAGCATTAATAGATGTGTGTTTGGAATAAAGTTCAGTATCAAACATGACTATATTATAAAACAAGCAGAGACTATTGCCTCTGCTCTAATTGAATAGTGTCCCGTAAGGACTTTTTTTGTTATTTTGATTTGGTTTTTGTGTTCATCATGTTGGAGTTGTCTGTATGAACGACGTAAGTTGCTCTGTCGCATCTGACAATTGTTGATGAATAATGAATTGGCTTATCTTCAAAGTCATAACTGATTTTATTGATGGAAAACAATGGGTCTCCGATGTTACATTTCAAAAGATCCGCATGTTGATTCTGAGCAATGATGCCATCAATTTCATAAATGGCACGTTTAGGCTGGATATTATAGTCTTTTTCTAATATAGTGTAAAAGGAACGATCTTTGCTCAGCTTGGTGATGAAACCAGGAAATTTTTCATCTTCGATATAAATTTTATCGATAGCCATAGGTTCGTTATCTTCCCATACAAGTCTTTCCAGATAGACGACTTTTGTATTTAAAGGAATGGACAGTTTTTCTGAGATGTCTCCATCCGCATTAAGAAAAGATGCTTGAATAATATCATTTTTAGAAGAATGACCTTTGCTGGAAAGTGTTTCTTTAAATCCGCGAGGTTTATTTAAGTACATCTTTTCTTTTTTATAGGTGATAAAAGTGCCTTTTCCCTGTACCTTTTTTACGTAGCCTTCATTTGAAAGGTTCTGGATGGCTTTACGTATGGTAATTTTACTGACATTGTATTGTTCGCTGAGCTCATTTTCAGTAGGCATCTTTTCTCCGGCGACATATACTTTTGAAACTATTTTGCTTTTTATATCTGCTTCTACTTGCCTATATAGCGGTTTACTGCTATCTAAATTCATAGGTATTTTTCTCCTTATAATCTTTTAACTATATGATTATATCACAATTTATAATCAATTTGGTTATAGAAAATTCTGAAATATGCGATAAATACAGTATATTATTATATTTTTAAAAATTTTGATTTAGAGGAACGGTATGATCAAGTGCTCATCTGATTTTGTTTTGTGTATAATGAATGCAAAGTTCTTAAATGGTCACAAGGATATGTAGGTGCAAGAAGGCAAGTATATCAATAGATATGAAGTTCTATTCACATTGGCAAGAGAGTATACAGGCTGTGATACAAAGGGAATTCTATTATCAATCAAGAAAAGAATGCATCAAATCACAGATTTCTTCCGTATTGTTGAGATGAAGAAAGATGATCTTTTCGGCTATAAGCATTTACAGCCGATACATACTGGAACGCAAGACAAATTTATGAATATACACAAGATGCAGATGTAGCATGTGCAATCAGTGGAGCCATAAATGAAATCTATATAAGCATTAAGGATATAGTCGAATAAGAGAATATCCTTTTTAAGAGTAGAATGGTTTTCTCTTTCTGTTATATTTACTATACATTCTGATTGTAGTTTAAAATAGAGTTAGAATTTGTGGAAAATCTGCCCTTCAATATTATATTTGGGTGTGAAAATGATGTGATATTTACACACATCTATTTTGTATAACATTTCTTTGATACCATTCGCATAGCATGTGTTTTTTTTGCTTTGTACTTCGTATTCAACTAGTTAGAGCAAACGTAAAATAAAAGAAAATTGGCAACTTACTATAAAAAAGTTCCAATTTATGATAATTTAAAAATCTTGAGTTTTA
>ENA-OQIO01001070-OQIO01001070.1-human-gut-metagenome-genome-assembly--contig:-NODE-1070-length-13929-cov-1.940299_pt1 | contig 13929 bp, 19 predicted proteins | sample MGYA00242573_ERZ504737 | MGnify/ENA primary metagenome ERZ504737 (study PRJEB26092, sample SAMD00036203) | human gut metagenome | host: Homo sapiens | study: EMG produced TPA metagenomics assembly of... | reverse complement strand
TCGAGGAGCGTGCGGAATTCTTTACTCGGCTGCCAGCCAATCGTACGCCGACGCCTCATCGTATCCGGATTTTCCGCCACCGATGAGGAAGCCGACACGTTGGCCAGCATGGGTATGCCCATCGTCTCGGTGAATTCGCCGTATATCAGCTGCTGCCAAGCCTCCGTGGCCATTGATGACGAGGCGGCCGAAGCCATGGCAGTGCGTTATCTTGCGGCCCTCGGGCATCGTCGTTTCTGCTATGTGGGGCGCACCGATCCGCTGACCGGCAAGGAATGGGGATTCGATGCACGCGCACGCGGATACAAAGATGAGATAGTCTCGCTTGGCCTCACCGACTGCGGCATCCACTTCATCGACTCGGAATCACCACGCTCGGCCAAACAAGTCATCGCCACCATGCTCGCGCAGCCTGAGCGGCCGACCGCTATCTGCGTGTGGTCTGACTACTACGCATTGCGCGTGGTACATGAGTTGCAGGCAATCGGAGTACGAATCCCCGAAGACGTTTCGGTCTTTGGCTTTGATGGGTCCGACGTGGCGGAATCCATTGGATTAAGCACCATGGTGCCAACTCCCCCGCGCGAAATCGGACAGATTGCCGCGCGCAAGGCACTGAATTTGGTTGAGGGGAAGACCTTGGACGACCCTCATACGACTGTACCTGTGGCGGTCGAGCCCGGCGCGACCAGTGGGCCAGTGCGGGAATAGGCGATATGGGAAAAGCCCCCCTCGGCGGAAAACCGAAGGAGGCTTGGGTGGAGCTGCACTACTTCACAGCGCCTCGCATGACTCCACCGACGACCCACTTTTGGGCGAAGATGTAGACGATGAGGACCGGGGCCATGGCCATCAGGTAGCTGGAGAAGGCCATCGGGTAGTTGGTGGCGAACTGCGAGCTGAAGACGTACTGGGCGAGCGGGATGGTCTGGTTCGACTGGTCGGTCAGGATGATCAACGGCAGGAGGAAGTCGTTCCAGGCCCACAGTGCGGTCAGGATGGCGATGGTGGCGTTAATCGGGCTCATCAGCGGGAAGATGATGGTCCAGAAAATGCGCCACGTGGATGCGCCATCGATTCGGGCCGCCTCTTCCAGCGAAACCGGAATCGAACGGATGAAGCCAGTGGCGATGAACAGGTTCGTGCCCAGGCCGAGCACCGTGTACAGAATGATCAGGCCGACCTGGTTGTCCAGGTGCAGGGAGCCCATCTGCTTCGCAATCGGCAGCATGACGACCGGGAACGGCACGAACATGGCGGCGATGAAGAAGTAGTACAGGAAGCGGAAGAAGCGCTTGTCCATGTTGCGGGCCACGGCGTAGGCCACGAAGGTGTTGGTCAGCAGGGTGAGCACCACGGCGGCCACCGTGATGATCGCGGAGTTGAGCGCGGCCTTCGGGTAGTTGACCTTGGCGGAGGCGTCGGCGAAGTTGTGCCACTGCCACGAGGTGGGCAGGGCGAAGGTGCCGGCTTCGGCCGGAGTCTTCAGCGCGGTGACGATGGTGAAGTAGAGCGGGATCAGAATGGTCAGGCTCAGCACGGCCACGGCGGCGGTCAGCACCAGTTGATCTTGTGGTCCCTGCGGAACTTGGCGGGCTTGCCGGACTTGGACGGGGTAACTGTTGCAGTAGTCATTTCTTATCCTCCCCTAAATCAGATCTGTTCCTGGCTGCGGGAGATGCGCAGCTGCACGAAGGCGATGATCGCCAGCACGATGAAGAAGAGCACGGCGTTTGCGGTCTGGTAGGCGTACTCGCCACCGGTCAGGCCACCCTTCCAGATGAGGTAGGTGACGGTTTCGGTGGAGGAGTTCGGACCGCCCTCGGTCAAGGCGACGACTGATCGAAGGTGCCGAGCGCGTTCTTCATGGACAGCACGAGTTGATGGTGAAGAACGGTCCGATCAGCGGGAATGTGATCTTCCAGAACTTCTGCCAGGCGTTGACGCCGTCGATGGCGGCGGCTCGTAGATTTCGTCGTCGATGGTCTGCAGGCCGGCGAGGTAGATGAGTACCGAGTAGGCGATGCCCTGCCAGACGGCGAGGAAGACGATTGGGATCCAGCTGAGTTGCTCATTGGTCAACAGCGAGGTGGACAGCCACTTGATGCCCAGCGCCTTGCCGAGCTCGGGCAGGGGGTTCATGAAGATGTACTTGAACACGTAGCCGATGACCAGCACGGAGAGGGTGTAGGGGATGAAGAAGATGGCTCGGAAGCATTCTTGAAGGCGATCTTCGAGTTCAGCAGCACCGACAGGAACAGGGCGATCACATTAATCAGCACCGTGATGAGAATGGCGATGAGGAACGTGAACAGGTAGGCATGGCCCACTCGGTTGTCCTGGAAGAGGGCGATGTAGTTCTTCAGGCCGATGAACTTGTAATCGCCGTAGCCCTGCGAGTTGGTGAAGGAATACTTTACGCCATCAAGAAATGGCAGGTACAGGAAGAAGGCGAAGATGATGGCCGCCGGAACCACCATCCAGTAGTAGGCGGGGTCCACTTTGCGGGTGGAGAAGGCGGAGACCTTCTTCTTGGCCGGTTTCTTGGCAGCGGTCTTGGTTGCGGTTGCGTGTGACATGATGTTCTCCTCTCCTACCGATCACTCGAAGGTCCTGGCTTGGACCTTGTCCCATTCGGTCTGCATCTGGTTCAGGAACGGTCGGTGTTGCCGGAGGTCACCATGGTCTGCAGGTAGCCGCCGATGTTGATGGACGAAGGAATGTAGTGGTCGCAGAAGTCGGCCAGTCGGTTTTCCTCGAAGAACGGGCGCACGGTTTCCAGCGCATCGTTGCCGAAGTAGGTGTCCTTCAGCGGCGTGATGGCGGACTGGGCGTCGGCGTAGGCGTCAAGCTGATCCTTCTGCATGAGGAACTCGACGAGCTTCATCGCTTCCTTGGGGTGCTTGGTGTTCGCACCGATGGTGAGCATCACGTCGTCGCCGGCGGTGAGGATCTGCTCGCTGGCGTCATCGGTGGCCGGCATCTGGGCGAAACCAAGTTCGATATCGGGGTTGATCAGCAGGATCTGCGGGATGGCGTAGGTGCCGAGCGGGATGATCGCGGCCTTGCCTTGGGCGAAGTTCTGCGTGCCCTGCTGGTAGGTGACGCCGGTGTCCGCAGTGGAGTAGGTGAAGAGCTCGGATTCCTTCTCGACTGCGGTCTTCCACAGTTCCTGGAACGTGGTCTTGCCTTGCTTGAGCTCGGTGTACTTCGATTCGGGAACCAGCGTGCCGGTCAGGAGGCGAGCGGTGCCTGGGTGGTCCAGGCGTCGGCCACGGAACCTGCAGCGGGTTGATGCCGGCGTCCTTGAAGGTGTTGAGCATATCGGTGAACTCGCTCCAGGTGGTCGGCGGGTTCTCCGGGTCAAGGCCAACCTTGCGGAACAGAGCCTTGTTGTAGATGTAGCCGGAGGCGTTACCCGCGAAGGGCAGGCCGTACAGGCGCTTCTTGGAGGAATCGGTGGTCTGCACCAGATTCTTGGCGATCTGCACCATGCCGGGGTTGAGGGTGTCCACGATGGGTTCGTCGGTGAAGTCGTAGAACACACCGGAGGCGGCGAAGTTGCCGAAGCTGATGTCGCCGTTGAAGGTGATCACGTCCGGCACACGATTCTTGACGAAACGGGTGCGCAGATCGGTCTGGGCGTTGGCGGAGTTGTTGATGTTGACCTTGATGGTCGGGTTCTGTTTCTCAAAGTCGGCGACCATGGACTTGAACTGGTCGGCGGCCTCGGACTTGAACTGGAAGAAATCCAGCGTGACGGTGCCTGCGGTGCTGGAGCCGCAGCCTGCCAGGCCGAACCCGACGGCGATCGCGCACATCACGCGGCGGTGCGCACGGCCAGACGCTTCAGTCTAGGCGTTGCATGTGGGGAATCGGACAGCATAATTGTTGACTCCTTTATCTTTCTTTTCCTCCGGCTTCGGTGCCGGCGGTTCTTCCACTTTCCAAGGTAACGGTTCGGCCATTTCATTCCCAGCGCCAGCGAGCCCACTTGCGCAAGCAACAAAAAGCGCGGTATTTTGTGATTAACGCAATAAATACAGCGAAGGGGCTTGCATGTCTGATGTCAACGCGATTCCACAGTGGTTTTCCGGATCCAAGCATACGCATCGCGTGGCGGCGGCAATTGCCCAATACGGGCCGATAGCCCGCACTACGTTGGCACAGATGCTGGGACTGAGCCAAGGGGCCTTGTCCCGCATCACCAGCGATTTGATCTACGCCGGGGTGATCGAGGAGCTTCCGGCCGAGGCCGGCCCGTCAGGCAAGCTGCCCGAGCGATTCACGCCAAGGGAAAGTTCGGATCGTCGCGGACGCCCGCAGACTTCGCTGGTGTTGTGTTCGAACGCACGCACCTTCATTGGTGTCAAGTTCATGGGATGTCGATTGTGGCCGCTGCGGTGAACGCGCATGGCGAGGTGGTGTCCGGCCGGCACGAGGTGCCGATCGGGGCGGATCAGTCGGCTGAGTATGTGGTGTCGGCCATCACGCGGCTGGTGCGCGAATGTTCCGCCGATATCGCCTCTTCCGGACTACCCTCCCCACTGCGGTGGGCGTTGCGGTAGGTGGGCATGTGGTCGACGATTCGATTGTGACGTTCGCGCGTTCCTGCATTGGGACGGGGCCACGGACTTGGGGACGATGGTCACAGAGGCGACCGGCCTGCCGTGCGGGGTGTTCAATGATATCGATTCTCTGCTGGTGGATGCCTCCTGGTTCGGGCCGGGTGTCGGCGTGGATATGTTCGCCGTGGTGACCATCGGCGTGGGTGTTGGTTATTCGCTGGCCGTGAACGGCAAGCCAGTGCAGTACCCGGATAAGAGCTATGGTCTGGTGGGCCACGTGCTTATCGATCCGGAGGGGCCGCGCTGCACCAGCGGACATATCGGCTGTTCACAATGCTTGACTGACGATTCAATCGCCGAACAGTACTCTGCGATTGTGGGTCGCGCGGTCAGTTTTGAGGACTTTGCGCGCGATGCCAAGGAACGCGTGCCGCAGGCACGCAGTTGGTGAACCGGACGTGTTTCCGGTTGGGATCGCTGGTGGCTACGGTGGCGAACATCGCGATGCCCGGGCATGTGATGATTGCCGGGGAGTCCGCGTTTTTGGCCAAGCTCGGCACCGATTCGCTACGTGACGGCATTCGTTTCTACCGTCACAGCCAGACCCAGCCGGTCAAGTTCACGATTATGAACCACGACTGGCAGCTCTGGGCCAAAGCCGCCGCCAGTCGCGTGATTGTGAAGCATATTGGGTAGGCCGTTCTTGCTCCCTCCAGAGAGGGGAGCCAAGAACGTTGCTTCGCCACAGTTACTCCGCCACGACCAGCAATTACGGACTTGCCTATCGGCAAGGCTCAATCCCACCTTCGCTCAGCTGTCGCTTCGCTCAGGCCGTGGCTACTGACAGCTACTAGGCTGTCAGCTTAACGCCACAGCTTGAGCAATACTGCCTGCTGGGAGTGGAGGGACGGGGGACGAATGCCGTAGCGCTGCAGGGCTTCGCCGGTCAGGACTACGCCTTCCTCGTTCCACCAGCCGAGAGTGCTCTGGCCGTTGGTCAGACCGGTCAAATCCAAGCTCGGGTCAAGCGGGCTGACACGGTAGGTGCGCTCGGGGTCAAGTCCGGGCAGATGCACGGGCGCGGCCGGATAGGTCTGGCTGGTGGTCAGCTGGGTGAAGCGGTAGATGGCGGCGTCACGGTTCGGCATCACCATACCGTCCAGACGCACGGCCGGATCGTTGGAGTCGGCGTGCACGCAGGTGTCGATGGCGAACCAGTCGCGGTGCTTCTTGAATTCGGCCACCCACACGGCCAGCTTGGCGAGCGCCTCGTCCGGCTCCTTCAACAGGTTCCATTCGATGCCCATGTGCCGAAGAACGCCATGGCCATGCGCAGTTCCTGGCTGGTGGCGCGCTGGGTGGAGTGTGGCGGGGCTGGCGCCCACGTGCTCGCCCATCATCGCCGGCGGCACCAGCAGCGAGGTGTAGCGCTGGATGTCCGCGCGCTCGACCGGGTCCACGCAGTCGGAGACCCAGATACGATCGGCGTGCTCCAGGATGCCAAGATCCACGCGGCCGCCACCAGAGGAGCAGCTTTCGATCTCAAGGCCCGGATGCGCGGTCTTGAGGCCCTTGAAGATGTTGTAGACGGCAAGGGTCTGCGCGTGCACGGCCGGGCGGCCGGAGCGGCGGGAACCGGGCTCGGTGACGAGCTTGTTGTGGTCCCACTTGATGTAGTCGATACCAAGCTCGCCGACAAGCTGGTCCATGCAGCCATAGATGTAGTCGAACGCATCCGGATTGGTCAGATCGAGCACCTGCTGAGTGCGGCCCTGCAGCGGCAGTCGGCCAGCGGTGGGCGAGAGAATCCAATCAGGGTGGTTACGGGCCACATCGGAATCGGGGTTGACCATTTCCGGCTCGAACCACAAGCCGAATTCCATACCCTTGGCGTGCACGTAGTCGGCGAGCGCTTCAGGGACTTCGGGCCATCGGGCCAGACGTCCTGCGCAATCTGCCAGTCACCGAGGCCGGAGGTGTCGTCGCGGCGGGAACCGAACCAGCCGTCGTCCACCACGAATCGTTCCACGCCGGAGTCGGCGGCCTTGTCGGCGAGTGCCTTCAGCGTATCGAAGTTGTGGTCGAAGTACACGGCTTCCCACGTGTTGAGGATCACCGGACGGCCGTGCGAGAACAGGCGCGGATGCAGGGAGCGCACGTAGGAGTGGAAGCGGGCGGCGATCTCATTGAGACCATCGCCATAGGAGCCGAACAGCCACGGGGTGTCGTAGGAGTTCTGGCCTTCGCCAGGGCCAGCGAGCGTCACTTCGCCGCCGAACAGGAGTTCGCCACCGCCGATCACGCCGGTCGTGTAGGGCAGACGTTCGGCGGACAGTACGGAGTTGCCGCTCCAGCCACGTGCACCGAATAGGCGTCGCCATGCTCGAAGCCGAAACCGGGCACGCCGGCGGTCAGGAGCAGGGATGCGTCGAAGTCAGGGCGGCCAGCGAGCTGCGGCTTTTCGAAACGGCCGACGGTCAGCGGCTGGCGCTGCGGGCTGCGTTCACGTAGATGGTGACCGGTGGTGGTGAGGATTTCGCCGGCGGATTCGGGCAGCGGGAAGCCGAGCTCGATCTTGCCGAGCTCGAGCTGGGCTCCGGCGTCTGCACCGAACAGGTTGGTTACGGTGGCCTTCTGACGGGCCAGGCCGCCGGGGAGCAGTTCAAGGTGCCATTCGACTTCCACGCCCTGCTCCTCATCGCGCGCGGTGACTATGACGCCGGGCACGCGGGCCGGGCCGGTGGCGCGGGCATGGCCGGCCACATCGGTGTAGCTTTCGCCGGACACGGCATCGAGGGTGGCTTCCAGCACGCCGCCGGTCTCGATGTTGGTCACGGTGAACTTGGGGAAGAGCTCGACGCCGGCGCGGCGCAGCACCACGCGTTGCTCGCCGATCCAGCTTTCGGCCTGAGTGGGCAGGATAGACGGCCAGACGGTGGCGTCGAGCGCGCCGGACACGCGCTGCGGCTCAGGCGTCATGAGGCGGCCAGCAGGGTGGTCGGGCCTTGGCCAGCGGGCGACCCCAGTGGACGATGCGCGGCAGGTCGCTGCCGGCAAACACCAGACCGATCGCCACATTGGCGGCGGGGCTGGGTCAGGTAGACGGCGGTGAGTGCGGTGCCGTCAGCGGCGGCGCCGGTGAAAGTGGAGGTGTTCTCGGCCATATTGTCTCCTTCGACGTGTGTGGATTTGCATTGCACTACTGGTTTCGATGGTAGAAGAAATGGAATATGTTGCCTTGGTGCCGCGTGTTGGTTGCGTGAGGTAAGTAATGCGTCCGTGTCTATCGCCGCTGGGCGAAGAAATCAGTCAGGATGGACTGACACTCGCCTTCCAACACGCCGCCGTGCACTTCAGGACTATGGCCGATATGCGGATCGCGCGGAATATCCCAAATCGAACCGCATGCACCGAGCTTGGGATCCCAGGCACCGAACGCGATGGTGCCGATATGGGTCTGGATGCAGGCACCCGCGCACATCGGGCACGGCTCAAGTGTGACGGCCAGCGTGCAATCGGCGAGATTCCAAGCGCCCAAGGCTTGGGCCGCCTGACGCATGGCGATGATTTCGGCGTGGGCAAGCGGGTCGCCATCAGCCTCACGCGTGTTGTATCCGCGCCCGACAATCTGGCCGGCCGCATCCAGCACCACCGCACCAACCGGTACGTCACCAGCGGCTGCGGCCTGACCGGCCAGTTCCAGTGCGCGGCGCATCGCCTCGTCATATTCCATACCAACGAGTGTATGCCTTTTTCTCATATCGTCTCATGATGTGCATAATCGGCCGCAAGCTTAACGTTTTCTTCATGGTTCCCATATACTTTTGGTGGAGAAAAATTTAAGGGAGAAGGCGGCAACATGGCGGTATTTGAGCTCATCCTATGCATCATTGCGGCGGTGGTGGTGAGCTCGTTTGCCAGTCGCTTCGTACCGAAGGTTTCCACACCGCTGGTCCAGATTGTGCTGGGCGTGCTGGTTACGTATCTGCCGTTTTTCCCGGATGCAAAGCTCGACCCGGAACTGTTCATGGTGCTGTTTATCGCGCCATTGCTGTATTTGGAAGCCCACGAAATCGATAAGTCGGCGTTGCTGAAAACGCTGGATCTGAGCCTATCGCTGGCTATCGGACTGGCTATCGTCACGATGGCGGCGGTCGGATTCACTTTGCATGCCGTCTGGCCGTCCATCACCTTAGCCTCAGCCTTAGCACTCGGCGCGGCACTCGGCCCGACCGATGCGGTGGCCGTCAGCTCCCTCGGTAAAGAAGCCTCGCTGACGCAGCGTCAGCGCAGCGTGCTGAAAGGCGAATCACTCTTCAATGACGCTTCCGGCATCGTCGGCTTCCAGTTCGCTCTGGCCGCCGCCTTCACTGGAGAATTCGCCGTGGGGCAGGCCGCCGGCGAATTCGTGATCTCCTTCTTTGGCGGCACCTTATTTGGCCTGGTGATAGCAGCAGCGGCCAACTGGCTATTCGAGACCGTGCGATCCCTCGGCTGGGAAACCACTACCACACGTATTCTGATGGAACTGTTCCTGCCCTTCCTGCTGTATTTGGGCGCGGAGGAATTCAATGTGTCCGGCATTCTGTCGGTGGTGGCCGCTGGCCTGTTCATCCGATTCGACCGCACCGGCGTGGGGCCGAATGTGGCACGTACGAATATCGTTTCCACTTCAGTATGGGGTGTGCTGAGTTTCTCGCTCAACGGTGCGGTGTTCATTCTTCTGGGCATGCAGCTGCCGCGCGCCATGAGGGCCAGCTGGTCTGACCCGTATATCAGCAATACCGTGCTGATCGGCATTATTCTGCTGGTCACTCTGGTGGTAATCGCGCTTCGATTCTTCTGGATTGCGGCCATGCTGCGCGTTGCGCGAGATACAATCACCGGCCAGCGCCGCAAAATGACACCCGAACGCTGGCGCTCGGCCGCAGTGATGACCTTTGGCGGCCCCAAGGGAACCATCACGCTGTCATTGATGTTCACCATCCCGTATTACATTGCCGGCGGTGCGCCGTTCCCGATGCGTGACGAGCTGATTTTCATTGCGTCAGGCGTGATTATCGTGACCTTGCTGCTGGCCAACTTCCTGTTACCGCTATTGGCTCCGAACCGTGGCAAGGATCCCAGCGCGGAAATAATTCCGGTGACCATCGATGTGTTACGCGCCACGGTGGAGGAATTGACCGGACGCATCACGCCAGAGAATCGTCGTGCGATTCTGATGGTAATCGACCAGTACACCAAGCGCATCGGGCGATTGCAGCAGCGCATCGGCGATACCGATCCCCAGGGATTCGAGCAATTGCAGATCGAAGCGCTGCATTGGGAAAAGGAATTCGTGCGCGACCGGCTTGCCGACACCAAAGCACATCCGGCGCGGATACGGCCACGCAAGAGCTGAACGTCGAAGCCTGCGAGCGCATGCTTGACCAGATTATGAATACGCTGCGTCACACTTCCACTGATCCGACTTCGGGGCATGCGGTATCGCAGATTCGCGGTCGCGTACGCATGTTCCAGCGGCAGATGAGCAATTACGCCAAACGCACGGTGTCCAAGATTCGCCACACCACACCATTGGTGAGCGAGGACCAGATTTTCGCGCGCACCCGCGAACTGCAGGTCGAGGCGATTCATCATGTTATCGGTCGGCTTATTGACGAGATGGGCCAGGATACGTACAACACCGAGCATTGTTCGGCACTGTTGCTGGATTATCGTCGTGCCGAGGCTTCATTGCAGGCACGTCCGACCATGAGCGGCACTACGGAAACCATCACGCAGGTCGAGGACGTAAAGCGCGAGAGCTACGGGTATCGAACTCGGTATGATTCAGGACATGTACGAAGCCGGCGACATCAACCGAGCCCAAGCCCGCTCCCTGAGGCGCAACATCTACGTTATGCAAGTGGACGCTGATTCCGGCATCTAGTTCCCTGGCTCCCTTCTCTGAGGGGAGCCAAGTTGGGGATTGCTATTTCCGTATGATTCTCTTCAGTATGTGCAGTAGTGCTTGCAGTGCTCACTTCGCTCATGGGAGAACAGTCTATGACCGCGCCGGCCACAAGCGCCCTCGATGTCCGATTGCTGTGACGGCCGCGCCAATTCCAGTGATGGCGGCTGACTACAGCACGCCAGAGGTAATGTCGTTGTCGAGCAGCCACTGGCGCAAATCGGCGAACTCCTCAAGACTCACATTGTGATCCAGACCGTGGTAGCTCTTGGTTTTCAGCCACGTATGCTCTTCCAGCCAAGCGGTGGTGGCGAACAGTTCGTATTTTGGGATTACGCCATCGTTCTTGCCGTACGTATAGAACACGGGGATATCGTAATCGGCCAGGCGAGAGTCGGCGGGGGCCGTGCCGGGCACCTGACCGGGTGCGTTGAAGCCGGACAGGGAGACGACGGCCCGGTACCGCTCGGGATTGATACGCAACAAATGCACGGCGACCAGCCCACCTTGCGAAAACCCAAGCGGCACCACGTCACGGTCGGCGGGAATGTTGTCGGCCACCCATCGGTCGACTGCTGTGGCGGCGGCATACGCGTCGTAGTCACGATCATCGCCGATAGGCAGGGCATCGTGAAACCACGCGTAGTTGCCGGGGTCGGGACTGCCTTCACGGGCCGGCGCGAGTGTCAGCGGCCCGCGCAGTGCCACGAAGTCGTTATATGGAGCGATGAGGCGCATGATGTCCGCCATGTCTTCTTCGCTGGATCCCCATCCGTGCAGGCACAGGAACAGCGGATGCGCGGCATGCTGGTCGAAGCCGCCGCGCGAGGTGACGCTGTGCTCCACGGTGAGTGGCTCGCCAAAACGTCCGGGCACAGTGGTGGATTCGCGGCCGATCAGAGGCTGGCTGGCATTCGCTTCTTTGCTCATACCATTCCAATATAGAGGTCTTGCGCGCTGTGCGGAAAACGATGGACCATGATTTCAATCACATTGGGTAATCCGCGCCGAATCGCCTTGGGACTTTTCAAGGGATACCGGCAATCTGTCAGGCGTTACCGCTGTCTGCGGTATCTGCGGCTGCGGTGATTGTCTCAAGTTCGCCGCCCCACTGCTGCTGCAGTGCGGTCATCTTGCTGGCCTCGCCGAACACCATCCAGCGTTTGCCGTTCAGCAATCGCCAATCACCTTTCGTTTGCTCATTATCAGCGTATTGGCTCAGCAGTTCGGAAATCTTGCTTTCGATAGGTGCCCGGCTGATGGCTGCGGACGATTCCGATTCAAAGGATACGAAGGCCACTCTCGGATCAGTGCACATCTGTACGGTGGTGATGCCCGGCAAACCGCCCGTATCAAGCCCCTGCCATCCTTCTTTGCACGCGCCGGCAGCTTGTTCGATGCCTTGCTCCATCTGTGCGGTATCTTCGACGGGTGCCTTGTCGTTCGACTGCTGAATCAGTCCTTCCGGGAACAATACGCCCACGGCCACGCCGATAACCAAGCAAACTATGGCGCACACCAGTGCGATGATGCCGCCCGCGCCCACTCCCCCGTGAGTGGCGTACCGAGCATGGTGACTCGCGCAGCGATGACCAGAATCAGGGTGATGCCGATAAGCACCGCCGCCATCAACGCAATGTATCGTCCTGGCACTGCGTCATAAAGGAAATGGCGTAAGGCGCGATCTCATGAACCGCCGAGGTGGCCGATACCACGACGGCTAGCAGTCCGCTGACAACGGCAAGTCTGCGGCACAATATCGACGTTGGGCTGCTGGCTTTTGTAGCGGCGAATCGCCGGCCGGCATCCCGTCTGGATGGGCGTCGATTCTGTGCACGACGTGAGCTGCGCGAATCGTCATACTGACCATCGCCGAAGAAATCGTAGTCCTCATCGTTGCGGGCCATCGGTGCCCCCTTCCTGCCGATTACACAGCTAGTGTACCGCTATGGCTTGGGAATGGCGGTCATTCGGGGGAATGATTCAGGGCACAAAAAGAACCCCGCGGTTGCCGCCGGGGAGAGAAAGGAGAGAGAAGAAGAAAGGGGGTTCAATTGTCGGGAACTGCTGCGGCTCCTGATCAGCTTTCCGCTGACATCTTTTATATAACCACTGCTTTCTGGGTCTACCTCTAAGTTTCTCTGAGAAAAACCTGAGAATACTTGCGATTGATGGACCGCGGAAGCGTGAGGAGCCTCTCACGTTTCCGCCCAAGGCGCTAGACTCGAAGGCAGTATTTATTTGCCCAAGGAGTTTTTCACATGCTGCTGTCCGACCGCGACATTCTCGCCGCACAGTCCGCAGGTCATATCTCACTTGATCCGTGGACCCCCGAAATGGTGCAGCCCGCTTCCATCGACGTGCGATTGGATCGGTACTTCCGTTTGTTCAATAACCACGCCTACACCTATGTCGATCCGGCGGAAAACCAAGGCGCGCTCACCGAACAGTTCGAGGTGGCTCCCGACGAACCGTGGATTTTGCACCCCGGCGAGTTCGCACTGGGTTCCACGTGGGAATACGTCAAGTTGGACCCGTCCATTGCTGCCCGTCTGGAAGGCAAGAGCTCACTGGGCCGATTGGGGATTCTCACCCATTCGACTGCGGGCTTCATTGACCCCGGTTTCGAGGGGCATATTACGCTTGAGCTGTCTAATGTGTCGACGTTGCCGGTCAAACTATGGCCTGGCATGAAAATCGGCCAGATGTGCTTCTTCCAGCTGAGCTCGCCCGCTGAGCACCCTTATGGCTCCAAGGGCACCGGCTCGCATTATCAGGCCAGCGGGGTCCGACGCCGAGCCGTTCCTACGAGAATTTCTACCGCGCGCACATCGACGACTGAGCGTTGCGACGTACCATTCGGCCGGCGGATGCCGGCCATTTGCTTAATCCCAAGGAGATGTCATGACCAACAGCGATGGCGGGTTCCAGTTCGACTTCCAGCAGCCCGAAAAGCCGGTCAGGCCAACGGTTCCTCCGATTCCCGGGCAAGAGACGGCAGCATATAGCACAGAACCCACGGCACAAGCCACACCGGCTCTGCAGTTCCCGCAGTCTGTGCAGTCTGCGCAGTCTGCGCAGCCCACACAGCCCACACAGTTTGTGCAGCCCGCGCAAGTAGCGTATGCCTCACAACCCACGCAAGCTGTGCCGACCGTACAAGCCGCTCAGCCGACGCAGCCCATCGATCCGGCCATGACGCAACCGTTCTCGCCGCAATTCCTGCTGCGGTTGCCGCACAAGCACCACAGCCGGCGGCAGCCACGCAGCCAGTAATATCCGAAACACCAATCGCCGCTGCGCCCGGCCAGCAGCAATACGTTTGGGATCAGACGACGCAAAGCTTCCGCCCGGTGGAACCGACAGCGCCGGTGACGCCAGCAGCACCAGCCGCACCAGCGGCACCGG
>ENA-OQIO01001068-OQIO01001068.1-human-gut-metagenome-genome-assembly--contig:-NODE-1068-length-13954-cov-1.560353_pt1 | contig 13954 bp, 17 predicted proteins | sample MGYA00242573_ERZ504737 | MGnify/ENA primary metagenome ERZ504737 (study PRJEB26092, sample SAMD00036203) | human gut metagenome | host: Homo sapiens | study: EMG produced TPA metagenomics assembly of... | reverse complement strand
CCGGTGCGATCTGCACCGGGTTTTTCGTTGGGTATTCGGTATTACATCGGTATTACATCGCGCTGCCGTTCATGGCTTTGGCCATGGCTTCGGCGATTTGGTCGAGCGCTTTTTGGAGCTTGCCTCCGATCATCATACGCATCATCATATTCAGTTCCGCGTGCAGCACCAGCCGCATGCGGGTATCGTAGGGACCTGCCGGCTGCAACTGGATCCAGAAGGTGAAGTCGATGGGGACGCCGCCTTCGCCGCTCTGTATCTTGACGTATTTGGGAGCTTCCTTGGCCACGATTTGCAGATTGACGGTGAAGCCCTTGACTTTGAATGAACAACTGTTTTCGTCGGCCTGCCACTCTTCGACCTTGTCCTGCACCGCAGGAGTGAGGTTGTCGAAACGGCTGATGACCGTATAAATCTGTTCCGCCGAGCGGAGTATCTGTTGGTGTTTCGATTCGTATTTTTCCATTGTCGTGTGTTTGTCGTCAAAAGCGGCGGTTGTCTTTTTTTGCAAATTTTTCGCTTTTCCCGGGCGACCGTTTTTCGAAGCCTTATTTTTCGGGGCCAAAGATAGTGAAAACTGGGAGAAAACGGGATCTTGTTCCCGGTTTTCCGAGGCGCATCCTATCTAAGACTATGTCAAAGATAGTGAAAGCCGAGCGCTAATCCAAACTTAACTTTCTGTTTTCCTATTCCTTGCATGGTAGAGTTCACAAGTGTCCTCTGCGTATGCTTCGAATGTCGGTCGTTTGAGCCTGCCCCCCCCCTATTTGCTGCAAGGATGATAAAGTGTAGCGAGCCGAATCTGACCGGCGGGTTCCCGACTCCTTTCCGTTTCACGTTGCGGGGTGGGGAAACTTACTACGCCCGATATTCGTTTCGGCAGTCGATCGTTCGAGCCGGGCTGGATCACACACTCTCTGTTGCAACCGTGTGCCGGATGATCTCGCCTGCTGGAGCCGGAGGGCGGGAAGTCTGTGTTGAGAAGTACTATACAGGGATATTGGGCCGAATCGGGATCAGTCGATTTCGATCGTGCGCTCTTCGTCGTCGCCGACGGCGATCCGCACGGTCATCACCTCTTCGGGCAGCAGCTCTTCGATCTTCTCGGGCCATTCGACCAGACAGAGATCCCCGGAGTAGAAATATTCCTCGTAGCCGAAGTCGTAAGCCTCTTCGAGCCGGTTGATCCGGTAGAAATCGAAGTGATAGATATTCTTCTTCGCGGGTCGTATATTGATTGACGATGGCGAAAGTGGGACTTGTCACCGTGTCGTCGGCTCCGAGCCGGGCGACGATTTCCCGGATCAGGGTGGTTTTGCCCGCCCCCATTTCGCCGCGGAAAACGACGACCGAGCGTCCTTCGAGCGCGTTTATGACGGCGGCCGCTGCGTGCGGCAATTCGTCCAGAGAGTCGATGTGGATGGTCTGCATGATTTATTGTTTGGGTTTTAGTACGATGTAGGGAACGAGCATCTCTTCCATCGAGATTCCCCCGTGCTGGTAAGTATTGCGGTAGTACCGTATGTAACGGTTGGCGTCGTTGTTATAGACCAGGAAATCGGTGTTGTAGGCGAAGATGTAACTCGACGATAAGTTGATCGACGGCAACTGGATGTCTTCCGGGCGGGTGATTTCATATACCTCGCGGGAGTTGTAGGCCAGGTTGCGGCCGGTTTTGTAGCGCAGATTGGCCGAGGTTTCGCGGTCGCCGGTCACCTTCACCGGGTTGTCGATGCGGATCGTGCCGTGGTCCGAGGTGATGATTACCGTGTGTCCGCGTTCCGAGAGCAGGCGCAGCAGTGTCAGCAGGTCGGAGTGTTCGAACCACGAACGGGTGAGCGAGCGGAACGAGGCTTCGTCCTCGGTGAGTTCGCGGATGATGTCCGTTTCGGTGCGGGCGTGCGAGAGGATGTCCAGGAAGTTATAGACGATCACCGAAAAGTCGGCGTCGTAAATCCGCTGGATGTTGTCGATCAGCTTGCGGCCCGCCTCGGGGCGCACCAGTTTGTCGAAGGTGTATTTGTAGTTCTTGCCGCTGGAGGTCATCAGCCGTTGCAGAAACTGTTCTTCGTATTGGTTCTTGCCGCCCTCCTCGTTGTCGTTGAGCACTTGTTGGGCATCAGCTTGTCGATGGCCAGCGGCATCAGCCGGCGAAAATGGCATTGCGGGCGTATTGGGGTCGCCGTGGGCAGGATCGCGCAGTAGAAATCGTCGGCCGCGATGTCGTAGTAGCCGCGCAGCAGGGGGCTGATCGAGCGCCACTGGTCGTAGCGGAAGTTGTCGATCAGCAGCAGCGTGGTCTTGGGATTCTCGTCTGCCACCGGGAAGATCTTCGACCGCATGAGCGTATGCGACATGACTGGGGTGGTTTCGTCGCGCTTGTTGATCCAGTCGTAGTAGTTCCGGCGGACGAACTTGCAGAACTCCTGGTTGGCTTCGTGCTTCTGGTATTCGATGACCTCCTTGATGCTTTGGTCGGTCGAATCGGAGAGCTCGATCTCCCAGTTCGTGATCCGGCGATAGACGTTGCACCAGTCGGCGAAGCTGTCGGCCATCTGGAGTGCCGAGGAGAGGCGTCCGAATTCCGCCCGGTAATCGGCCGTGGTCTGTTCGGTGACCAGTTGCTGGGAGTGGACGTTCTTCTTGATCGAGAGCAGCACCTGGTTTGGATTCACGGGTTTGATGAGGTAGTCGGCGATCTTCGACGACGGCCTTGTCCATGATGTTCTCCTCCTCGCTCTTGGTGACCATGATGACCGGAGTAGTGGGGCGTACCTCCTTGATTTTCGGCAGGTTTCGAGTCCTGTCATACCCGGCATCATCTCGTCAGGATGATGAGATCGTAGCTGCCTTCCGTTGCCATGTCGATCGCGTCGTATCCGTTGTTGCAGGTATCGACTTCGTAACCTTTTCCCCGGAGGAAAAGCACGTGGGGTTTCAATAGTTCGATTTCGTCGTCCACCCAAAGTATTTTGACCATATTCGCGGTTTTAGTTGAAACAAAGATAGTGAAAGCCGGGAGAAAACGGGAGCCTGTCCCGGTTTCCCGAGGCGCATCCTATCTAAGACTATGTCAAAGATTGTGAAAGGTTGCGGGCTTGCCCGCCGGGATTGCCGAACCGGATCCTATCTTCTACAAAAATAGTGATTTTACCAATTATACAATGCGAATTTCGGGCAATTTATTGTGTCCGGCGGACGAAACTTTCGGGCGGCGGTGTCCGGTTCCGGCTATCGGGTTGTTTGATAATGCGTTGTCCTTTTTCCGGATATTCTTCGATACGGTCCGGCTCCGGTCGGCCCGCCGGGTATCGACGCGCGGTTTTATGGCCCGGTATTTGAGTAAGGGGTTTCGAACTGCGGCGCGACGCGGGCGAGGTGAATTGCAAAAAAATGTTCTACTTTGTTGTGATATAATCAAATAAAACTTATATTTGCAGTCCCGAAATAGAGTTTAACTTATAAATATAAAGAGTATGACAAAGGCAGATATCGTTAGCGAAATCGCTAAAAGTACCGGTGCTGAAAAAGTACAGGTCCAGGCTATCGTCGAGGCTTTTATGGAGAGCATCAAGGGTTCCCTGCGCAGAACAACAATGTATATCTCCGTGGTTTCGGCAGCTTCATCGTGAAAAAAACGCGCGAAGAAGGTGGCTCGTAACATTTCCAAGAATACGACCATTACGATCCCCGGCCCACAACATTCCGGCTTCAAGCTGCAAAGAGTTTTGCGGCAAAAGTTAAATAAATAATAGAAACTTTAAACAATTACAGTTATGCCGAACGGAAAGAAACATAAGCGTCACAAGATGGCGACCCACAAGCGTAAAAAAACGTCTTCGCAAGAATCGTCACAAGAAAAAGTAGGTAGCACGCCTTAGTGCTAATTAAGGTAGATAAAGCTAAAAGGGTGCGAGGCCCTTTTAGCTTTACCTGTTTTCCGATTCCCGCTCCGTTCGCAGGGCGGGATATGTCGGATCGTCGGGAAGGAGAGGACGATGTGTTTGTGAACGTATCACCGTATATCGAATCCGCTCCCGAAAAGCCAAAAGAGGCTTTTTGCGAAGGGAATGTGCCGCAATATCGTCCTCTACGGACCAGGCGAGTTGAAAACAATGGAAGCCGGGCTGTGCTTCCCGAACGTCGAACAGCCGCAAACCCCATAATGTCAGAATCGTCGCCGCGGTCTGCGGGACGAAAATATATATGAACCGAGAATTAATAGTCAATGTAAACCCGACCGAGATTTCGATCGCCCTGTGCGAGGACAAGGTGCTGGTCGAGCTCAACAAGGAGCAGTGCCAGACGGGATTCGCCGTAGGGGATATTTATCTGGGCAAGGTGCGCAAGATCATGCCGGGGCTGAACGCCGCGTTCGTCAATATCGGCCATGAGAAGGATGCCTTTATCCACTATCTCGACTTGGGCTCCCAGTTCTCTTCGTTGCAGAAGCTGGTGGCGAGTTACCAGCCCGGCAAGCGGGGAATCCGCCTGGACGCGATGAAGCTGGAGCCGCCGATCGAAAAGTCGGGCAAGATCGGCTCCTACCTGCAGGTGGGGCAGACCGTTATGGTGCAGGTGGCCAAAGAGGCGATTTCCACCAAGGGACCGCGCCTGACGGCCGATATTTCGCTGGCCGGACGCAACGTGGTGCTGGTGCCTTTTTCGTCGAAGGTGTTCCTGTCGCAGAAGATCCGCTCGGCGGAGGAGAAGAAGCGGCTCAAGGGCATTGCAGCCGCCGTTTTGCCGAAGAATTTCGGCGTTATCATCCGCACGGCGGCTGTCGAGGCCAAGGACAGCGATATCGAACAGGATATCCGCTCCCTGTTGGACAAATGGCAGAAGACCCTGCAAAATATTCGCAAGAATCCCGCTCCGGCTCAGTTGATGAGCGAGATGAACCGGGCCAACACCATTATCCGGGATTCGTTGGGAGGCGCCTTTTCGCAGATCGTCGTGGACGACGAAGCGATGTACCATGAGATTCAAAACTACATCCGTCAGATCGAACCGCAGAGCGAGAAACTCGTAAAACTTTATAGGGGCAACGTCCCCATCTTCGACAATTTCGACATTTCGAAGCAGATCAAGTCGCTCTTCGCCAAGTACGTGTCGTTGCGCCGGGGCGCTTACCTGATTATCGAGCACACGGAGGCGATGAACGTCATCGACGTCAATTCGGGCAATCGCACCAAGGCGGAGGACGATCAGGAGCAGACGGCTTTCGATGTCAATCTGGCCGCTGCACGCGAAATCGCCCGGCAATTGCGTCTGCGCGATTTGGGCGGTATCGTCATCATCGACTTTATCGATATGCACAAGGCTGCGAACCGTCAGTTGCTCTATGAGGAGATGAACAAGCTGATGGCCACCGACAAGGCCAAGCATACGGTGCTGCCGCTGACCAAGTTCGGGCTGATGCAGATCACCCGCCAGCGGGTGCGTCCGGTCGCCGTGCAGGACGTTACGGACGTCTGTCCCACGTGCAACGGCACGGGGCGTATCGAGCCGACCGTTCTGCTCGACAAGAAGATCGAGAACAAGATCTCCTATCTGGCCCAGGATGCGGGGCACAAATATATCAAGTTGCGCGTCAGCCCTTACGTTTCGACCTATTTGAATCACGGTCTGTGGTCGTTGCGCCGCCGCTGGATGTGGAAGTATAAGATCCAGTTGAAGATCGTGGCGGACCAGAGCGTCGGTATCGTCGATGTCCACTACTACGATAAGGAGGGCAAAGACCTGTATAAGGATTAGATATACCGGACGCCGCAGGGACGGAGGCATGGGCTCGGTCGATGGGCCGGATGGAATTCGGCCCCTTTTGCTGGCTGGAAGGCGGACGAAGTCCGGAGCCGGACAGAGGCGGAAAGTGGATAGACTTACATGTTCGGTCGCAGGTACGATCTGCGGCCGATACGAATACACGGAGTTGAATAATCGTTTGACCGCCTTGCGGAATCGGTTTCTGCAGGGCATCTTTTAGCTGGTTAGCTGGGCGGAATATGGGTCCCGGAAATAAACCGAATATCTTGCAGTTGATCGCCGGAGCGGAGCCTCTCGGTGCAATGCGTCGTGCGTACGATTCGGCGGGGCGGACCGTGCTCCTGCGCGATATGGTCGGCGGGGCCCTCTCGGTCTATGCCGCTGCCTGATCGTCCGGACGGGCGGTACGCACGTCTTCGTGGCGGAAGACCGCGATGCGGCGGCCTACCTGCTCAACGACTTTTACGCCCTGCTCGACGAAAGGCAGGTTTACTTTTTTCCGGGCTCCTACAAGCGTTCGATCGTTTACGGTACGGAGGATGCGCAGGGTGTCGTGCAGCGGACGGCGGCGTTGAGTGCCTGCGTCGGGAAATGGCTGCGGGCGAATACCGGATTATCTGCACCTATCCGGAAGCTCTGGCCGAACGGGTGACCGATCCCGACTCGATGCGGCGCGAAACCGTGCGGGTGAAGGTCGGCGACCGGCTGGCGATCGGAGAGCTGGAGGAACTGTTGGTCGATTCGGGATTCACGAAGGTGGATTTCGTTTACGAACCCGGACAGTATTCGCTGCGTGGCGGTATCTTCGACGTGTTTTCCTTTTCCGAGAGCAAACCTTACCGGTTGGACTTTTTCGGGGAAGAGGTGGATTCGATCCGCCGATTCGAGATTTCCAGTCAGCTTTCCGCCGACCGGCTGAACGAGGTGGAGATCGTTCCGAACCTGAACGGTTTTGCCGGGGATCGGATTTCGCTGCTCGCATTTGCAGGAGAGGCGACTTACTGGTTTTTCGATCCCGACTACGTACTGCGGCGCGTGAACGATCTGCGTCGCAAGGTTCTGGGGGAGATGGAGGAACCTGCGGAGATTGACACCCATCTGGTGAGCCGGAAGGTGTTGTTGCAGGACATGGCCGGGATGCGTTTGTTCGAATTGCGTGATAGCCTGAAGGAGCGGCCGGCCGATGCGACGGTCGCGTTCCGCATGGCTCCCCAGCCAAGTTCAACAAGAATTTCGAATTGCTGGCCGACGACATCATTTCCAATGGACAGCGCGGTTATAAAACCTATATCCTGTCGGAAAACCGGGCGCAGCTCGAACGGCTGGAGAACATTTTCTACCAGTCGGGGCGTAAGGAGGCGCAGATCAACCCCCTGCCGATCACGCTGCACGAGGGTTTCGTCGATCACGACCTGAAACTTTGTTTCTATACCGACCATCAGATTTTCGACCGCTACCAGCGCTATCGGATCAACGGCGAGATCAAGCGCGACGAGCAGATGACCGTCGCAGAGTTGAATCAGCTCCGCATGGGCGATTATGTGGTGCATATCGATCACGGCGTGGGGCGTTTCGGCGGTCTGGTCAAGATCAACGAGAACGGCAAGGTGCACGAGGCTATTAAATTGATTTATAAGGATAACGACGTGCTGTTCGTGCATGTGCACGCCCTTGCACCGTATTTCGCGATACAAGAGCGGCGAAGGCGAAGCGCCCAAAATCTACAAATTGGGCAGCGGAGCCTGGCAGAAGCTCAAGACCGCGACCAAGAAGGCCGTCAAGGACATCTCGCGCGAACTGATCGCCCTCTATGCCAAGCGCAAAGCCAGCAAGGGATTTGCCTTTTCGCCGGATACCTATTTGCAGCAGGAGCTGGAAGCTTCGTTCATGTGGGAGGATACGCCCGATCAGCAGACCGCGACGCAGGCCGTCAAGCGGGACATGGAGTCCGATCAGCCGATGGATCGTTTGATTTGCGGCGATGTGGGCTTCGGCAAGACCGAAGTGGCGATCCGAGCGGCGTTCAAGGCCGCGACCGACGGCAAGCAGGTGGCCGTGCTGGTGCCTACGACGATTCTGGCCCTGCAACATTACCGCTCCTTCGTACATCGGCTCCGGGATTTTCCCGTGAAGGTCGAATATCTCAACCGGACCAAGTCTTCGAAAGAGACGTCCCGCATCCTATCTGAGCTGGCCGAGGGTCGCATCGACATCCTGATCGGTACGCACAAGATCCTGGGCAAGCAGGTGAAATTCCACGACCTGGGATTGCTTATTATCGACGAGGAGCAGAAGTTCGGCGTGGCGGCCAAGGAGAAGCTGACGCAGATGAGCGTCAATGTCGATACGCTGACCTCACCGCGACGCCGATTCCCCGCACGCTGCAATTCTCGCTCATGGGGTCGCGCGACCTCTCCGTCATCTCGACGCCGCCGCCCAACCGACAGCCGATCATTACCGAGTCGCATCTCTTTTCGGAGGAGATTATCCGCGACGCTGTCAATGCCGAGCTGGATCGGGGTGGACAGGTCTATTTCGTCCACAACCGGGTGGAGGATCTGATGACGCTTCAGGGTATGGTTACTCGGCTCTGCCCCGGGCGCGGGTGGGAATCGGCCACGGCAAGATGCCGGCCGAACAGCTCGAAAAGCTGATTATGGATTTTATCTACGGGGAGTTCGACGTGTTGATTTCGACCACGATCGTCGAAAACGGCATCGACATTCCCAACGCCAATACGATCATCGTCAATAATGCCAGAATTTCGGCTTGAGCGATCTTCATCAGTTGCGCGGACGTGTGGGACGCGGCAGCCAGCGGGGGTATTGCTACCTGCTTTCGCCCGGCGACGAGCTGCTGACTCCGGATGCCGGCGGCGCCTGCGGGCCATCGAGGAGTTCTCGGATCTGGGTTCGGGATTCAATATCGCCATGCAGGATCTCGACATTCGGGCGCCGGCAATCTGTTGGGCGCGAGCAGAGCGGCTTTATCGCCGAGATCGGTTTCGAAACTACCAGAAGATCATGCAGGAGGCGACGCCGAACTCCGCTCGGAGGGACTCGAGATGCCCGGCATGAGCGATGCCGAGCAGGGCGTGGTCGATAAGATGAGCTATATTTCGGATAGCGTGATCGAGATCGACGTCGAGGCCGAGCTGCCCGACTCCTACGTTGCAGCAGCCCCGCCGAGAAAACTGCGCTTGTACCGGGAGCTGGATACGGCCCGCAACGAGGAGATGCTCAAGAGTTTCGAGGCCAAGATGATCGACCGCTTCGGTCCGTTGCCCCGGCCCGCTGCCGAGCTGCTCAATGTGGTCCGCCTGCGGTGGGAGGCCGTGCGGCTGGGTATGGAGCGCGTGAAGGTCAAAAACGGCTTGATGATCGTCCATTTCGTAGGCGACGACGATTCTCCTTACTACAAGAGCGATACGTTCATGGAGCTTTTGCGCAAAGTGACGCAGCGCCCCGACCGATTTGTTCTCAAGCAACACAATAATCGCCTGGCGATGACCGTTAGGGGGATTAAGGATGTCGCAGCGGGATACGAGGTGCTTAAATCTTTGTAGAAAGAGCTGGGGAGTATTTTTGATGTATGGACTTGCCCGAACGCGACCGATATGCCTCGTCTTTTTCCCGAAGTTCCTCCCTCGGGAGAGGGTCGGAGGACGGCATAACGCTCCGCAGGGTTGTGGGGTGCCGCCGAAATCGATAAGAGAACGGTCGTGGTAACCGAAAAGTATATAACTGCTATAAAAACTGAATCCGGACGGTTGTGAACGATTCGTGCCGCAGTGAACTTGGAGAGCGGCCGTGCCGGACGGAAAGAACGAAGCAAAAAATTCAACGATGAACCTGACGATCGACATGGGTAACACGCGGGTCAAGTACGCTGTATTTGACGGCGGTACCGTCGTTTCCGACGGATGTTCGGAAGAGTTCGACGAAGCGGTGATAGATCGGATTCTTGCTGCTCATCCCGGTATTACGCAGGCTATTGTTGCGACTACGCGCGGTCCGGTCGATGACACCGTCGCGCTGGTGCGTCGCCGCATCGGGCGCTGTCTGCGGCTCTCACCGCAACTTCCTCTTCCCATTCGTAACGGTTACACTACGCCCGAAACTCTGGGTGAGGACCGTCTTGCGGCTGCCGTCGGCGCTGCGTCGCTCTACCCGGGCCGCAATCTGTTGATCGTGGATTTCGGGACGGCCATTACCATCGATCAGGTTTCTGCCGACGGGGTTTTCCGGGGCGGTAATATTTCTCCCGGCGTACAGATGCGCTTCCGGGCCTTGCACGATTATACGGCGGCGCTTCCCCTGTGTGAATCCTGTGAGGACCAGACGCTTTTGGGGCGTTCGACCGTCGAGGCGATCCGGCAGGGCGTGATGAACGGCATTGCCTTCGAAATCGAGGGGTATATCGCCCGGCTGTTTCCGGAAATCGATGCGTTGTCGATAATTTTTACCGGCGGGGATGCAAAATTCTTTGTTAAACGAATTAAAAATACGATATTTGCACATTGTGATTTGGTCTTTCTGGGGCTTGAACCGAATTTTAGAGTATAATGCAAGTGAAGAAAGCCGCCGTTAAACTGTGCCTCGCGCTGGCCGTCATTGTACCGTGCATGGCATGGGGACAAACCAGCAGTATCAACGCTTTTTCACCGTATTCGATGTACGGTCTGGGTGAACTGCGGACCCCGGGAACGCTTCAGACACGTTCGATGGGCGGTGTCGGCGTCGGTATGCGTAATGCGGCTGCTGTCAATTTGCTCAATCCGGCGGCTTACAGTGCCGTGCGCCCCAAGTCGTTCCTTTTCGATTTCGGTCTTGAAGGGCAGTGCTTTTACAATTCCCAGAAATATTACGGGCAGACGCTCAATACAAGTTATTATACGGTCAATTTCCACGACATTGCGTTTCAGTTGCCGATTGCCAAGCATTTGGGGTTGGGCTTCAGCCTGACGCCTTACAGCAGCGTCGGTTACCGGATGAAACAGGAGGTGGACGACGATGAAATCTGGGGTAATATCGGCCGCGTGCAGTACCAGTGGGACGGCGACGGCGACGTGACGGAGGTGAAGCTCGGTCTGGGCTGGGAGATCTTCCGCGGATTCTCGATCGGAATAGCTGCCCAGTACTATTGGGGCGACATTCAGCGGATTTATAAAACCGCTATTTTGGAGAATATAACCGGAGGAGGTCTTATCGCAGACGCGACGGGAACCGAAACCTACAGCGTTTCCCGTTTTAAGGGACAGTTCGGCGTACAGTGGTCCCCGATCAGCAACCGTCGGCGTATTCTGACGATCGGTGCGACCTACGATATCGGCGGCGACTTGAATCCGAATGTGACGACGAAGGTGCAGACCGGCGATATTTTCAATACGGTCGCTATGGATATGGGAAATCGTCTGGGGCTCAAGCTGCCCCAGCAGGTTGCCGTAGGTATTTATTACAACACGCCTAAAATAGCTGTGGGGGCGGATTACGTCTATCAGGACTGGCGAAGCGGCAATCTCGGTTGGTCGAGAAATCCGCAGCCGGTTTCGATGTGGCTTACCGGAACACGAATACGGTTAAACTCGGGGTCGAATACACCCCCAATAAAGCGGATGTACGCAGCGCATTGAAACGCTGGTCCTACCGGGCCGGAGTTCGTTATGGTACCTATAACCAGACTTTCGGCGGAGTGGATGTCAATGAATACGCCGTGACGCTGGGCGTCGGTATTCCCCTGACGGTGTTGGGCGGCATATTGGGTGCGTCGTCGGTCGATCTGGGTGTCGAAGTCGGCGGACGCGGCAGTTTCAAGGCGATCAACGAACAGGTGAGTCTGGTTAAACAGACCTATTGCAAATTTTCGCTGGGTGTGACATTGTTCGGTGATTATTGGTTCGTTCGTCCGAAATACGATTAAACCACACATAAAAAATAAATTATAAAGAAGAATATGAATCGCATGAAAATTTTGCTGTCGGCAGTATTGGTGTTCGCTGCGACAGCTTCGATCGCCCAGGATTTCAGTGACCCTCGGTACGCTCCGTGGGGAGATACGCCCGAACAGCGTAAGCAAAACATTCTGACGAGCAACCTGCTGAAGGAAGCTGTCGATACCCGCGATTACGACGCAGCCGCTGTTTATTTCCGTACGCTTGCACAGGAGGCTCCTTCGGCTTTCGAAGCGACCTTTATTCGGGGGGCACAGGTTTATTCGAACAAGGTGCAACGCGCACAAGACCTGAATGAGAAAAAAGCTCTGCTCGATTCGCTGATGATGATTTACGACCTGCGTGTACAGTATTTTCCTTCCAGTCCCAATTACGGTACGGCTTATGTCCTTGACCGTAAAGCTCGTGAATACCTGACTTTCAATCCTTCCGACCGGGAAGCGTGCGCAAGTTGTATAAGGAGGCGATCGAAGCCGGTTTGCAGAGCGGTTATGCTGCGCTGCCGGATGTCGCATTGGTATATTTCAGCAATTTGTGCGATGATTATAAGATGGGCGAGGTCTATCCGGATGCCGTTTTGGATGAGTACGCTCGTCTGGCCCCGATTTTCGAGAGTGATGCTCCTGGAGTAAAGGAGGCGAAAACACAGTTCGATACTTGTTTTGCGGGTAGCGGTGCTGCCGATTGCGAGAACCTGGAGAAGATGTTCCGTCCGCGTATCGAAGCGGCTCCGGAGGATATGGAGTTGCTCAAGCAGACGGTTTCGCTGATGTCCCGTTCGCAGTGCAGTTCCGAATTTTTCCTTCAGATCGCCGAAAAATATTATGCGATGGAACCTTCTGCCCAGACGGCCATGATGCTGGCTCAAGGATTCCAAGAGCGGGGCGACTTCGCCAAATCGACTACTTACCTGCGTGAGGCGATTGCTGCCGAACAAGACGCCGTTCAGAAAGAATTGCTTCTGGTGCGTTTGAGTATGACCGAACTGGCAGCCAAGAATCCTACGGCGGCTGCAGTTGCGGCTAATGAGGCCAAGGCGCTGAATCCCAATAACGGTATGGCTTATTTCGCCCTGGCGCAGGCTTATGCGGCTTCGGCTGCATCTTGCTCCGGACTGGAGGGTCAGGCTATTTTCTGGGTCGCTTACGATACGATGACGCAGGCAGCCAACCTGCTTGCCAACGACGCCGATGCCGGCAATTTCGCTCAGACGGCGCGTGATGCGGCAGCAAACTACCGTCGCGGATTCCCGACTGCCGAGGAATGCTTCTTCAACGATTGATGGAGGGTGCACGTTATACGATTACCTGCGGTCCGGCCCGCGGTATCGTGACGACCGTACGCCCCCGGTAGCGACATAGTTTGTACGAACGATGCTCCGAAGCATTCAACGATATGCACAGGTAGCACTTCTCATCGCGGGAAGTGCTATCTTGCTATATTCGTGCGACAAGGAGTCGGTGGCCGAAGAGCCTAACGATGAGGCTTTGATGACCGAGTACAGCGAGCATTTGACGATGACCAATACGGAGAACGGCCGGAAATCCTATGTTTTTACGGCTCCTTTGGTGGAAGGTTACTCTTTGGCAAAAGAGCCTTATCAGGAATTTCGCAAGGGCGTGGATATCGTGACATATCAGAAGGACAGTACCGGAGCGGTCGATGCTACGCTAACGGCTAACTATGCGATTCATTACGGGAATCGGAAATTATGGGAAGCCAAAGGAAATGTCGTAGTGAAAAAATCCAACGGACAGGAGCTCTACACCCAGCAGTTGTTCTGGAACGAGAAAACGCGCCGGATCTGGTCTAACGTCGATTCCAAGATCGTGGAAGAGAGCGGAAATTCCTACATCGTCGAAGGATTCGAGTCGGACGATCAGTGAAAGACTGGAAATTTCGCCGAATCAAAGGGCGTATGTGGGTCAATATCGAGCCGACACGGGACGCGGATTCTACGTCGGTGAAACCCGTTGCGGACAATGTTTCCGCTGCGAAGGAGGCAGTTTCCGAACAGCCTGTCAAACCGGCCCGGCCGATACGGGGGAACGACCGGAAAATTCAACTGACTCCCGTAGAAAGTAACGATCGTTCCTTATGATAACTTCGGTGTTTATAATTCTGCTGATGTTGTTGCTTTCGGCTTTTTTTTCGGGGATGGAGATCGCTTTTACGAGCAAGAACCGCCTGAAACTGGAGATCGACCGGAAGCAGAGTCGCTGTTCAATTTCATCGCCG
>ENA-OQIO01001067-OQIO01001067.1-human-gut-metagenome-genome-assembly--contig:-NODE-1067-length-13969-cov-2.206762_pt1 | contig 13969 bp, 19 predicted proteins | sample MGYA00242573_ERZ504737 | MGnify/ENA primary metagenome ERZ504737 (study PRJEB26092, sample SAMD00036203) | human gut metagenome | host: Homo sapiens | study: EMG produced TPA metagenomics assembly of... | reverse complement strand
GATGTTCGGATCGTCGATCGCGTCGAAGACGAGGCCGTGTCGTCGCGCTCGCGCAGCGCCGCCGTCGGGCAGTGGGTGATGCACTGGCCGCAGTAGGTGCACTCGGTGTCCTGAATGCGGCGGTTGTATGATGCGTCCACGACCGTGCGCGAGCCCGTGCCGAGAAGGTCCCAGATCTTCACGCTCTGCACGTTTTCGCACACCTGGATGCAGCGCAGGCACTGCACGCACTTGTCGTTTTCGCGAATGAGCGGCGTGGAATAATCCACCGCCTCGTGCCGCAGCTTTTTGGGGAAGTGGGTGCCGCGCATGTTGAAGTCGTTCGCCAGCTGCTGCAAGGTGCAGTTGCCGCTTCGCGTGCAGTTCGTGCACGATGTATCGTGGTGCGAAAGAATGAGACGCAGGTTTATGCGGCGCGCCTCGCGTGCTTGGCGCTGTTCGTGAAGACGACCATGCCGTCCGCCACCACGTTGTCGCACGCGGGGACAAGGCGCTCCATGCCCTCGACCTCCACGCAGCAGATGCGGCACGCGCCGATCTCGTTGATGTCCTTTAAGTAGCACAGCGTCGGGATATTGATATTGACCGAGCGCGCGGCCTCCAAGATCGTGGTATTCTCGGGCACGGTGACGCTCTTGCGGTCGATGGTCAGTGTGACGTTTCTTACCATTTGCCTTTCCTCCCTCCGCGGAAGATGCCGTAGCCGAAGTGGTCGCAGCGCAGGCAGCGCGACGCCTCGGAGTACGCCTCTTCATCGGTGAGGCCGCACTCGATGCACTTGAAGTCGTGCTTGCGTTCGCCTGCCTCGCGCTCGGTGGTGTCGATACGGCCGTGGGGCGGCTTGTTGTTCAGCCGCGCCGTGGGGATCTCGACGCCGGGGTCGATCTCGTGGTGGAAGCGAGGTATTCGTCGATATTCGCCGCGGCGACCTTGCCGGCCGCGATGCGCGGATGACGGTCGCAGGGCCGGTGACGCAGTCGCCGCCGGCGAAGACTCCGTCCATATTGTCGATCTGGCCACTGGCCTCGGCGACGAACGCGCCGCGCTTGATTGCGATCTTCGTCTGCTCAAAGCCGTGGGTCTCCACGCCCTGACCGATGGCGACAACGACAACGTCCGCCGCGATGCGCTTTTCGCTGCGCTTGGCCTTTTCGGGCGCGGGGCGGCCCTTTTTATCCATCTCGCCGATGATCTGCGGCTGTGTCCACAGCGCGACGGCGTGACCGTTCGCATCGGTCTCGATGCGGACAGGTGCCTGAAGCGTCACGAGCTCCACGCCCTCGGCAACGGCGCCCTCCACTTCCTCGGGAAGGGCCGTCATGTCCTCCTGGCGGCGGCGGTAGACGCAGCTCACTTTGCGCGCGCCGAGACGAACGGCGCTGCGGCAGACATCCATCGCGACGTTGCCGCCACCGATGACGACGATGTCCTTGTTGCGGAAGTCCGGCATGTGATCGTCGCCGATCTCGCGCAGCATCTCGACCGCGGAGATGACGCCCTCAGCGTCCTCGCCCTCGATGCCGGTCTTTTTATCCGTGTGCGCGCCTAGCGCGATGTAAAGCGCGTCGTTCTGCTGGCGCAGCTCGTCGAACGTCACATCGTCGCCGACATTGACGTTGACATGCACATCGATGCCAAGCGCCAGCATCGACGCGATCTCCGCGTCGAGCACTTCGCGCGGCAGGCGGTAGTTGGGGATGCCGTAGCGCAGCATGCCGCCGAGCTTCGCGCACTTTTCATACACGGTGACCTTGTGGCCCATCAAAGCTAAGTAATACGCCGCGGAAAGGCCGCTCGGGCCGCCGCCGATGACGGCGACCTTCTTTCCCGTGGGCTCGGCACAGTCGGGCTGCGGCACGTAGCCCGCGTTATCCACCGCGTAGCGCTTGAGGCCGCGGATGTTGACCGCGTCGTCGATCATGTTTCTTCGGCAGCGCGCCTCGCATGGATGCTCGCAGATGTACGCGCAGGCCGAGGGGAATGGGTTATCCTTGCGGATCAGGCGCACGGCGTCGGCGTAGCGGCCGTACTTGATGAGCACGAGGTAGCCCGGGATATCCACGCCCGCAGGGCACAGCGCCACACAGGGAACGGGCTCGCGCATGCCGCCAAGGCAGCGGTGGCGCAGAATATGCTCTTCGTAGTCGTCGCGGAAGCCTGCACGCCGTCAAGCACCAGGCGCGCCGCATCGCGGCCAATGGCGCAGTCGGCGCTGTTGACGATCACGCGCGCCACGCGCTCGATGATCGAGATGGTCTCCATCGTGGCTTCGCCCTCGAGCACCTGCTCCATCAGCTCAGAGAGCTGGCCGAGGCCGATACGGCAGGGAACGCACTTGCCGCACGTCTGCGCATGGCAGAGATCCAGAAAGCTCTTGGCCAGGTCCACCGGACACAGTCCCGGAGGGCTTGCGGCGATACGCCGCTCCACATCGCGGTACAGCCCGTCGATGACGGTCTGGGCATGGGAGGGCGTCATAATATCGAGTCTTGACACTGCTGTTTTCTCCTTTCACTGCTTGCCATCAGTGTAGTATCGGCCGGCAGGACAAATGCACGTATCCCGCCGCCTGATGTCAGCACCCATAAATAGATATTATCAATAATAAACGTTAGTCATTCCATTTTCAATAGTCAATGCGGATTTTTTGTCATATTTTTCCATTTCACTCCATTTGGCTAACAAAGAAAAGCGATGGCCGCAGCCCTCGCCTGTTCTTCTTTTATTTGCCGCAGATCTCGTCGAAGGTATCGGTGACGGCCTTCTCCGGCGCGGGCGTCGCGAGCGATACGATCACGATCGCAATGCACGCCGCAAGGAACGCGGGGAGCAGCTCGTAGATGGCCCACGCGCCGCCCATCGGCGCGATGAGGTACTTCCAGATGAAGACCACCGCGCCGCCAGTGATCATGCCCGCGAGCGCGCCCTGCTTGTTCGCGCGCTTCCAGAAGAGCGAGAAGAGCATCACGGGGCCGAACGCCGCGCCAAAGCCCGCCCACGCAAACGAAACCACGCGGAACACGGAGCTGTTGGGGTCCCACGCAAGCACCATGCCGATGATGGCGATGCAGATGACCGTGGCGCGCGCGGCCAGCATCGTCGTGCGCTGGTTCATCTTGATACCGAACGAATGCTGCATGAGATCCTGCGACACGCTGGACGCCGCGGCCAAAAGCTGCGAGTCCGCGGTCGACATCGTTGCGGCCAGAATGCCGGAGAGGATGATGCCCGCCATGACGGCGAGCAGCACGCCGTGCTGGCTCATCAGGTCTGCCAATTTAATGATGATGGTCTCAGATTCCGCGCTCGTCGCCAGGAAGGGCACCTTGCCCGCGGCGGTCACGCTGTTGCCGATGACGCCGATGCACACGGCGATGAACATGGAGATCACAACCCAGATCGTCGGCGATGCGGCGGGACTGGTTGAGCTCCTTTTCCTCGCGGATGGCCATAAAGCGCAGTAGGATGTGCGGCATGCCGAAGTAGCCAAGACCCCACGCGAGCGTCGAAATGATGCTCAGCGTGCTGAACGAGGCGGCCGTGCCGGTCGCGGCGTCGTAGCCCTTCGTCATATTAAGGTAGCCCGGCAGCGCACGGGCATTGTCGATGACCGTGTCCAGTCCGCCCGCCTGCTGCACGCCGAAGCATACGATGACGATGAGCGCAATGGTCATGAAGATGGACTGGATCAGGTCGGTGAACGAAACGGCCATAAAGCCGCCCATCACCGTGTACAGCACGACCACGATGCCGCCGACGATCATTGCCGTATGATACTCCACACCAAAAAGGCTGTTGAAGAGCGTGCCGATGGCCTTGAAGCCGGACGCGTGTACGGGATAAAGAAAATGAGGATCACGACCGCCGCGATGCAGGAGAGCAAATGCTTCTTATCTCCGAAGCGGCGGGCGAAAAAGTCGGGGATCGTGATGGCGCCGAGTTTGGCCGAATACCGGCGCAGGCGGCGCGCGACGATCAGCCAGTTGAGATACGTGCCGATGGCCAGACCGATGGCCGTCCACGTCACCTCCGGCAGTCCGCAGAGGTAGGCAAGGCCGGGCAGACCCATCAAAAGGTAGCTGCTCATATCACTCGCCTCGGCGCTCATGGCCGTGACGACGGGGCCCATCTTGCGCCCGCCGAGGTAGAAGTCGTCCGAGCTGCTGCCGCTGCCCTTTTTGCCAAAATACACGCCGACGAACACCATCGCGACGAGATAGAGAACGATGGTCACTACAATAATGATCTGTGCGCTTGTCATGTGATTTTCTCCTTCAGCTTTCGTTAAGACCTGCACAATATAGCACAAAAGAAAGCAGACGTAAATACAGAACGCCGTACAGAATAATTCCTGTACGGCACTGCAAAATTCTGAATTTTTAATTGATTTTACTGCATTTTCTGCAAGACGATTTAGTAGACTATTTTTGAAACGAATTTTATTTTTTGCGAAAGCCGTCTAAAAAGAGCGGCATCATCTCGCGCGCATACTGCACAAGCAATATTCCCCGCCCGAAAGGCACCAGTCATACATCAGCCCGCGCTCGAACATCGCGTAGGCCTTGACGATCTCGCTCACGGTACGCGTGTCGGTCAGCTCCTCGCACTCCTGCCCCTGAGAGACGATTTGGCGCAAAAGACGATAGTACGTGCGTTTGCGGTCGAGCAGGTGCTTTTCTCCCTTGGTCACGAGCTGGGAGGAAAAAAGCCGCGCCAGAAGCTCGATGGAGACCGTGTTCTCGATCGTCGTGAACAGCTCCTGATTGAGCCAGCATAAGAGCTCGATGCAGTCCATCTCATCGTGGGGCTGCTGCATCAGCTCCTCATACCGCTCGTCAAACAGCACCGAGAGGGACGAGAGCAGCGCGTCCTTGCCGTCAAAATAGTGGTAGAACGAGCCCTTCGACGTCTCCGACTCGAAGATGATCTCCTCCACCGTCGTCTCCTCATAGCCCTGCTCGTAAAAGAGCTTCCACGCCGCCGAGACGATGCGCGCCTTGGTGTTGCGGCTCGATTTTTTTGCCATGTGCTCCCCTCCCCTGCTTTTATTGATTGTATCACAGTGCGCCGCCCACTGCCAAGCGTTTTGCGCTCACCCAAGGTTTTTCCGCAGGAATGTGCGAGCATTTTCAAAGAAAATGCGTCCGCGTCCTGCTGCGATACGCCGCGCGAAAGCAGATACTCGTAAAAATCCGCCGCCTTCTCCGGCGAATCAAGGCACGGCGGCAGCACCGCGCCGTCGAAGTCCGAGCCGAGGGCGAGGTTTTTGCGCGCGCCGAGGTCGAAAAAGTGCGCCACATGGCGATAGACGTCGTCTAAGCTCCTGACCGCTCCCCCGTCGCGCAGGAACGGCCCGTAGTAGTTGAGGCCGATCAGGCAGCCGCGGCGCACCATCTCCTTGATCTGCACGTCCGTCAGGTTGCGCTTGTGCGCGCAAATTGCGCGGGCGTGGAGTGCGTGGCGAGAAACGGCCTTTCCGCCGTCTCGAACACGTCCGCGAGCCCCGCGTCGTTCAGGTGCGAGACGTCGATCAAAATGCCGCAGCGCTCCATTTCGCGCACGGCGGCGCGGCCAAAGTCCGTCAGGCCGCGGTCCGTCACATTGCCCGAGCCGAGCTCGTTTTCCCCATTCCACGTCAGCGTCACGGCGCAGACGCCTGACGCTTCGTCTTCCCGATGCGCGACAGGTCGCCAGCAAACGCGCTGCCGTTTTCCACGCTCAGAAAGGCCGCGTCTTCCCCGCCGCCCACGCGCGCTCCATATCGGCAACATTGCGGCAGGGCGACACAAGATCTGCGAATTTTCGCATCTGGCGGTCGAAATTCGCGCAGGCGTCATCAAAAAAGCGGATGGCTTTCTCCCCGCGCAGCTCATCGGGCACGAACACGGCGAAAAACTGCGCCCAGTGGATGTCCTTCGGAATACTTGTGAGCGACAGCGTGCGCGCGGGATCGTCAAGCGTGTCGATGATGTTCGATCCTGCGTACATGCAGTCGGTCAACGTGTCGCAGTGGAGATCGATGAGGGCGTAAGGGCGCATGCGGGCACTTCCTTTTCAAAAAAGATCACGCTGCATTATACGCTCTTCCCGCCCGTTTCTCAACCGGCAAAGTTTAAGGAATTCTGAGGATTCTTAGCGTGCTCTTTACAAAGGCGCGGCAACACTGATATACTGGGCATCGAAAGGGGCGAAACGCCATGGACAATATTTCCCAGATCATCTCCCGCTCGATCGGTGGCTACAGCATCGGCAGCATCCTTTCCGCGCTGCTGACGTTCCTCATCTGCCTGATCGTCGTGCGGCTCGTGCTCAAGCTCTGTTCGCGGCTGCTCTCGCGCGCGAACCGCCTGAACGAGCGGCTGCAAAAGGTCATCCTCACGAGCCTCAAAACGCTTCTGTATCTGCTTACCATCATCATCACAGCCGAGGCGCTCGGCATCAACACCTCGTCGCTCACCGCCATCATGTCGGTGCTGACGTTGGGCGTCACGCTGGCCGCCGAGGACATTCTCGGCAACGTCGCCGGCGGACTCGTCATTCTCTCTCGCATCCGTTCTCGCTCGGCGACGAGATCGAAGTCGGCGGCACGACCGGCACGGTGCGTGAAATTTCACTGACGCACACGAAGATTGAAACGCCGGACGGACAGATCGTGCTCCAGCCCAACCGCGAAATGTCCAGCTCGAAGATCATCAACTTCACCGTCCTGGGCCGCCGCCGCATCGTCTACAAGGTCACAGCATCCTACGACGCGCCGACGGACGAGGTGAAGCAGGCCTGCATGGACGCCGTTCTCGCCTTCCCCGCCGTGCTGAAAGAACCCACGCCGACGGTGTATCTCTCGAATTACGGTGCCAGCTCCATCGAATACACCATCCGCTGCTGGACGGCGGCAGACGCCTACTGGGACACTTATTTTAAGATGTACGAGCGCCTGCGCAACACCTTTGCAAAGCACAACGTAGAGATGTCCTACGATCATCTGAACATCCACGTCGTGCCGGAGAAACAGAATGAAAATTAAAGTCGTCGATATGACATATGAACAGGCGCTTGCCCAGCCGCCGCAGGTGCACAAAAAGCCGAAAAATCCGTCGCTCCTGTTCCGGACGGTCCTGCGCGCAGTCTCCGCGCCCGACCTTCTGGCGACGCATTTCCACTGCGAGAAGATCGGCATGGCGCAGATCAAAAGCGATGAGCCCTGCCTTGTCCTGATGAACCACTCGTGCTTTCTCGACCTCAAAATCGCGGAGGCGGTGCTGTACCCGCGCCCGTTCAACATCGTCTGCACGTCGGACGGCTTTGTCGGCAAGGAGTGGCTGATGCGCAGCGTCGGCTGCATCCCCACGCGCAAGTTCTGCTCGGACACGACGCTCGTGCGCGATATGCTCTACTGCGTGCGGACGCTCAAAACGTCTGTGCTGCTCTACCCCGAGGCGAGCTACAGCTTCGACGGCACGGCCACACCGCTGCCGGAGAGCATTGGCAAGTGCGTCAAGGCGCTGAATGTGCCGGTCGTGATGATCCGCACCTACGGCGCGTTCGCGCGCGACCCGCTCTACAACGGGCTGCAAAAGCGGCGCGCGAAGGTCTCAGCGCAGATGCAGTGCCTGCTCTCGTCCAGCGACGTTGCAGAGAGGAACGTCGCCGAGATCAATGAGCGCATCTTTTCCGCCTTCCGCTTCGACAATTTCCGCTGGCAGGAGGAAAACGGCGTCTCCGTCAGCGAGCCGTTCCGCGCGACGGACTCAACCGCGTGCTCTACAAGTGCCCGCACTGCCTCGCCGAGGGGAAAATGGAGGGCAAAGGCACATCACTCATTTGCCGAAGCTGTAACAAGGAATACCGCTTGACAGAGATTGGTACGCTGGAATGTTTGAACGGCGAGCCGCGTTCACCCACGTGCCGGACTGGTACACCTGGGAGCGGCAGTGCGTACGCGAGGAGCTGGAAAGCGGCGCATATCAGCTTGATATTCCCGTGCAGATCTGCATGATGGTCAACATGCGCGAGATCTGCCGCGTGGGCGAAGGCCGACTGCACCACGATGAAAACGGCTTCCACCTGACCGGCTGCAGCGGGAAACTGGACTATTTCCAAAAGCCTGAGCCTCGTACAGCCTGTACGCCGACTATTTCTGGTACGAGATCGGCGATATGCTGTGCATCGGCGACCACAAAGCGCTGTATTACTGCTTTCCGCAAGGCGGCGGGGATGTGGTCGCCAAGACGCGGCTGGCCGCCGAAGAGCTCTATAAATTAAAGCGCGCCGCTAAGGCGCGGGGATAATGCAGCACAAAGTGCTGCCGCCTTGTTCCCCACACCGTGTGGGAACGCGGATAAGGGAGGGGTGTCTTCTTTTTGAAAAGAGACACCCCTCCCTTACACCTCCCAGAGAAAATTTTTCATTGCAAGCGAGCAGCTCGAAGAGCTGCAATGCTTGCCGATTGCACCTCTTGCGTGCGGCAAAGCCGCATTTACCCCTGCTATACGACTTGGCGTACTCCTATCATCCGCTGCCGCTCTGCCCATCTCGCGCTGGTACAGCCTAATTTCCGTCTACCGGAGCACTCATCAATGCGGCGAGCGAAGCAATGCCGCATTCCGCAGGCAGTCTGCCGCCAATCTAACGTCACTCGCGCCTCACGATAGTAAGGCGCGGTTGCAAATCGGTCACGAATTGCAGGGATTCATGCGAAGCCATGTACACCGCACCTACATTGCGCAGCGCGTGCAGTTCTTCAAGATTGAAACTGCCAATGTGTGGGGGGCGAGGGGGGAAGGCCCCCTCGTCCTTTCTCTCGGGGGTTAAGGGGGATACTCTCTTTCGAGAAAGAGAGTATCCCCCTTTAGCGCACTCCCGCACGGTGCGGGAATCCCCCGACGGCCTCAGGCCGTCATAATTTTCAAGCGCTTTGCGCATTAAAGCCTTTCAAAGATTTCTTCTCCTCGCGGAGAAACACGATCACGCTCAGAAGGAACGGGAAGAAATACGTCGCCACGCGATAAAGTACCAGCGCCGACGAGGCGATTGCCGTGTCCGCCCACGGGGCGAAGAGCAGCAAAAACGCAAACTCCATCGGGCCCACGCCCGCGACGTTCGGCAGCGCGCTTGTGATGAGCAGCATCAGCGAGGCGAGCAGCTGTGCCTGCGCAAAGTTAAGCGCCGTGCAGCCCACGAGCCGCAGCGCGGCATAGGGGATGGAATAGAGCACGAAGAGCTTCACAAGGCTCACGGCGATACCTTTGACGCGGATTGACGGAACGAGCAGCACCTTTTTCGCCTCGCGGTTGAGCTCGGTGAGACTATTCGCCCACTTTTCGCGGCGTTCGTCCCACTTCGGCGTGTGCGGGAGCTTGCCGAGCAGCATCAGCACTAACTTCAGCACCTTATCCCAGGTGTAGAGCAGCGTGAGCGCGATCACGATGAGCGCGCCGATGACATAGCCGATCAGAAGATAGCGTGCAAGGCCGCTGGCGCTCTGCTCCAGCCAGTCGCCGCCGAGCAGCAGCGCGACCGTCGCGTAGATCAGCACGGATATCTTGTGCAGCACGTACTCGCTCGCCATGATGCCGAGCCCGCTGCCTGCGTCCAGGCTCGCCTGTAAGGTAAAAGCTTTGCATCGGCAGCGTGCCCGCACCCAGCGTCGCGATATTGCCGAACACGCCGAGGAATGTCACGCGCAGCGCGTCAATAAACGTGCAGTCCGGCTTTTTGTGGTGGATGATGACGAGGCACAGCACGGATCCATCACCTCGTAGGCAAAGCCGAGTGCGAGCAGGAGCAGCACACCCCAGAACGGCACAGTACTCAGGTCCTTGACGATATCGGGCAGCACGTCGCGGAAAACAAGGATGATGGCAACAAAGATCAGCGCCAGCGTGAGACCGCTGACGAAATAGGTTCTGCTCCGTTTGCTTTTCAATGCTGTTCCTCCCCGCCTTCGCAGATGATGTTATGATAAAATTTCCTTTTGCAGCACCTCGCGATGTCGGTCCACTCCCACGGAAGACCCACGGCATTTTCGCCGAAGTGTCCGCCGCAGGAGACGCGGCGGTAGATCGGGCGGCGCAGTTCAAAGCGCGACGTGATGCTGCCTGGGCGCATGTCGATATGCTCCATAAGCCAGCTCGCGATCTTTTCGTCGCTCACGCGCCCCGTGCCAAACGTGTCGACCATCACGCTCACAGGTCGGCGAGGCCGATGGCATAGCAAGCTCGATCTCGCAGCGGTCGGCCAGCTCCGCGGCTACAATGTTCTTGGCGAGATAGCGCGCCATGTAAGCGCCCGTGCGGTCGACCTTGCTCGGTCCTTGCCCGAGAACGCCCCGCCGCCGTGGCGCGCCATGCCGCCATAGGTGTCGGCGATGATCTTGCGGCCGGTAAGGCCGCTGTCGCCCGCGGGCCCGCCAACGACAAATCGTCCGTCGGGTTGATGAATACTCTGTGTGCTCGTCGAGCAGTTCCGGCGGCAGCACAGGGAAAATGACCTGTTCTAAGATCGCATCGCGCAGCGCGTCGATGCCGACCTCCGCGCTGTGCTGCGCGGAGACGACGACGGCGGAAATGCGTTTGGGCGTGCCGTCCTCGTATTCGACGCTGACCTGCGCCTTGCCGTCCGGCAGAAGATAGGGCAGCAGCTTTTCGCGCCGCACCTGCTCGAGCTTTCTCGTCAGGCGGTTCGCAAGCGTGATCGGCAGCGGCATCAGCGCGCCGGTCTCGCAGCAGGCGTAGCCGAACATCATACCCTGATCGCCCGCGCCGGCTTCCTCCGGCGAGCCGCGGTCAACCCCGCGCGCGATGTCCGGCGACTGGGTGTGGATGCTGACGCGGATGCGCACGTTTTCGGCGTCAAAGCCGACGACGGGCACGGTATAGCCGATCTCGGCGATGACCTTGCGCGCAATGGCTTCATAGTCCGGCACATAGGATGAGGTGATCTCGCCCATCAGGTGAACTTCGCCGGTGCAGGCCGTCACCTCGCAGGCGACGTGTGCGTCGGGATCGTTGGCAAGGATGTCATCGAGCACCGCGTCGGCGATCTGGTCGCAGACTTTATCGGGATGTCCGCACGTGACGGACTCAGAGGTGAAATAGGTTTTCATCGCTTTCGCTTCCTTTCTGCTCGTTCGCATGGGGAAAGAGCGCTGTCTCAGTTTTTGACAGTCTGATGATAGCGGGAATATGAAAGCGGGAAAAGTGGCAAAGTCCGCAAGGCGCACAAAGTTTTCACACTCCCGCGAGGCTGACCAAGTTTCCGACAGGAAGCGGCGAGTATAGTGTAAAGATTTCGTTAAATGTTCACGATTTTGTCACTTGCAAGTTTTTCCCATATCAGATATAATGAATATTACCGAATCGAGAAAGGGAGGAACCCACCCATGGCTCTGCGCACCAAAAACGCCATCCGCCGCAGCTTCATCGAGCTTCTGGCAGAGCGTCCCTTCGACAAGATCTCCGTCCGCGACATCGCGGAGAGAAGCGAGGTCACGCGGAACACTTTTTATTATTACTACACTGACATCTATGCGCTGGCCGAGGACGTGTTCGAGTCGGAGATTGAAAAGCTCTCCGAGCGCGTGGAGGGCTATGACTCGTGGCAGAAGGCATTTTTGACCGCCACATCCTTCGCCGCGGAGAACAAGCGCATGATCCTGCACCTGCACAACTCCGCCCACAGCGATATTCTGGCAAGATATTATCATAAAACGATCCTGACGACAATGCTTTCTTACATCCGCAAGGAGGCCGAGGGCCTGAACGTCAGCGAAAGCCAGATCATGGCGCTCGCGCGCTTCTACACGGCAGCGCTCGCAGGGCTGACGCTTGAATGGATTGGCAGCGGCATGAAGGGCGAGCCGGATTCGTTCATCGATGATCTTGGTGGAATGCTCGACGGCAACATCCGCCGCTCTCTCGAGCGCGGATGTGCGCACGCGGCACAGTAAATAATATGCATTAAAAATGGGAAAGCGGCGGGATGGTTTGACCATTCCGCTGTTTTCGTCCACGTCGGGTGAACAAGCTTAACACATCCTTTACCCTTTTTTCCTGTTCATCGCGGCGAATCTCTGCTATGATATTTTTGGAAGTATTGAATTGATAAAGGAGTGAGGTTTTGTATCAGAAACAGATCTTAATGGAAAAGCTGAAAGAAGCCACCGCCTCCGTCCTGCCCATCAGCCTGATCGTTATGGCGATCAGCTTTGTGCTCGTGCCGGTGGACGCGGGACTGATGCTCTCGTTCGTGATCGCCACGGCCATGCTGATCCTCGGCATGGGGCTCTTCACGCTGGGCGCGGACATGTCGATGAGCCGCATCGGCAACTACATGGGCTCCAAGCTGACGAAATCGCGCAAGCTGCCGCTCATCCTGACCGTGAGCTTCGCCCTCGGCGTCGCCATCACGGTGGCGGAGCCGGATTTGCAGGTGCTCGCGGGCAACGTGCCGGAGATCGACACAACGGTGTTGATCTTGACCGTTTCGGTCGGCGTCGGCTTCTTTCTGATGCTGTGCATGGTGCGCATTCTCTTTTCGATCTCGCTGCGCACGATGCTGATCGTATTTTACGCCATCGTCTTTGCCGCGGCGTTTTTGTCGGATGAGAGCATCCTCTCCGTCGCGTTCGACTCCGGCGGCGTGACAACGGGGCCGATGACCGTGCCGTTCATCATGGCACTCGGCGTCGGCGTTGCGTCCATTCGAAGCGACGAAAATGCCAAGGCGGACAGCTTCGGCCTCGTCGGTCTGTGCTCGATCGGGCCGATCTTATCGGTGCTGCTGCTCGGTGCGATCTACAAAACGCAGCCCGCGCAGGGCGAGAGCAGCGCCGTCTCTGGCGTCGCCACCACGGTAGAGCTCGGCAAGGACTATCTGCATGCCCTGCCGGAGTATTTATGGGAAGTGACAATGGCGCTGCTGCCGATCGTTGTCTTCTTCCTGATTTTTCAGGTCATTTCGCTCAAGCTCCGCAAGCTGCCTTTCATGCGCATCGTGATTGGTATCCTCTATACATACTTAGGTCTCGTGCTGTTCCTCACGGGCGTGAACGTCGGCTTTTCGCCGCTGGGCTACGCGCTCGGTGCCGCGCTGGCCGAGGGGTGGAAGGTCTATCTCCTTGCCCCCCTTGCGATGCTGATGGGCTGGTTCATCATCAACGCCGAGCCCGCCGTCCATACGCTCAACAAACAGGTCGAGGAGCTGAGCGCGGGCGCGATCTCCGCCAAGGCGATGGGCATGAGCTTATCCATCGCGGTCTCCGCCGCAGGCGGCTTGCGATGCTGCGTGTCATCACAGGCATTTCGATCATGTATTTCCTCGTGCCCGGCTATCTTATCGCGCTGGCTTTGAGCTTTTTCGTGCCGCGCACGTTCACGGCCATCGCGTTCGACTCCGGCGGCGTCGCGTCAGGTCCTTTGACGGCGACATTCATGCTGCCGTTCGCCACAGGCGCGTGCGAAGCGCTCGGCGGCAATGTGATGACAGACGCGTTCGGCCTTGTCGCGCTCGTCGCGATGATGCCGCTCATCACCGTGCAGGTGATGGGAGCCATCTATGTCGTCAAATCCCGTCATGCTTCGCAGGAGCCCCAGCTCCCCGACTTTGGCGACAACGAGATCATCGAACTGTGGGAGGCCTGCTGAAATGGAACTCTATTACATCATTGCCATCACGGATCACGACCGCGGCGAAGCGATGGGCTCGCTCTACCACGCGGCGGGGCTGCACCTCATTTTGAGCATGCCCGCGCGCGGCACAGCCACGAGCGAGCACCTCGCCATCTATGGGCTGGACGCGACGGAAAAGTGCGTTATCGCCGCCGTCGGCAGCGCGCAGGAGGCGGATTCGCTTATCCGTTCCGCCAAGCGCAAGCTCTTTATCGACATTCCGGGCAACGGCGTCATGCTGACCGTGCCTCTCAAGAGCGTGGCCGGCGGCAAGACACTGTCCTATCTCACCGACGATCTCA
>ENA-OQIO01001065-OQIO01001065.1-human-gut-metagenome-genome-assembly--contig:-NODE-1065-length-13996-cov-8.627731_pt1 | contig 13996 bp, 17 predicted proteins | sample MGYA00242573_ERZ504737 | MGnify/ENA primary metagenome ERZ504737 (study PRJEB26092, sample SAMD00036203) | human gut metagenome | host: Homo sapiens | study: EMG produced TPA metagenomics assembly of... | reverse complement strand
GCTGCCAGCTCGGCGACCTCGGCACCCTCCGCGCCCTCGGCGGCGTCCACCGGCGCCAGCTCGACGAGCGCCATGTGGTCGTTTTCCAGCACAAGCTCGCGCAGCAGGTCCTCAAAATAGCTGCCGTCCAGCTCGCCACGCAGCTCCTCGTACACCGGGCCGTACTTGAGCGCCAACGTCGCGGCGTCGTCATCGTAGAGCCAGGTGCTCAGCGCGTCGCACGCAATGGCCACGCCGTCGGCGATACCGTAGTCGCGCTGGCGCAGGTCGTATTCGTTGCTGCTGATGATGGCCTCCAGGCGCTCGCGCGGAACGCCGTGCTCGCACAGGTCGCGGCAGACGTCCTGGAACACGCGGCGCAGCTCGCGCGCCACGCCGGGCTGCGCGTTTTGCAGCATGATGAGCTCGTAGGGCTGCAGACTCTCGGCCGCGGTGTAGCTCACCACGTTGCCGCCCAAGCCAGCGGCCAGAATGGCTTCTTAACCGGCGCTTCGTTGGAGCCAGCAGCGCCTCGAACAGAATGTCCGCCGCGATCGTGCGCTTGCGGTCGAGTGCGCTGCCCAGCACCAGGCCCAGGCCCACCAGGGCGTTCTCAGGCGTGGTGGCCATCTCGACGCGCTTATACTCGCAGGTCACAGGCGCCTGCACGTCCAGCGGATTGGGCGCCAGCGCGGACGGGTCCTCGCCGGCGGCAACGGCGGCGTCCATGCGGCGGCTCGCGGCGCTCGGCTGCGACAGATAGCGCTCGTCCAAAAAGGCCAGCGCGCGGTCCACGTCCAGGTCGCCGTAGAGCGTGATGTAGGAGTTGGAGGGGTTGTAGTGGCGCGCATGCGTGTCCAGGAAATGCTCGTAGGTGAGCGTGGGAATCGCGCGCGGGTCGCCGCCGCTCTCGTGCGCATAGGCGGTGTCGGGATAGAGCGCGGCGTTGACGGCGTCGTCCAGCACGCTCATGGGGTCGGACAGTGCGCCCTTCATTTCGTTGAACACCACGCCGTTATAGCGCAGCGTGCCCTCGCGCAGACTGGCGGAGCTGACGCCGCCCTCGCCTTCGACGTCCTCCGGCAGGTCCAGTTCGTAGTGCCAGCCTCCTGCTCAAAAATGGTGGGCTTGGTATAGATGGCCGGGTTGAACACCGCGTCCAGGTACACGTCCATCAGGTTGTACAGGTCCTGCTCGTTGGTGGTGGCAACGGGGTAGATGGTCTTGTCGGGGTAGGTCATGGCGTTGAGGAACGTCTGCATGGAGCTCTTGATCAGGTCGACAAACGGCTCCTTGACGGGGAACTTGGCCGATCCGCACAGCACCGAGTGCTCAAGAATATGAAACACGCCGGTGGAATCGGCCGGCGGCGTCTTAAAGCCAATGGCAAAGGCCTTGTTTTCGTCGTCGCATGCTAGGTACAGCAGGCGAGCGCCCGATGCGGTGTGGCGCAGCACGTAGGCGTCCGAGTCGAGCTCGGGCACGGTCTCGCGGCGCTCGACGGCAAAGCCGTGGCAGTTAGTGCCGGGCACTAACAGCGCGGCGGCAGCGGCGCGCGGGTCGGTTGAGGTGGTGGGCATATGCAGTCTCCTTTGACGCCCCAGCGGGGGCGAATCGAGTCGAATCCTCGTGAGTATACCCATATGGGGCCCTCGACCAATCTGCCGCACGAGCGTGGATTTTCGGACACACGAGCTTGGAAATTCGGACGCAAATTGAACGAGAGTGGATTTTCGGACGGAAACAGCCCCAAAACGCCAAAAAACCGTCCGGAAATCCACTCTCGATTCCTGACCGTCCATCACTCATGCATTTCTCATTTCTCACTCATCTCTAATATGAGAGATAACAGAAAGATGAGAGATAAATATGAGAGATAACTGAGCAGCAAAGAGACAAGCAATCATGGTATTGTCTCAATACCGATTGTTCTACCAGCAAGAACATGTTTAAATGAAACAGATGGCAGACATCTTATCTTCCATCTCTCACTCATCTCTTATATGAGAGATAGCAGTAAGATGAGAGATAATTACGAGAGATAACTGAGAGATGAAGGAAATCTATTCGCGGCATTCTCCGCAGGACCGAGCGAAAGGACATGCAGATGAACGAAAGCGAGCTGGCCGGCCTGCTCGAGTCATTAAAGCGCATGGGCTCGGATGACCTTAGCGTCGAAGTGAAAGAGAGCGCTACGACGCTTTCCCGCGACGTATGGGAAACGGTCAGCGCTTTCGCAAATACTGCCGGCGGCATTATCGTGCTCGGAGTGAGCGAGCGCGCGGGTTTTGTCCCAGTTGCAAACTTTGAGACCGAGAAAGTGCTCAACCAATTCGTGGCGGGCATGGGCGATGCCGGCGGTCGCGGAAAGCTGGCCAATCCGCCCAAATACACCATTGAGCGCGTGGAGCTTCGGGGTACCGTTGTTCTCGTCATCACGATCGAGGAGCTCGACCCGTCGAGCAAGCCTTGCTATGTAATAGAGCGGGGCGCCCAGGGCGGTAGCTACAAGCGCATCGATGACAAAGACGTGCCGCTTTCGTCGACCGAGGTTTTGGCGCTGTCGTCATACGAACGGACGAGCCTAGCGATCGCGATGCGGTGTCCTGCGCGAGCGTGGGCGATCTCGACGAGTCGCTGGTCGACCGCACGATAGAGCGTGCTTATTCGTTGACGCCTCGAGCGATGCACGGTGCGACGGACAAGAAGACAAAGATGGAGCGTCTGAATTTCCTCGACTCCCAGGGCAATGTTACCAAGGCTGGCCTCCTTGCCGCGGGCGTTTACCCTCAGCAGTTTTATCCCAAGCTCTTCATTGATGTGGCTGTCCATGCGGGAACTCAAAAGGGCGCTGCGGGACCGCTAAGGTTTATGGACCGCACAGTCTGCGAGGGCACCCTGGGCGAGATGATTTCGGATGCTGTCGCGGCTGTCGCCAAAAACCTGCGCCGCACCTCGACCGTCCAAGGCATTTCGCGTATCGACTCGCTGGAGATTCCCGAGGAGGTCCTGCGCGAGGCAATCGCCAACGCCGTAATCCACCGAGAATACGGAGATCGGTTCTGTGGGCAGTCGATCGCTGTTGACGTCTTTGATGACCGTATCGAGGTGACGAACCCCGGCGGCCTATACGGAGGAAAGACTCGCGAGAACCTGTTTGACGGCAGCTCCCGATGTCGCAATGCGACGCTTGTGAAGCTCGTGTCGCTTGTCCCATTGCCCGACGGCGCAGGCTCTCCTGCTGAAGGCAACGGTCGGGCATTCCAATGATGCTCGATGCCATGCGTGCGCAAGGTCTGGCCGAGCCATTGTTTTGCCCGGGTTTCGACCGGTTTAAGGTTGTCCTCTACCGAGCGAAGGTTGAGCAAATCGATCATGGCGGGGACTTAATTGTGGCGGCACTCAAGCGCAACGGCGAACTGGGAACACGTGAACTGGCAGAATGCACGGGACTCACCGTCTCCCAGGTTAGGGTACGCGTCAATGCGCTTATCGCACAAGGCGAGCTTGAGCCCACGGCGCCGGCGACGAGCCGCAACCGCAAGTACCGGCTGACGGAGCGCGCGGGGCAGCTGCACTAGTGGCTGCCCCGCCTCACATCCGCGCCATTTCACGCGCTGCACATCGAAACCTGCGGCAAAGCAGTTACAATAGCCCAATGTGCATCGCGCACGACGATGATATCGGCGCCCGCGACTGGGGGAGAATACATGGCAGAGCAACAGATAACGCCGGGGACTAAGCTTCAGGTGGCATTCGACGTGCCCATGGGCCAAAAAACCGACTTCAACATGCTCGCCACGTACAAAGAGAACCTGGACGAGGCGTACTTTCTTATGAGCGCGCCCATGCTCGCCGGCAAGCCGCTCATCATGGACGAAAACCAAAAGCTGTTGCTGCAATACAAAGTGGGCGAGGAGACGTTCGTGCTCGCCGGCTACCCCGAGGCAGTCGAGAAAAAGGGCATCCGCACCTACTGGAAAATGCGCAAAGTCGCCGAGCAGCGCACCTTCGTTAAGCGCCGCGACGAGCGTTTTAAGGTCGCCATGCGCCTGAACTACCAGCGCGACAACGCGCCGACCCACGAGCCCGAGGACGCCATGACCATCGACGTCTCGGCCGGCGGTCTGGCTATCTACCTTAACGATTACCCCGACGTGGGCGAGGCCCTGGCCGTGCAAATGCCCACGATCCGTCTGCAGGGCGAGCGGCACGAGCTGCCCGAGCAGCTGGGCATCGTGTGCTGGGTGCGCCGCGCGCCAAGGGTAGCCTGTACCGCAACGTCTGCGGCCTGCAGTTCCGTTACGCCGACGACATGGAGCGCGAGCTCGTCAAAGAATACGTCGGCTACATTCGCACCAAATATAAGATCTGATCGCCATGGCTCTGTTCAAGCGTAACGACAACAAAGATCAAGCTGCCGAGGATTTGGCTGAGGATTTGGCCGAGGGCCAGGCCGAGGACACGTCGCAGAACGCGCCCGGCACCAATGCCGAGGACGTGCCCGGCGAGGACTCCGCGCCCGAGCAGGCTCCCGCCTCCCGCACGCGCTTCGGCAAGCCCAACCGCAAGCCCAAGCCCAAGCGCAACCTGCGCGGCGTGGTACGCATCGAGGAGCTGGAGCAGGCGCTGGCCGACCAGGACCTCGACGACATCGACCCCGACGCGGTCGTATCCATGTATATGCCCAAGCGCCGCATGGAGCGCATCGGCGCGGCACTGCTGCGCATGGACAAGCTGCAAAAGGCCCTCGTGGTGCTGGCGCTTGCCTTTGGCGTGCTGTTTGCCCTGTCGTTTATGCAGGAAAACATGGGTAACTTCACCATCAACCTCAACCGCCTGGAGTTGTTCCGCCGCGGCGTGGCCATTGCCGACAACGGCGACTTTAACAACGCCACCGCGCGCCTGGCCGCCGAAGCCTTGGACAACGGCACTAATATCGCTGCCGAGGACCTGCCCGACAACCTGGACGATATCGACGGTAGCCACAACGGAAAGAACTACGTGGCGTACACCTTCTATATCCGCAACGCCGGCAAGACCGACCTGGGCTACAGCGCCAAGCTCAAGGTGGTTAGCGCTAGCAAGGGCGTGGAGAAGGCCGCACGCGTGAGGGTGTATCGCAATGGCGAGCCCACCACCTATGCAGCGGCTGCGGCCGATGGCAACCCCGAGCCCAACACCGAGCCGTTTGCGTCCAAAGACGTGGTGACGACTATCAGCCACAAAAACTTCCGCGTAGGCGATGTGGACAAATACACCGTGGTCATTTGGCTGGACGGCGACGATCCGGAGTGCGTGGACAAGATCATCGGTGGCGCGGTGGAGTTCGGTTTTGACTTCGATTCGTCCGAGACCGACGATTCGAGCCTGTTCGTTAAGTTCGTGCAGGATATTGCCGACACCCTGACCGGCAACGACCCCATTAGCGCGAGCGGCAACGAGGCGCCCGATTACTACAAGGAACACAACGTGACTTGGAGTAACCGCCGCAACCAAAAGAACTCGCCCGCAGGGGACGGGGACAAGTAGAACGAACAAGCGCCCGGGCCGGAATCGATTTTCCGGTCCGGCGCTTTTGTTATGCGGAGGTGTTGTCTGCGGAGGTAGCGCCGTTGCCGGCGGCGGCGCCCAGCAGGAACAACCGCAGCGCGAGCTTGATCGCGTAGCCCGGCTTGACCTGCGCCGCGTCTCCCATGCGCTCGCCCAGGTCGCCGCAGTAGGCATAAAGGTCGCGGATCAGATCCGCGCCCGAGAGGGTGAACATGTAGCCCGCGTCCGAAAGCGCGTTGGGTGCTGCGGGCAGCCCCGCAGCCTGACAAAAGCTCGCAAGGTCGGGGTCCATGACGGCCTTGTAGTCGATCGCGGTGCCACGGTCCTGAGCGGCCTGCTCCTGCTTGCGGGTGTACGACAATGCCGCCGCCAGTACAAAGCTGGGCGTGGGCGCATTGACGTCGTCGGTGGTGGCGACGAGCTTACCGGCCGCTTGCGTGACCAGCCAGGCGACTTCGCGCTGACAACGAACGGCCTTGCGCGTCACCGGCTTGATCGATCCGGCGGAGACGCTTCCCTTGGTTGATTGGCGGCAGGCATGGGCCCTCCCAACAAATAGCCCGTTTAGCAGGCAAAAATGACACGTGCCACACCAGTATAGCGAGTGGGGAAGGGCTAGGGCGAAGCACGGCGGAGGGTGAATGATGCGATGGCGTGGCGCTGCGGTCGCAAGGCTTAAGGGGGACTTATGACTGCGCGGGAGAGAGATCAAATAAGGTAAACGATGTTCACATAGCACCACATATAGCCCGAGGTAGACCTATGAATCTGCCGGAATGTAGGCTGCCGAAAACTCATAAGGAAATCGTAAGAATTATGGTATTCTCAATTCCATGTCTAAAGGATGGGCAAGCAACATCCAACACGAAAGCGCGGGCTCCCCTTCCGGGCTTCTCGAGGGTCATCTGGGATGAATGGGGAAAGAAAGGGGTCCGCATGGATACCAAGGCATTAAAGAAGCAGATGGGTGCCGCCATCGCCATGGTCCTCGTGGCAGCCGTAGCCCTCGGCTCCGCCACCTTCGCATGGTTTGTGAGCAACAACACGGTTAAGGCGACGACGAGCAAGATTAGCGCTCAGTCCAACGCGCCGTTCCTGAAGATTGACAAGACGGCTATTAGTGAAAACTCCACCACTTCCATCTCCTATGCAGAGGATGCCGATGTGAAGCTTTACCCCGCTCAGGTTGTAAAGAACACTGACAAAGCACCTTTGTTTAAGTCTGCCTATGCAAGCGCGGCGACCGCTACGACTGAGTTGACCAATTCGCGTTATGACGTTGGAGACGCCTCGGCTGCTGTTGCGGGTGAGTTTGCAATTAAGAAGAGCTTTAAGATCGGTACGGCAGACGCCAAAGCGGGATCTTTTAAGAATCTGAAAGTATCTGGTGTTGAGCTGACTTCCAAGGGCACCGATGGCCTGGAGGACGCCCTTTCCATCCTGGTCGTTTGCGGTGATAACTGGGCTGTTTATAAGAAGAGTGCAGGCGGTACGGTGCTTACCGAGTACAAGGATAAGGTGTCTGCTGCTGGCAACAATACGGATGGCATCCTTGCCGGTACGATTGCAGCCAATGACTCTGTTGATGTAGACGTGTACGTTTTTTACGACGGTTCCGAAACGAACGTGTTTACGAATAACCTTGACAAGCTGACCGCTATTGGTGCGACTGTCACTTTTACCGCGACGCCTGTTAACACTCAGAATCAGGAAGTAAACGCTCCCAACGAAGCCAAGTAGTCCAATTAATTCCTAAATGGTATTTGGGACAAGCGGGCGCCCGGCTTATGCGCCGGGTGCCCGTTTTGTTTTTGAAAGGAGGATCACGTGCAATCGTCTAAAAGCCTTAAAACACAACTTGTTGCGGCCGCCGTTAGCGTGGTCCTCTCTGCATTTGCTCTGTCGGCAGCGACCTATGCGTGGTATGTTGCGAACACAAAGGTTTCCGCAACCACGTCAACCATCAGCGCGACGACCAATGGTTTCATTCTTCAGATCGACGAACTCAGTAAGGGCGCCCAGCACGGTGGCGAGCAGAAGTCGCTCGAAGCCCAGACTACGGGCGCTACGCTCAGCCCGTCTTCGACTGACGACCTTAAAAACTGGTACGTTTGCAACGGCTGGAACAACCAGGGTCTGGTAACCGACTATTCAACGCCCAATTTCTCAACGACTGCTAAGGCTTTGCCGGGCGAGTATGAGGTTGCTGGCAAGAAGTACAACGCTTTCATTAAAAGCGACTACATCGTCTACACCATTACCGATACTGGCACGGCTGACGTTTACCTTGACGCGTCTGACGGTGAGCCCGTAACGATTGAGCCCGTGGGCGGCGAGGCGTCGGAGACCATGGTTGGTTCTCTGCGCGTTGCGATTACCACGCAGGAGATTGGGTCTGACGGCAAGTCGTGTGTCGGCGAAGAAAAACTGCGCGTTGTATATGCCATGTGCGATGAGACGGGCAAGGGTAACGATGCAAGCGCTATTGATGGCTGGACGAGCATCCAAAACAAGAATGGCACTCCGACGCTCGCGAAAGCAACCTATCCCCATATCTTTAAAGGCGGCACGGACGGATGGGTTGCTACTAAGGGTGACAGCGGCGATTACTCGGTTGCTAAGGGCACCGAACCGATTGCTAGGGGCGTTGGCTACAACGGCGTTGCGGTGCGTGTCTATATCTGGATGGAAGGCACCGATGCGGATTGCGTTAACGGTAAGTCCATCGAGAACAGCCCGACGACCTATAACGTCAGCGTCAAACTCGCCGGTGTCGCAATGTCGTAATGCCGACGTTCGCTAATATGCAGACTGGCAAGGGCCCACTTCGAAGGAAGTGGGCCCTTTTTCGTTTGGCGGTATCACTGCATCGGCCATAAGGTGAGGAACTGTTCTTCCTGGTGGTTCCTTATGGACGGCATCGCTTCTAATGTTCCGCTGGTTGCTCGGCCGAGTTTCGACCGCGCTTGCAGCTTTGTGCCGTCCGAATATGTCCGGGCCTGGGAGTGGTTCTTGCGCGAGGAACAGCGTGGCGACCTGTGGGACAAGCTTCCGTATCGCACCAATGTTGATGGTCCTCATTATCCCTTTCGTCTGACGATTGATTCCGAGCTCTTTCCAGTGTCACGCGATTCGGGCATCTTTTGGCCTGGTCGCGGGCGCGTTAAGCATCCGCGCGAGAAGACCTTTGCGCTCTCGGTGCACAATTCCAAGCGCGGCGCTACCCCGATGTTCCGCCGCTCTATCTTGAGGATGGCACGTGGGTGCTCAAGTACTCGTCGCAAAGCGCATCGGTCGAAAACTGGCGCGACCAGGACTACAACCAAAAGATGATCAACTGTATGGAGTGCGGCGTTCCTGTCGGCGTGTTCTTTGCGACCAACGCCGGATACAAGGTACTTGGTCTCGCATTCGTCGAACGCTACGAGCCCGAGAACAGTTGGTTTGTGCTGCACGGCCCTGTTCACAAGGGCGGACCTGACGCTCGCTTCTTCCCCGATATGAGCTATATGAAGGATGCTCCTGTTGCTGCGGAGTTCTCTGGCGCTCCGGTGAACGATGATGAAAGGGTCCGCTACGCGTTGCGTCGCGAGCGAATCGGCCAGCAGCGTTTTCGCAATCAGCTCTTTGAGGCCTATACCGGTCGATGTGCTATCTCTGGCTGCAACGTTGACGAAGCGCTCGAAGCCGCGCATATCGAGAACTACTCGGGTCCCAAGTCACAGGTTGTCAGCAACGGTATCCTACTGCGTCGCGACCTGTACTCGCTGTTCGATGCCCATCTGATTTCGTTTGAGTTGGTGCGCGGCGACTATCAACTTTGCGGGTCGTACCTTCTGCAGCATACGGACTATGCGACATTTGCGGGCTCGGTATTGCGCGAGCCGGATGAACATCGCCTGCGCCCCAATGCCCGATTCCTCGAAGCCCACCGCGCCGAGTTCGATTTCTCGGAATCGCGACGTCGGGCGGAAGCCGTTGCGTCGTATTAGTCAGATACGGCCCGTCGCAACCCAATCATGTCGATTGATCGGATCGCGCCGCGCCGCATCGAGTGCTGCGCGATCCTGCCATTCTCTCCTCAACAGTTAAAACGGGAAAGGGGAGACCATGGGATGGCGAAGCGATATCGCACGAGGCGTGTACGGAAATCTGCCGCGAGCGCTAATGGACCGGAGACTGTTCCCGCTCGTTGAGGCCACCTGCAGCCAAATCTGTGTGCCGTGCCCAAGCTGCGGTGCAGACCTCCCATGCCTAGACATCAGCTTCATCGACACCCGCGACAAACACGCTATCGACCCGCGGGCTCGAACGGGCCTGCGTCTCCCGGTCTATCCTCAGCAATGCCCAACCTGCGGATGTGCCATTACCTATGACGAGACGGAGCCGTAGCTTCGAAGATCGAATTACCCATTAAACAAACCCAGTGCCCCGAATCACCGCCCTACGCCCGCAACGCTCCAATGGGGAACACGTAGACGTCGTGCTCGGCGTCGTAGCGGCAGAAGGGCGAGGTCGCGGTGATGACGGCGCAGAACTCCGGCTGGGGGTTGCGCGCGGCAGGGTTCAGAGCGACCTTGCGGCGCAGGCGCTCGATGTTGCGGATTCCGTCGCTAACCTTGGATTCGCCGAGCTTGATTTCTATCGCTGCCCAGCGGCCATCGTTCAACTCGATAATGGCATCAACTTCAAGCCCGTCGGAGTCGCCATAGTAGTGGAGCGAGCCCGGATGCGAGCCGGGCAGGCACGAGGTGTAGACGCTCAGATCGTGAATGCACAGAGACTCAAAGAGCAGGCCAAAAGTCTGACCGTCCGCAAGCAGCCTTTTGGGATTCATTCCAAGCGCGGCTGCGGGAATGGAGGGTCGGCGAAATAGCGCTTTGGCTTGGTGCGCAGGCGGGACTTTGCGCGGACGGGTGCATCCCAACCGGGCAGATTTACAATCGCATACATGCTCTCCAGCATGTCGAGGTAAAACGCCACGGTCGAAGTTGCCGGCTGGGCGTCACTGTCGCCCAACGAGGCGTCTGCCGCGATGGTGTTGAGCGTGGCAGAGGTCGCAACGTTGCGCGCGAGCGAGGACACAATGTGCCGTGCCGTAGACCCCACGCCTCCTTTTTGCGGAACGCTGACTTCGTACATGGCATCGAGATACTGGTTGACGACCTCTGCGGCCATCTGAGGGCTCGCCCCGACAAGCGCCGGCCATCCTCCGCAGCAAATTGCGTCGGCCAGCATGGGGAGCGAGCTGTATAGGCCGAAGGTTCGAATGATCCTTCGAATAGGTTTTGCAGCGAAACGGATCCCGTTGAAAGCCCTCGTTCCCAAAGCGTCATGGTGCTCATGTCGAGACGGGCTATGCGACCGGCGCCGCTGTGAGTGACAGAGTCTTTTGCCGGCGTTGACGACCCGGTGAGGATAAAGAGGCCCTTCTCGCCGCCGGATGCATCTACGGCGCGGCGTGTGGCGTCCCATGTTGCGGGGGCCTCCTGCCACTCATCGATGACGTGCGGCTTATTGCCCTGAAGGGCGAGCGAAGGATCGGCTTCGACCAGCGACTTTACGTTTGGGTCGTCAAGATGAACGACGCTCTCACCGAATGCGAGCGCGGTCCATGATTTGCCGCACCACTTTGTGCCCCGAATCTCGACCGCTCCAAAAATCTGGAGCAGGGTTTGCAGTCGTTCGTCCAAAAGGCGAGGACGGTAGGATTTGGGCTGTTCCGAACCATAAGAGATCATGATTTGATAGACCTCACTACCTGCGCATACTCGATTTTCGAGGATAATCATACTCGATTTTCGAGGATTTTCACACTCGATTTTCGAGGAAATCTGGACTCGATTTTCGAGTTTTGCCCTACAGGTAGATCCCCTCGAACAGGCTCTTGTGGAACTGGGTGTGGTGGTCGCGTGCCCAGGTGAAGAGCGCCTGGTCGAAGTCGCCTTTGGTGGCAGGGATGCCATAGACGCCGGCGACTTCCACGCGCACGAACTCCAGCGCGGGCAGCTTGTTGATGGCCGTAAGTGCAAACGGCGACGTGGGCTCCTCGAACAGGTAATGGCTGCCTTGCAGCGCGCCACAGGCGGTGCAGGTGCTGGCGAGCGATACGGTTTTGGTGGTGCGCGACGTTACGGGTTTGTAGCCGCAGCGCTCGCGCAGGTAGTCGCGGATCTCGGCCGGCACGCAGCCCAGCGCGGAGACGATGGCTATGGCGTTGGCGCGGGCGGTGTCGATTGCGATGTGGCCAGCGTCGTCCATGGAGGGCGCTGCGCTGGGCGCAGCCTTGCTGCCCGAGTCCTCGGCCGCCCAATACGGAATGCCAAAGGCCGCGGCCGTCGTCTGCTCGTGACACTTCCAACATTCGCGCTTGCCCAGCACCAGGTAGATGTAGGGCGCGCTGGGTCGGAGCGATCCACGCCGGGCAGCCACGCGGCAAAGGCTCGGGGTTGACGCCATCGGGCACGTACCAGATCTTCTTGACCCGGTCCCACTTGGCGCCCAGGGCCTTGGCCTCGTCTTTGTGCGAAAAGGGAACATCGAGCTCGGTGCGCATGGCGGCTCCTTTGTGTGGCTTGCGGTGCATGTGCTCCAAGGATACCCCAGCGGCGGGTGTGTGGTCGCTAAACGAGCGCTTCGACCGCCCGAGAAGTCGCGGAGCATTTTGGCGGGGGCGTGCCGTCAAGCAAATGGGCAAGTGCATGGTCAGCTTTTGGTCAGTTGAGCGGCAACCTTGCCAAAAGCTTGACGGATTTGCATTTAGACGTCGACGAATGAGCAGTTTGGACGCGCCGCGGCAAAAAACCGCCGGTTGTTTGTCGAAAACTCGCCAGGGTCGCGAGCCGCCGCCGACGCGCGTGCTATCTTCGCGCCATGGGGCACTTTATCGTTTCACATAACGCTGCGCTGGCGCTCTTGGCACACATCCCGAACCCGCGCTTTGGGGATTCGGAACCAGAGGTCGTGTCGATTGCGGACGCCTGCGCGCTCTGCGACCAGGAGGCGCAGGAGTTTATCGGTCGCTACGACTGGGGATCGAAACGCTGGATTTGTTGGTGCCGTCGCGAGCCGACGTCGGCGGAGCAGCATGTTAAGACGCACCTGTGCACCAACGAGCTCCCAGCAGGTTCGTTTATCTCGCTGGGCCACTGGAGAGGCGACCTGGATGCGTACGTATGCTCTCCCGAGCTGGCGTTTTTGCAGGCCGCGCACGATGACGATGCAGCGGCGGCCATCTATGCCGGTTATGCCATGACATCGGACTATCGGCTGGATAACCTTGCTCCCGGTGGGGTAACAAGCAGGGATGCGGGCATGCGCGATGGCAGGCTCACGACCAAGGAGCTCATCGCGGCGTATATCGAGAAGTCCCCCAAGGTGAGAGATCTTGCGAAGGCAAAGGCGCTCCTTGCATATGTGATCGAGGGGTCGCGCTCTCCGAGGGAATCGGGGCTGTGCATGTTTATGTCGCTGCCTACGCGCTACGGCGGGTATGCATTGGGCAAGGCCGAGCTCAACAAGAAGGTCTTCATCCGCGATGGATACAACGATGGGCGCAATCGCAGCTTCGCGTGTTGGAACGCACGCCCGACATAACGCTTACGGCTAAAGTCGAGGTGGGCATGGATAAAGTAAAGGCCGGGCTGCTGCCAGAGGTACTGACCGCGATGGTCGATTACGACAGCGATGCCATCCACGACGGAAGCGAGAAGATCCACAAGGATGCCGAGCGCCGCAACGAGTTACAGCTGCTGAGCGGCGTGGCGTACTTTACCGTGACGACTGACCAGGCAAATGACTACGACAAGCTCGTTCGGCTGTGCGAACGCATCCGGCGGAAGCTGCATCGGAATAAGCGACCCATTTTTAACAAGCCCATGAGCGAGGAACAGCGATATTTTGCCCTCAAGCGCGTCGAAACGAAGCGTTTTAAGCTTTGGCAAACGGTTATCGAGGCGCGTCAACATTGGTAGGGGCGGTTGCTAGGGGTGGGGCCAGGGGCCTTATTTTCAGGTCTAATACTTTTCCCGAGAAGTGAACGAGTCAAAACGGACCCCCGAAACATCGACACTTTTGGTGGCTTATTTCCTGCGGTTTTGTCATTGGAATCCTGCGGTTTTTGCTTCGAAAAGTGTGGATGCTTCGGTGGCCCAAATAAGCTCGTTCACTTCTCGGGAAAAGTATTAGACCTGATTATGGGAAGGCTATCTGGATGTGGCCACGAGGCTTGTGAAGGCCAGATTGGGGCGGTCACCAAGGCTGTTTGGGTGGCTTTGGGCCTAATCGGGGTGATCGCTGGGGCTACTTGGCGATTTTAGGCGCGGCTGGGATGGTTATTGGAGCTGTCGAAGCGGCTTTGGGTGCCGCGGCGCCTTTTGGCTTGGCGGCGTAAAACAAAACAGCTCAGAGGCGAAGCCTCTGAGCTGCGAAACATTTGGTGGGCGTTAGAAGATTTGAACTTCTG
>ENA-OQIO01001063-OQIO01001063.1-human-gut-metagenome-genome-assembly--contig:-NODE-1063-length-14006-cov-2.666979_pt1 | contig 14006 bp, 17 predicted proteins | sample MGYA00242573_ERZ504737 | MGnify/ENA primary metagenome ERZ504737 (study PRJEB26092, sample SAMD00036203) | human gut metagenome | host: Homo sapiens | study: EMG produced TPA metagenomics assembly of... | reverse complement strand
AAATCGGTGTGGTTCCAAGGAAGATTTGCTTTATCTGTTCCTATGCGTATAATAAATATAGAAAAGAACGAAGCATGGCTGGCAGCAGCTAAAAGTACAATAGACTTTATAGAAGCGCATTGTTTTGACTCTGACGGACGTATGTATTTCGAGGTGACTGCCGAAGGCACTCCCTTGCGCAAACGCCGTTATATTTTCTCGGAGTCATTCGCAGCCATCGCCATGTCGGAATATGCCATCGCATCCGGTGACCAGACGTATGCCGTAAAAGCATTAGACTTGTTCAAACGGATGCAGTATTTTATGGAAACACCGGGCATACTCCCTCCTAAATATCTGGATACTCTTCCTATGAAAGGACATTCCATCACAATGATCCTGATTAATGTAGCATCACGTATCCGCCAGGCCATTCAAGATGAAAGCTTCAACGGACAGATTGACGCTTCCATCGCCCAACTGCGCAAAGATTTCATGCATCCCGAATTCAAGGCTATCTTGGAGACAGTAGGACCCAACGGTGAGTTTATCGACTCTATCGCCGGGCGTACCATCAATCCCGGCCACTCCATCGAGACCGCATGGTTTATCTTGGAAGAGGCCAAATACCGAGGATGGGACCCCCAACTGAAAGAGATGGGTTTACAAATCCTCAACTGGTCTTGGGACTGGGGCTGGGATAAGACGTACGGCGGAATCAACTATTTCAAGGATTGCAAAAACTTCCCTCCCCAAGAGTATTGGCACGACATGAAGTTTTGGTGGCCACAATGCGAGGCGGTTATCGCTACGCTTTACGCCTACCAAGCGACTGGCGACGCCAAATATCTCGAAATGCACAAACTAATAAACGATTACACATTTAATCATCTCCGACAAAGAATATGGGGAATGGTATGGCTACCTACACTTCGATGGTAGTGTCTCTCAATCTGCCAAAGGCAATCTATTCAAAGGTCCGTTCCACATTCCTAGAATGCTTCTCAAATGTAGTTTACTCTGCGACGAAATTCTTTCTAAATAACTTTATCTAAAATACTGAAAATTGGTCAATTGACATCAGGGGTCACAACCGTGGCTCCTGATGTTTCTAAGGCTTTTGTTTTTCCTTTTTTATATTTTCTTTCGCGTTTTCTTTTTCCGGAACAGTATTGTTTTCTTTTCCTTTTGGCAGCTTCGTCTCTTCCAGTGCAAACACCCCACGTTCTTCTACTCGACGGGCGTGATTTTCAAGTGCTTCCTGATATACCTTTTCACCGGTTTTCTTTAATGGCGCAAGAACCGTATGCTGCGTGATAATGATCACAGAGATGATCAGAAAAATAAAACATCAGACATAAGCACCTGCAGTACCAAAGGAAACACATAAAAACTTTGCTGTTGCACCACCGATGATTCCACCGCCGGTTTTGTGCTGTGAACAATAAGTATAATATCCGCTTACCGTATCTCCCTTCAGACAGCCGAGAGTAAACAGGTGAATCAGTGTAGTAAGACACCAGAATGCCAGTGCGACACCCCAGAGTTTCCGAGACATCAGGTCATTGTCATAATTTGCGATAGCAAATGCAGTTCCCATAAACAGAACTACCGGAAACAGATAGGCCATCCAGCCGAACAGTCCGAAAAAAAACTGACTGATAACAGTTCCTACTTTTCCACCGATATCAAAATTGCTGATCACCAGCAGTACGGAAACAGCCAGTGTGATCAAGATCGTGATCTCTATAACCAGCTCCCGGTTATACGCCTGTTTCTGGCGCTTTTTAGCGGAAGGTGTTTTTTTACGGGTTGTTTTCCTTCCGGCAGTACTCTTTTTTTTTTCGTGTCCCCGTTGACGGCATAGATGTTATCTCCTCCCCTTATCTGATATGCTCTACACAAAATAACAGACGATCGCAAGAATCCCCATGATAAAACAATAGATGGAAAAAATGCGAAGTTTTTTCTTCTTTATAAAAGCCAGCATAAATCGAATGGCAAAATATCCGACGACAGCTGCGGTGAGCATACCTGCTGTATAACTGAATCCAAGAGACCAGGTGACAGATTTTGATTCCAGTTTTCCACATTCAAGAATCATAGCACCCAGGATTGCCGGAATCGATACAAGATAAGAATATCGAATGGCGAAACCGCGGCGAAAACCGCATAAAAATCCGGCGGTTATAGTGATACCGGAACGGGAAATTCCGGGAATCACACTGATTCCCTGACATGCGCCGATAGCGAGAGCCTGAGGAACTGTAATATGCTTTGGCAGCTTATTCCCCAATTGCCAGTTGTCAACTACGAGCAGTAAAACTGCAGTGATAAGCAGACCAAGTCCGGTGACCGGAAGGGAAGAACTCCACCGGTCAACAAGATTCTGCAGCAGATATCCAAGGATACCGGTTGGTATTGTAGAAATCAGGATCATGCAACCATGGTGCGGTAATTGTTACAAAGAATCTTGCGATAGGGTGTTGTCTGTGCACTATGCATTTTATTATCAATATATATTTTAAAATTGGCAGTCAGATCCTGAAAAATATGTATGGTTTCCACCAACATACGGAACAGATCGTTTTTAAAAACCAGACAAATAGCGATCAGTGTACCAAAGTGCAGCAACACATGAAAAAGTACATCGGTATCTGTTCGGATATTTAATAAATTTTCTAAGATGACCAGATGGCCGGAACTGCTCACCGGCAAAAATTCCGTAAGCCCCTGGACAATTCCCAGAATCATGGCGTCAAAAAAACTCATGGTTATCCTCATTTATTGTTTATTTGTATGCTTCTCTTACATCAAAATATTATTATATCATAAAAATACGGGAGATACAATCTCCCGTCTCTCTTTTCGGATGAAAATCTGAACTTTTAGAAATTAAGCAGCCATGATTGGAGAAAAAGAAATCAGAACTCCGCAAAGTATTGCCAGGGTAATGGCAAGTACGGTAATTACAAAAAAGAGGGGACTTTTTTTATCTTTGACAAGAAGTCGTCCGCACTGTGGACAGTGAGTCAGGCTGTTTTCAAATAACAGCGCACACTCTGTACAACGTTTCATAGCCTTGTTCCTCCGAATACATAAACTTATCTGTCTCCTCATTTTAACACGAATCGATCGGCAGAACAACTATATGTTTTTCTTCATCAGTTCTTTTAGCTTATTCAGTGCATCCCGGATACCACCGATCTCGTTGATCAGGCCTTCTCTGACAGCATCCTCTCCTTCTAACATGGTTCCGACATCTTTGACCAGCATAGAGGTATCAAGCATCAGTTCTTCCAGACGTGGCTGAGTGATATCGGAATGCGCGGCGATAAAACCGGTGATTCTGTCCTGGGTTTTTTCCATGTTACGATAGGTCTGCATAACACCAATGAACATACCATTTGTGCGCACGGGATGAAGAACCATGGTCGCGCTTGGGACGATGAAACTGTAATCAGCAGAGACGGCAAGAGGAACACCGATGGAATGCCCGCCGCCCAGAACCAGTGATACGGTTGGCTTGCTGAGTGATGCGATCATTTCTGCGATAGCAAGTCCAGCTTCCACGTCACCGCCTACCGTGTGCAGGAGAATCAGGATTCCTTCAATTTGTTCATCATCCTCAATCAGAGCAAGCCGCGGAAGAATTTCTTCATATTTGGTGGATTTGGTACGATCTCCCAGAGATTCATGCCCTTCCACTTCTCCGATGATGGTGAGCAGATGAATCCGGCTTTCCAGGGGGACAGCGTTATCTATCGGTTCTGCTTTTGGCTGTTAGCTTTTGTTTCGTTTCCTGTTTGTCCATATTCGGCATCTCCTTTTACTTTCTGTGAACTGTCAGTGTTCCCAATCAGTATGGACAGTTATGAACAAAAAAATACGCCGGAGACATGGGGAACCATGCCCGGCGTAAAATATTGTTGTTTTATTCGTCCCAATTATGATATACAGCCTGTACATCATCATCATCTTCCAGAAGATCCAGAGTTCTCTGCAGATTTTTAACAGCAGTTTCATCTGTCAGTTCCACATAATTCTGCGGAATCATGGTAACTTCTGCCTCTGCCATTACCACGCCTTCTTTTTCCAGGGTTTCACGGACAGTGGAGAAGTCGTCCGGATCGGTGATGATCTCATAACAGTCATCCTCTTCGGAAAAGTCTTCTGCCCCGCATCCAGAGCCATCATCATCAGGTCATCAGCTTCCATTTCGCAGTCTTCCTTTGCAACAATGATCTGACCCTTTTTATCGAACATGAAAGATACACATCCAGGAGTACCAACGTTTCCGCTTCCCTTTGTGAAGGCACTTCTTACGTTTGCAGCAGTACGGTTTTTGTTGTCGGTCAGGGTATCTACGATGATCGCGATACCGTTCGGACCATAGCCTTCATAGGTGATCATTTCGTAGTTATCGGCGTTGGCATCACCGGCTGCTTTCTTGATACCGCGTTCGATGGTATCGTTCGGCATGTTGTTTGCTTTTGCTTTTGCGATGACATCACGCAACTTGCTGTTGTTTTCCGGATCCGGACCGCCCTCTTTTACGGCAATTACGATCTCACGGCCGATAATTGTAAAGATTTTTCCTTTTTTTGCATCATTCTTTTCTTTCTTGTGTTTGATATTGGCAAACTTAGAATGTCCTGACATAATATAAACTCCTTTTTCTATTGTATTTTTTCTACTCTTATTTTTTGAATAATATTGTCCTCAACAGAAAGAATCTGGAAACAATATCCATTCGCATTTATCTCTTTATCTTCAGCTGTCGGAATGTGCCCCAGCAGTGAAGTAAGATATCCGTTTAAGGTTTCAAAAGCATGATCACCAAGGTCGATACCCAGGACTTCTTCCACATCATCCAGTGGTGTCAGACCATCCATCAGAATACTTTCATCGAACTGTGGCTGGATAAATTCTTCGGATTCGTCATATTCATCGAAGATGTTTCCTACAATCTCTTCCAGAATATCTTCCATCGTTACCAGTCCGGCGGTCTGCCCGTATTCATCGACAACAATTGCAATATGGATTTTTTTCGTCTGCATTGCCTGAAAGAGAGAATCGATTCCACGGGTTTCCGGGATATACGCGACGGAACGAACCAGCTTTGGAATCTGCATCAGGCTTTTGGCTTCATATTCTGCCCGATTCTGATGTTCCATGGCATCTTTGATATGGATAAATCCAACAATATTATCGATATCTTCATGGTATACCGGATAACGGGAATTACTGTGTTCCGACATATATACAATGGCATCCTTCAGCAGGGTAGTATCGTCCAGCGCATTGATATTTTTCCGGTGAGTCATAATATCTTTTGCTGATTTATCATGGAATTCCATGATATTCTGGATCATCTCGCTTCGCTCTCCTGAATGATACCCTGTTCATGGGCTTCATCTACAAGATCAATGATTTCATCTTCTGTTACATCATCTTCTGTGTGATTCGGATCAATACCAAACAGCGTACGGTGAGATTGGTTAAAAGTTCCATCAATTTTGTAATCGGCCAGGCCAGAATAATACCTGCCTGCACCATATGTACCATCGATAAGCGGAAGCTGCTGCATGTCGAGAGCAGATTCTTTTTGGTACCAGAATGCCGAAAGTGGCCAGTAAAATCAGATCCACAAAAAGTACCAGTATACACAGTATGATCTTTCCGGGGTTTTCTGTGAAAAAGACACCTGCAGCGGTAGCAGAAAGACTGGCAGATACTGTCTTCATAATGCTTTTCAATTGTACATAACCTACCAGAAAGCTTAACAACATATGGTAAAACTGTACGGTTTGGATCAGTGATCCAGGGGCATTCATAATGTGAAGGAGAAGTTTGCTTTTTTTGTCTCCCTGTTCCGCTTTGTCTTCTATCTCATTTTCATTGAGGTTCTGGATCGCGGAACCGAATCCGTAAAAAATACTGTTGATTACTATAAACAGCAGAAATAACATCCACCCGGCGACCGGATTATCACTACTATCCATATACACTCCTTTTTTCTGTGCGTATTATTAAGATCATAAGGCATAAGCACACAGTTATGCCCGAAAAAGTATATCACCTTACTATTTATTCGTCAAGCAACTCCATGTTATGTAGGAAGTTCCAGACTGATTTTCAGTGCTTTGTTTACTTTTGCAAGGGCTTCCGGATCCAGATGACAGATCTTGTCTTTCAGCCTTTTTTATCAATGGTGCGCAGCTGTTCGAGAAGAATGACGGAATCCCTGACAATGTCGTAAGCAGATGCGTTGATCTCGATGTGCGTAGGCAGTTTGGCTTTATTCATCTTGGAAGTAATGGCAGCACAGATCACTGTCGGGCTGTGTTTGTTCCCGATATCGTTCTGGATGATGAGTACCGGACGGATCCCTCCCTGCTCACTTCCTACCACCGGACGAAGATCCGCATAATAAATATCTCCTCTTCTTATATTCACATTCTCCACACTCCGATTCCTATGTTCTGTCAGAAATTTCTGACATCTATAGTATTTCCTTGTTTATCCGGTGTATGCAGGTATATAAGAAATTTATCGATGGATGTTCGCTATTCGGCAGGTAGTAATCCGTAAGGTATTTCTATAACTGTGAAGGTACTGAATCATTACACATGGATGATTTTACAGATAGATTCTCGGTACACGCTTTGTGATACAGCAGATCAGTTCGTAGGAAAAACGACCGGACAGATCACCCAGTTCTTCTGCGGTGATCGTGCTGCCGTGGTCAGTTCCGAGTAATGTTACTTCTGTTCCGCGAACTGCTTCCGGAATGTCAGACACATCAACCATGAACTGATCCATACAGACTCTGCCGATAATCGGTGCTTTCTTTCCGTTGATCAGTAAGTATCCCTTATTGGAGAGGGATCGTGGATAACCGTCCGCGTAACCGACCGGAATGGTTGCGATCCTTGTAGAATCTCTGGTTGTGACAAAGGTTCCGCCATAACTTACTGCTACTCCTGCTTCCACTTCTTTTACGAAAGAAATATGACTTTTCAGTTCCATTACCGGTTGCAGTGCCACGCCCGGATTAACGACTTCGTCAGACGGTGCGATACCATAAAGTGTAATTCCCGGACGTACGGCATCGAGATCACCCTCACGGTGCCAGAGGATTCCTGCACTGTTGTTACAGTGACGGATCGGAATCCGAATACCGGCTTCTTCCAGCAAAGTCAGAAATTCCTGATAGTTTGCGAATTGCTGATGGGCAGAGGTCAGATCCTGTTCGTCTGCTCTTGCAAAATGAGTAAACGCACCTTCGATCGTAATTCCCGGAAGTTTGCTGATCCGCAGGATCTCAGGAAGCTTTCTTTTGGATGACGAAAACCGATTCGTGTCATACCGGTATCAAATGCCAGATGGATCGGATGTACTTTACCTGCTTTCTGAGCCTCCTGAGATATCTTTTCAGCTGTTTCATAATCAAACACTGCCGGACGGATATCCAGTTTCACCAGTGTCTGATAATCTTCCGGAAAGACATAACCGAGGATCAGTATAGGTTTTTTTAAACCGGCATCGCGGAGTTCTTCGGCTTCCGGTACATTGGCTACCGCATATCCCCAGATGTAGTCTTTTCCTTCCATAAGATGTGCCACAGGAACTGCTCCATGACCGTAAGCATTGGCTTTGATCACACCAATCATCCTGGTTCCTGGTGTAAGATTTTTTTTCATGTTTTCCAGGTTTTGTTCCAGCGCATCCAGATGGATGGCGGCATAGACCCGACTGTTTTTTTTCATAATTTATTTTCTCCTGTATGTTCAATTCTGACTGTCCATTTTCTGCAGCTGTGCTTCAAGACCGGAAAGAATATCTGTAGCTTTCATGGAACGAGCTCCTTTGGCAGAGGCGGCCTGATCGCCGGCAAGCCCGTGAAGCCATACCGCAAATGGTGCCGCCTTGGAAGGCTCATTCCCTGTCCAAGCAATCCTGCAACTACCCCACACAACACATCACCCGAACCTGCGGTGGCCATCCCATCGTTCCCGGTCAGATTCAGGAAAAAGCTTCCGTCTGCGGTTCGAATCCAGGTTCGCGCATCCTTCATGATCAGAGTACAGGGGCAGTTGTTATAAAATACATCCATAAACTTCTGCGGATGTACTTTCAGATCACTGATCGTACACTCTGCCAGCCGGCTCATTTCTCCGAGATGAGGGGTCAGGATGCAGGCAGCATCGCACTGTGCCTGCAGATCTTTTCGTTTTGCCAGAAGATTTAAAGCATCTGCATCAATGACTATAGGCTTGCTTTGACGGAATGTCAATACTGTTTGCAACAAGTTCTCCGCTGTTTTGGAAGTAGAAAGCCCCGGACCAACAGCAACCACATCTGCCCAGTCCATAGCTTTTCTGACAATTTCTGACAGTTCATCCGGTGACATGGAAGGTTCATAAACCGAAAGCATGGCTTCCGGAAACTGCTGTTGCAGGATGATACGGTTGCTTTCATCCGTCAGGATACGGACCATCCCGGCACCGCTTAAAAGTGCCGCTTTCGAAGAAAAGTAAGCTGCCCCGCTCATATTACGGCTTCCGGCTATCAGCAGGATTTTTCCGAAAGTTCCTTTGTTGCCGGCAGGATCCCGCACAGGAAGCCAGGAAACATCTTTGTTATCCAGTGAAAAAACGCCTTCGGATGCACCGTAGATGCCAACATCTTTCACCTGAATATGTCCGGCATAGACGGATCCAGGGTACAGACTGATCCCAAGCTTACGGTATGCAAAGGTGACCGTTTCGGTTGCCCGGATGGCAGTGCCCATAACCTGTCCCGTGCCTGCATGGATGCCGGATGGAATATCCACCGCAAGAACCGGAATGCCGGAAGCATTGATTCTCTCTGCCAGAGCCTGGTATTTTCCGGACAATTCTCTGGATAATCCGACACCAAAAAGTGCATCTACAATAGTAGTATATTCAGAAAACCGGCAGTTGTTGACTATCGATACCTGATAATTTTTAGCTGCCTGCCACTGAATGTTCATTTCTTCCGTGAAGGATGTGTGATTTCCGGCGAGATAAAGATCTACCGGATATCCTGCCAGATGCAGAAGTCTTGCAACTGCAACGCCATCTGCTCCGTTATTGCCGGAACCGCATACAACCAATGTTTTTTTCAGTGGAAAATGTTGCTTCAGACAGTCAAATACCGCCAGTGCTGCCCGTTCCATCAAAACCAGAGAAGGAATGCCCATCTGCTTAATCGTAGACTGGTCAAGCTGCTTCATCTGTTTTCCTGTTACTAAAATCTGCATAGCTATGATCTCACTTTCTGTAAAACCATGAGAAACACGCTCTGCGAGTTTCTCATGGTTATCGCGGCCTCTACACTCCGTTTCGGTCGTTGCTCACGTAAATAAAAGGCTGCTGCCCTCTGTTGGCAGCAGCCTTGCTGTTGTTAAATTTTGCCTTGTTCCTGTTTATGATCTTTTTCAAAACGGCTCAGATTGTAGGAAAGTCGCATCAGGCTTTCTGAAAGGTGTACATTTTCCACGATCACATCCTCCGGCATAAAAAGATTCAGATCTGTGTGGGCAAAATTCCAGATGGCTTTTACTCCCACATCCACCAGCAGTTTTGCCATATCAAGGGCTTTGGCTTTCGGCAGGGTCAGAGTAGCAATCTCTACATGATTATCCTTCACGAACTCAGGAAGTTCGTCAATCATACGGATTTCGATGCCGCGCACAGAAACTCCCTGCATGACCGGATTCACATCGAAAATTCCGACAATTTTAAATCCCTGTTTTTCAAACTGTGTATAATTAGCAAGTGCCTGACCGAGATTACCGGCACCTACGATAATCATATTGTGTGTGCGATCCAGCCCCAGGATTTTTGCAATTTCCGAATGGAGATATTTAACGTTATATCCGTATCCCTGTTGTCCGAATCCACCAAAATTATTAAGATCCTGTCGGATCTGAGAAGCTGTCACTTTCATCCGCCCACTCAACTCATTGGACGAGATTCTTTCTACCCCATCTTCCATCAGTTCTCCCAGATATCGATAATATCGGGGAAGACGTTTGATGACTGCTCTTGATATGTCTTTTTCCTCCACGCTGCTTTCCTCCTGCATCATATTAATATTATTATAGTTAAGTGTGAAAAGTTTGTCAAATAAACTTCCTGATTTTGTTGTGATTTTCTTGCGAATTTTCTTCATTCATGTATAATATTCGATAGACTTGTGAAATTTAAGGAGGTTTTTCATGATTTTATCATGTCAGAATATTAATAAATCATTCGTAACAGATGATGTTTTAAAGGATGTGTCCTTTCATCTGGAGGAAAGGGAAAAGGCTGCACTGATCGGACCGAATGGTGCCGGAAAGTCCACACTATTAAAAATCATTATGCAGGAGATGCCGGCAGATTCCGGTGAGGTGATAGTTGCCAAAGGGAAGACACTCGGTTATCTGGCACAGCATCAGGAAGTCAGTGGCGACAATACGATCTACGGGGAGCTGCTTTCTGTCAAACAGTATCTGTTAGACATGGAAGAAAAGATCCGCACCATGGAACAGCAGATGAAGACGTTGACCGGACGGGAACTGGATGAACTGCTCGCTTCCTACTCCCGTCTCACTCATCAGTTTGAACTGGAAGGTGGTTATGCCTGCCGCAGTGAAGTTGTAGGTGTATTAAAAGGTCTGGGATTTGAGGAAGAGGATTTTTCAAGAAAGATCGGCACATTATCCGGCGGACAGAAAACCCGTGTGGCGCTCGGACGTCTGCTGTTGTCCAACCCGGATATAATTCTTCTTGATGAGCCGACCAATCACCTGGATATGGAATCTATTGCATGGCTGGAGACATATCTGATCAACTATAAAGGCGCGGTATTTATCGTCTCCCATGACCGTTATTTTCTGGATCGCGTCGTGACAAAAGTAGTCGAAATCGATCGTGGACATGTTCGTACTTTTATGGGGAATTATTCTGCGTATGCAGAGAAAAAGGCAATGATCCGAGATGCGGAATATAAGGCATGGCTGAATCAGCAACAGGAAATCAAGCATCAGGAAGAAGTCATTGCAAAATTAAAATCTTTCAACCGGGAAAAATCCATCAAACGTGCAGAGAGCCGGGAGAAAATGCTGGATAAGATCGATGTGCTGGATAAACCGGTGGAAGAAAATGTCGAAATGCATCTGGAACTGAAGCCGCGTGTAGTCAGCGGAAACGATGTATTAACAGTAAAAAATCTGGCGAAAGCATTTCCTCAGCAGGAGCTGTTCTCCAACGTGGATTTTTCTGTGAAACGGGGAGAACGTGTTGCGATTATCGGTGCCAATGGAACCGGTAAGACAACCATTCTTAAGATTTTAAATGGTCTGGTGGAGCCGGATGCAGGGGAAATCGAACTGGGTAGTAAAGTACAGATCGGTTATTATGATCAGGAACATCACGTACTCCATATGGAGAAAACAATCTTTGAAGAAATCTCCGATGAGTATCCTTATCTGACAAATACAGAAATCCGCAATGTACTGGCTGCGTTCTTATTTACCGGAGATGATGTCTTTAAACTGATCAGTGCTCTTAGCGGTGGCGAGCGTGGTCGCGTTTCTCTGGCAAAGCTGATGCTTTCCGAAGCGAACTTCCTGATTCTCGATGAGCCGACCAACCACCTGGATATCGTATCCAAAGAAATTCTGGAACAGGCGCTGAAACACTATACCGGAACTGTACTGTATGTGTCTCACGATCGTTATTTTATTAATCAGACCGCGACCCGGATCCTGGAGCTTACAAATCAGGCAATGGTCAATTATATCGGTAATTATGACTATTATCTGGAGAAAAAAGAAGAACTGACACAGATTTATGCACCGAAGGAGGAAGAAGCTGTTGCAGATGTTTCAGCATCTGCAACCAAACTTGACTGGAAACAGCAGAAAGAAGAACAGGCGAGACTTCGAAAACGGGAGAATGATCTAAAAAAACAGAAGCAGAAATCGAAAAGCTGGAAACCAGAGACGGTGAGATTGATGAAGAGATGGCACAGCCGGAGATTGCTGTCAATGTGGTGGAATGTGTGCGGCTTTCAAAAGAAAAGGCAGCAATTGCAGAAAAACTGGAAGAACTGTATGCAAAATGGGAGGAACTGGCGTAAACTATGAGAAACACGCTCTGCGAGTTTCTCATAGTTATCGCGGCCTCTACACTCCGTTTCGGTCGTTGCTAAACAAGCGCCACTGGCGCTTAGCAACGCCAAGGTCTCGTGCAAGCACGGACTTTGGCTCGTTGCTCATGTAAATTAAAGTCCGTGAATGATCTGAAAACTGTTTTCAGGTCATTCACGGACTTTTTATGTCAAGGTGGTTCGATGGTTATAACTGTTTGAATCCCTGCACCTTGTGTTTTTGGTGCCATGTCTGTTTAGAGTGCAAGAAGTTTTTGAATGTCCAGTTTTCCCCATCCCTGGCGGTTTCTTGGATATCCGAGATCCAAACAGGATTCCCGCAGCAGCATTTTTACTTCCACATTTGTAAGAAAAGGATCTTTCTGTAACAACAAAGCAATAGCTCCCGAAACTCTTGGTGTGGACATCGATGTTCCGCTTTTGATGGCATAGCTGTTTCTTTTGTTGGCACAGGAGATCACATCTGCCCCGGGGGCCACCAGATCCGGTTTGCAGACACATTCTGCTGTGGGACCGGCACCGGAGACAGAACTGATCCGGTCCAGCATATCACTTGCTCCCACAGTGATCACTTTCTTACTACTGCCCGGGGCTGTGACACTTCCATATGCAGGTCCCATATTACCGGCTGCGGTCACCACAACAAAGCCCTGATCCCATGCCTGTTCCACTGCTTTTATCAGTCGTGCGGCAGCTTTTGAATCCATTGCGGCAGCGCCCACAGAAATATTGATGATTCGTATTCCATAGAGGTTCTGATTGAAAGAGATCCACTGGAGTGCCCGTAAAACATCCTGTAAGCGTCCGTTTCCACGCCTGTCGAGTACTTTTGCAGCAACCAGGTGACACCCGGGTGCAACACCCTGATAGCGTCTGTCACTGGCTGTTCCGTCGCCGCAAGAATTCCTGCCACATGTGTTCCGTGTCCGGAGTCATCATAAGGGTAAGGACGGTGTCCGAGAAAATCCTGAAATCCCCGGATCCGTTCACCAAAATCGATATGGGGATACAGTCCGGTATCTAAAATGGCAACGCCAATACCGGTTCCTGTCCATGTATTTGTGTACATAGAAAATCCGGCCTTTTTTCTATGGTATGATATAAAAGGTGAAAGGGAAAGCGGAAACGGTGCATATAGTAAAAAAAAGACCAACAGGTATGATATGAGTCAGCACCAGGATGCTATCTATGCAAATGACAGAATAGATCTGATCCTTCCATACGGAAAAATTGACGAGGAATTCTATCAGCAGATCATTGCTCCGTATGAACCTACTGTGATCAACGATCAGTTTGTAGTGATCCATATACCGATTCGGCCGAATGAACTTCTTGAAAATATACGGTTTGTGTACAGTCTGGTTCCGAATCTGTATATTCCTCTGGATACAACCAGTCTGGAAGTCAGCGGAATCCTGCAGACACAAAATCAACCAGGGCTGAATCTTCATGGAAAAAATGTGTTACTGGGATTTGTGGATACGGGAATCAATTATACGCATCCGGCTTTTTTATCAGCAGATGGACAGACGCGGATCGTGGAAATCTGGGATCAGACAGTGCCCTCTTCCACCGGGGACGGACCTTTCGGGTATGGGACCGTCTATACGGCAGAACAGATCCGAGAGGCAGTAAATCTGGAAAATCCTCTTTCCCTTGTGCCGGTGACAGATCCGGAAGGACATGGAACTTTATAGCGGGGTAGCTGCCGGAAGTGAAAACCGGCAGCAGGAATTCATCGGAGCAGCCAATGAGGCTCAGATTGCGGTAGTGAAGCTAAAGGAAGCAAAACAGCCGCTTCAAAATTTTTATTTTATTCCGGAGAGAAACCGGTATATCAG
>ENA-OQIO01001062-OQIO01001062.1-human-gut-metagenome-genome-assembly--contig:-NODE-1062-length-14014-cov-4.178440_pt1 | contig 14014 bp, 17 predicted proteins | sample MGYA00242573_ERZ504737 | MGnify/ENA primary metagenome ERZ504737 (study PRJEB26092, sample SAMD00036203) | human gut metagenome | host: Homo sapiens | study: EMG produced TPA metagenomics assembly of... | reverse complement strand
CGGCCCGGAGGCACCGGCGTTCGGCGGCGCTGTCCGCTCCCGGTGCGAGGGAGGGAAGCGCCAGCGGGGCAGGGCCATCCAGAACAGGCTGAAGGCGATGGCAAAAGGCGCACAGGGCGTAAACAGGCAGAGAACTACTTTCCGCATGGAGAAAATCACTCCTTTCCAGCGGGTCTTTCCAGCGGTAGTATGCGCAAAAACGCCGCCCCTGAGACAGAGGTGCACAATTTTCACACCGGAATGCTGTACTTTACGGGGGGAAGTGTGCTATACTAGCAGTATCTGATTAGAAATAGGGTTCAGCCCCGACAGCGGGCTCGCCCTCTCCGTCAATGCTGGCGCATTGCCACCTCTCCCAAAGGGAGAGGCCTTGGCAGCACCCGGCAAAGTTTCCGATTTCGTCAGAAGCTCCCACTTTGGGGGAGCTGTCGAGCGAAGCGAGACTGAGAGGGTGAGGATGGCAGAGAGGATGAACTTGTCAGGAATAACCGTTTAAGCAGGTCAGGAGGCGATCCTTATCTCAAACGAATCGAGAAAGATCCACGGGGCGGTGCACGCACGGACGTGCAGCCCACGGGGGGACGTAAAGTGAATGTGAGCAACAGCCGCAGGGAAGAGCCGCCCAAGCGCGGGCGTGCCCCCAGGGAGCCAAAGGAGCCCCGGGAAAAGGCGAAGCACCCCATCCTCAGGGCGCTGGGCCGCACGCTGGCCACCCTCATCTGCCTGGGCATCATGGTGTGCAGCCTGGCGGCAGTGGCGGCGGTATACTACGCCGTGCAGGCCACGGCCAACGACGGCAACCTGCTGGACCTGGACAACATCGAGCTGAGCCAGTCCAGCACCGTGGTGGCCACCGACCCCGACACCGGCGCGCAGGTGGAGTATGCCACCCTGCGCTCCTCCAACAGCCACCGGGTCTGGGCAGACCTGGAACAGATCCCCACCAACCTGCAGTATGCGTTCATCTGCACCGAGGACAAGGATTTCTACAACGAGCCGGGCGTGAACTTCAAGCGCACCATCGGTGCCATGGTCAACGAGTATCTGCTGCCCATTTACAGCTCCAAGCAGGGCGCTTCCACGCTGGAGCAGCAGCTCATCAAGAACCTGACCAGCGACAAGAGCGCCAGCGGCGTGGAGGGTGCGCTGCGCAAGCTGCGCGAGATCTACCGCGCCCTCTGCCTGAGCCGCTCCTACTCCAAGGAGACCATTCTGGAGCATACCTGAACACCATCAGCTTCACCGGCACCATTCAGGCGTTCAGACAGCGGCCAACGAGTATTTCAACAAGGACGTGAGCCAGCTCACCCTCTGGGAGTGCGCCACCATCGCGTCCATCACCAAGAACCCCACCAACTACAACCCCTACACCAACCCCGAGAACCTGATCCACCGCCGCAACTTCATCATGTATAATATGTGGCAGCAGGGCATCATCTCGGAGGAGGATTACCGCAACGGCGCGGCCCAGCCCCTTGTGCTGCCGAGGAGGACACCAACAAGAAGACCTCCTCCGTGACCAGCTACTTCACCGATGCCCTCTTCACCGAGGTGGTCCGCGACATCATGGACAAGGAGGGCGTGGACGAATCCACGGCCCAGTCCATGCTCTACACCGGCGGCTATACCATCGAGGCCACCGTCAACCCCAAGATGCAGACGGCCATGGAGAACCTGATGCGCAACGAGGGCGACGCTTACTTCCCGGCCGCTGGCATGAGGAAGAGGTGACCAGCATCTCGGACGATGACGTGCAGGTGATGAACGCCGACGGCACCCCCAAGACCCGCACCGGCGACGACGGCACCGTGTACTACTACCGCAATGTCCGCACCCAGGCGGCCATGGTCACGCTGGACTATGACGGCAACGTGCTGGCCATGGTGGGCGGTCTGGGCGAAAAGACCAAGAGCCTTTCCCTGAACCGTGCTTACAGTGTGACCCGGCAGACCGGCTCCACCATCAAGCCCATCGGCGCGTACGCGCTGGGCGTGGAGTACGGGCTGGTGAACTGGTCCACCATGCTCAACAACTCGCCCCTGTACCAGAAGCAGGACATGGTCATCCGGATGAGGACTACTGCCGCAAAAACGGCTGATGGGCCTTTCCGACAGTCAGCTCAAGGCCTACCCCAACGCATGGCGCAGCTGGCCCCGCAACTACGGCGGCAATTATGGCGACGGCAGCGACCTGCCCCTGTGGAACGGTCTGGCCCGCTCCCTGAACACCATCGCCATCCGAGTGGGCGACCTGGTGGGCGCAAGCAACATCTTCAACTTTGCCTACAACACCCTGCAGCTGACCACCCTGGACCCCGCCAACGACGTGGGCCTTGCCCAGATGGTCATGGGCAGCCAGACCCACGGCGTGACCCCCACGGCGCTGGCCGCTGCCTTCCAGATCTTCTATGACGGCGAGTACACCACCCCGCACCTGTACACCCGTGTGCTGGACCGGGACGGCAACATCTACCTGGAAAACAACGCCACCAGCTATCAGGCCCTGACCCCGCAGACAGCCTATATTATGAACCGTCTGCTCAAGAACGTGCTCTACTCCAACGTGGGCACCGCCGGCGGCCGCTACCCCAACTCCAACGGCATGGAGTCCTTTGGTAAGACCGGTACCGCCAGCGACGAAAAGGATCTTTGGTTCGTGGGCGGCACGCCCTACTACGTTACCGCTGTCTGGTGGGGCTACGACGCGCCTTACGATATGACCAACACCCTGGGCAAGCAGCAGGCCAAGACCCGCACCTGTGTCATGGCGTGGAAGGCCTATATGGAGCAGGTGCAGGCAAACCTGCCCTATAAGGCGTTCCCCACCAGCGACGGCGTGGTGGAGCGCGCCTACTGCACCCAGAGCGGCCTGCTGGCCGGGGCCAACTGCCCCAGCCGCGCCACCGGCTACTACCGTGCCGATGACCTGCCCGATACCTGCAACTACTCCCACAGCAGCGGCGTGGCCGCAGCCCAGAGCGCGGACACCGCCCCCGTTGTGGGTCAGGACACCACCGGGATGGATACGGATTGACGGAGAGGGCACAAGGCCAGCCTCTGCTAAAAGTCACACTTTTTCAATTCCGTTGCGACAGCTTGCCACTTCACGCTCCAAAACTGGATAATCTGACAAAAAAACATCCGGTCTCTTGCAATGCAGGGGGCCGGATGCTATTATATTCCCTGTAAGAACACTTGTGTTTGTGAGGTGAACAAGTTGGAACGCCGTTTTATCTGGTGGACGCGGAGGTCCTGCCTGAGGTCTTCCTGAAAGTGGTCAAGGCCAAGGAGCTTCTGGCAAGCGGGGAAGTGCGCAGCATCTCGGCTGCCACCCGCAGCGTGGACCTTTCGCGCAGTGCTTTTTATAAATATAAGGACTGCATCTTTGATTCCGAAAATGGCCGCGAGGTCGTGACCGTAATGGCAACGCTCCGGGATGAAACAGGCGCGCTGCAAAGCCTGCTGGCGGGCATCAGCGCCGCCGGGGCAAGCATTGTTACCATCAACCAGTCCACGCCGGAAAACGGCGCTGCGTTGGTTGCCGTTACCATCCGCACCGATACCATGCAGATGACCCCTGAGGAGCTGACGGAGCGGTTGAGCCGCCAGCGCATGGTGGTGGGGGTGCACTGCGGGTATAACCTGTAAGGGCACCAGAACAGTCAGGAAATAGGAACGAGGGTTGAACTATGGCAAAGATCGCGATTTTAGGCTTTGGCACGGTGGGCAGCGGCGTGTACGAGGTGCTGTGCCGCAACGCCGCCGGTGTTTCCCGCCGGGCCGGTGAGCCGGTGGAGGTCAAGTACATCCTTGACCCCAAGGATTTCTCCGCCCATCCGGCGGCAAACCTCTTCATCAAGAACTTCGATACCATTTTGGAAGACCCGGAGATCCGGGTGGTGGTGGAGACCATTGGCGGCACCCGCTTTGCATACCCCTATGTCAAGGCCTGCCTCGAGAGCGGCCGCAGCGTGTGCACCTCCAACAAGGAGATGGTGGCCACCTACGGCGCGGAGCTGCTGGCGCTGGCCAAGGCACACAACTGTGCCTTCCTGTTCGAGGCCTCCGTGGGCGGCGGCACCCCCATCATCACCCCGATGCACCAGTGCCTGGCTGCCAACGTCATCACCGAGGTGGAGGGCATCGTGAACGGCACCACCAACTTCATGCTGACCAAGATGGTGCGGGAGAACCTGGCTTTGATGAGGCCCTGAAGATCGCCCAGGAGCTGGGCTACGCCGAGACCAAAGACCCCGGCGACGATGTGGACGGCCGGGATGCCTGCCGCAAGATCGCCATCCTGTCCTCGCTGGTCTGCGGCCACCAGATCTACCCCCAGAACATCCCCACCCGGGGCATCCGGGACATCACCGTGGCCGATGTGGCTGCGGCGGAGCGGCTGAACTGCGTCATCAAGCTCATCGCGTGGATGAAGCGGGGCAACGACGGCAGCGTGGCCGCCGGTGTGGAGCCTGTCTGGTGCCCAGGAGCCACCAGCTGGCCGGTGTGGACGATGTGTTCAACGCCGTGTTGGTCAAGGGCGATATGCTGGGCGATGTGGTGTTCTACGGCAAGGGCGCGGGCAAGCTGCCCACCGCCAGCGCCGTGGTGGCCGATGTGGTGGATGCCCTCAAGAATGGCTCCAAGGTCCACGACAGCCTGTTCTGGCAGCCTGCGGAGCCGGTGGAGGGGATGCTCACCGACCCGGCCCCCGCCGCATATTATGTGCGTGCAGCGGGCATTGCTCCCGCCGTGGTGGAAGCCATCTACGGTAAGGGCCGTGTGGTGGATGAGCACTTTGACGGCTGCTCCTATCTGGTGGAGCAGGCCGACGCAAAGGCCATGGCCGAGGCAGCCCGCAAGGTGGAGACCGTGGGCGGCAGCGTGAAGCTGGTGCTGAAAAAGCTGCCCGAGGATGCATGAGAAAAGGGGACGGACGATGAAGATCAAAGTTTCTGTTCCGGCCACCAGCGCCAACGTAGGCTCCGGCTTCGACGCGCTGGGTCTGGCCGTGACCCTGTACAACACCGTGACCTTTGAGGAGAGCGATAAGCTGGACATCTCGGCGGCGGACGGCACCCGCATCCCCCGCAACGAGAGCAATCTGGTGTACCGCTCGGCCAAGGGCCTGTTCGACAAGGTGGGCAAGAAGATCCCGCCCCTGAAGATCGTGCAGACCAACCCCATCCCCATGGCCCGGGGCTGGTTCCTCCTCGGCCTGCATCATTGCGGGCCTGCTGGGCGCGAACCGGATGCTGGGCGATGTGCTCAACACCCAGGAGCTGCTGACGCTGGCCACGGCCATTGAGGGCCACCCCGACAACGTGGCCCCGGCCCTGCTGGGCGGTTTGACCAGCAGCGTCTTTGAGGACGGCGTGGTCTACTCCGTCAAACGGGATGTGGATCAGAGCCTCTGCTTTGCGGCCATCGTGCCGGACTACAAGCTGCTGACGGAGGCCGCCCGCGCGGCCCTGCCCAAACAGGTGGCCCACAAGGATGCCGTGTATAACCTGTCCCGGGCCGCGCTGGTGCCTGCCGCCTTCTGTGAGGGCCGGCATGACCTGCTGGGCATTGCCACCGAGGATAAGCTCCACCAGCCCTACCGGATGCCTGATGCCCGGTTCCCGGGAGGTGTTCGCGCTGGCAAAGCAGTGCGGGGCAAAGGCCGTGTATGTATCGGGTGCCGGTTCCACCGTGATGGCGGTGGCCGAGCGCCCGGAGCTGAGCGCTTTTATGCCGGGCTGCGTGCCGGGCTGGAAACGCTGGAAGGCCTGGACGGATGTGAAGCATTTACACTGTTAGAGCTGGATGCAGATAATACCGGCGCAACTGTGGAATGATATAAATTGGGAGAAACTAGAGGAGAGTGACAAACTATGGCGTTGATCGTACAGAAGTTCGGCGGTTCTTCGGTGAAGGACCGGAACCGTATCTTCAACGTGGCCCGCATCGTGGCCAACACCCACAAGGCGGGCAATGACGTGGTGGTGGTGGTGTCTGCACAGGGCGACACCACCGACGACCTGATCGCAAAGGCTGCTGAGATCACCCACAACCCTTCGGCCCGTGAGATGGATATGCTGCTGGCCGCCGGTGAGGAGATCAGCATCGCGCTGCTGGCCATGGCCCTGAACGAGCTGGGCTGCCACGCCACCAGCCTGACAGGCTGGCAGGCGGGCTTCCGCACCGACCGTGCCTACACCAAGGCCCGGATCACCCGCATGGAGACCGAGCGCATTTCCTCCGAGCTGGAGCGCAACCGCGTGGTGGTCGTGGCAGGCTTCCAGGGCCTGAACAAGCTGGATGATATCACCACCCTGGGCCGCGGCGGCTCTGATACCAGCGCCGTGGCCATTGCAGCGGCCCTGCACGCAGACCGCTGCCAGATCTACACCGATGTGGAAGGCGTTTACACCGCAGACCCCCGCAAGGTGCGCAACACCCGCAAGCTGGAAGAGATCACCTTTGACGAGATGCTGGAGCTGGCCTCTCTGGGTGCGCAGGTGCTGAACAACCGCAGCGTGGAGCTGGCAAAGAAGTATAATGTGGAGCTGGAAGTACTGTCCAGCCTGAATCCCGTGCCCGGTACGGTGGTCAAGGAGGTTACAAAAGACATGGAAGGTATGCTGATCAAGGGTGTTGCAAAGGACACCGATGTTGCCGTTATCACGATCCTGAACGTTCCCGATGAGCCGGGCACCAGCTTCAAGATCTTTGGCCTGCTGGCCCAGAAGAACATCAACGTGGATATCATCCTGCAGTCCACCGGCCGCGACGGCAAGAAGGATATCTCCTTCACCTGCGCCGAGGGCGAGGCTGAGACCGCCATGCGCGTGCTCAAGGAGAGCGGCAAGTTCAAGGATGCCACCTGCGACGAGACCTGCGCAAAGGTCTCCATCGTGGGTGCCGGTATGCAGAGCCACAGCGGCGTTGCCTCCAAGATGTTCGAGGCACTCTCCAACAACAACATCAACATCAAGATGATCTCCACCAGTGAGATCAAGATCTCCTGCATCATTGACCGTGACGACGCTGACAAGGCGGTCAGCGCCATCCACGATATGCTGTTTGACTGATTGACAGGACTGCTGGTGCTCTGGAAAACCCACCGTCATTGCTTCGCAATGCCACCGCCCTGATAGGGCGCTTGGCAAATGGCAGAGCTTCACGCTATGCCAAGGGCCCCACTACTAGGGGGCTGTCGAGCAAAGCGAGACTGGGGGGTTGCCCGGAGCGCCGCAGTCCTTTTTTGCAAAAGCGAGGGGGAAGTATTATGTTGGAATCGATCAAATGCAGCACCTCGGGTGCATACTACCTGCGGGGGCAGTGGGTGCCCGCCGACGCGCAGGCTCCTGCGGCACTGGCAGCCGCAGGCGTGACTGCGGAGCAGGCCGGCCAGGCCTACAAGGGCACCATGGCCTACGGCATCCTCACCGCCCATAACACCAGCGGCAGCGACCGGGATCTCCGGATCAAGTTCGATGCCATGGCAAGCCACGACATCACCTTTGTGGGCATCATCCAGACGGCCCGCGCCTCGGGGCTGGAAAAGTTCCCCATCCCCTATGTGCTGACCAACTGCCACAACAGCCTGTGCGCTGTGGGCGGCACCATCAACGAGGATGACCACCGCTTCGGCCTGTCCGCTGCCAAAAAGTACGGCGGCATCTTTGTGCCGCCCCACATGGCGGTCATCCACCAGTACATGCGCGAGCGCTTTGCGGGCTGCGGCAAAATGATCCTTGGCTCCGATTCCCACACCCGCTACGGCGCACTGGCACCATGGCCATCGGCGAGGGCGGCGGCGAGCTGGCAAAGCAGCTGCTGGGCCGCACCTACGATGTGGCCCGCCCCGGCGTGGTGGCCATCTGCCTGACCGGCGCTCTGCCCGCAGGCTGCGGTCCCCACGATGTGGCCATTGCACTGGTGGGCGAGCTGTTCAAGAGCGGCTATGTCAAGAACAAGGTCATGGAGTTTGTGGGCCCCGGCATTGCCTCCCTGCGGCAGGACACCCGCAACGCCATTGATGCCATGACCACCGAGACCACCTGCCTTTCCTCCATCTGGGAGACCGATGAAAAGACCCGGCAGTTCCTCACGGTCCATGGCAGGGCAGGGGACTACAAGCCCCTGCACCCGGCAGATCTGGCCTATTACGACGGCGTGGTGAGCGTGGACCTTTCCAAGATCCGGCCCATGATCGCCCTGCCCATGCACCCCTCCAACGCCTTTCCCATCGAGGAGCTGAACGCCAACCTCAAGGACATCCTCCACGAATGCGAGGAGAACGTCCAGAAGCTGGTGGGCCGCTCTGACGTGAAGCTGGACCTGTGCAGCAAGATCGAAAATGGCAGGCTCCGGGTGGATCAGGGAGTCATCGCAGGCTGCGCGGGCGGCCTGTTTGACAGCATCTACGAGGCCGCTTCCATCCTCAAGGGCCATACCGGCGGCTGCGGGGACTACGCCCTCAGCGTCTACCCCGGCAGCCAGCCCATTATGATGGAGCTGAACCGCACCGGCGTGCTCACCGACCTGATGGCCAGCGGTGCCACCATCCGCACGGCCTTCTGCGGCCCCTGCTTCGGCGCGGGGGATGTGCCTGCCAACGGGGCGCTGTCCATCCGCCACACCACCCGCAACTTCCCCAGCCGCGAGGGTTCCAAGCCCGGCAGCGGCCAGCTGGCAGGTGTGGCCCTGATGGATGCCCGCAGCATTGCCGCCACCACGCAAACGGCGGCATCCTGACCCCCGCAACGGAGGTGGATTATGACCCCACCGTGCCCGAATATCACTACGACCCCTCCAGCTACGAGGCCCGGGTGTATCAGGGCTTTGGCCACGGCGATTATGATGCCCTGCTCAAGCTGGGCCCCAACATCAAGGACTGGCCCGAGATCGCCCCGCTGGGCGACAACCTGCTGCTGAAGGTGGCCTCCTACATCACCGACCCCGTCACCACCACGGACGAGCTCATCCCCTCGGGTGAGACCTCTTCCTACCGCTCCAACCCCCTGGGTCTGGCTGAGTTCACCCTCAGCCGCAAAGACCCCGCCTATGTGGGGCGCGCCAAGGCTGTGCAGGCCGAGGAAGCCGCCCGCCGGGCAGGGCAGGGGGATGCTGCCCTGCTGGCAAAGATCCGTGCCGTGCCCGGCTGCGAGGCCCTGACCTGGGACGATGTGCAGCTGGCCTCCACCATTTTTGCCGTCAAGCCCGGCGACGGCTCCGCCCGTGAGCAGGCCGCCAGCTGCCAGCGCGTGCTGGGGGCCGGGGCCAACATCGTCAACGAGTACGCCACCAAGCGTTACCGCTCCAACCTCATCAACTGGGGCATGTTGCCCTTCCAGCTCAACGGCGCGGCTCCCTTCGGCCTGGGGGATTACATCCTCATCCCCCATGTCCGGGAAGCCTTAAGGGCGATCTGCAGAACATCCCTGCCTATGTGCTGGGGGAGGAAGTGAAGCCCTTCGCCCTCTATATGGCACCCCTGACCTCCGATGAGCGGGAGATTTTGGCAGATGGGTGTTTGATCAATTATTATAAGAGATAAAGCCCTCTCAGTCTCGCTTTGCTCGACAGCTCTCCCAAAGGGAGAGCCAACGCATCTGACCGGTGAAGGACTGCAAGTTTGCAGTGCCCTGCCTTGATGCTGCAATTGCCTCTCCCTCTGGGAGAGGTGGCAAAGCCTCAGGCTTTGACGGAGAGGGCGAGGAGGTTCCATTCCATGCCCGGCGATCTACACAACCACACCACCTATTCCGACGGTTCCGTGCCCGTGGCCCGGCTGCCTGATGGCAGCCCGGGTGGGGCTGGATGCATGGCCATCTCTGACCACGATACGCTGCGCAGCGTGCAGTATGCCTACGACCACCCGGTGCAGGATGGGGTAAAGCTCATCCCGGCCACCGAGCTCACCGGCTACGATTATGAGCGCCAGCACCGGGTCCACCTGCTGGCCTACTGGCCTGACCCCGAGAGCGAGGCCCTGCGCCGCCACTGCGATATCATGCGCCAGCGCCGCAACGAGTGCTGTTTGCAGAGCGCCCGGGAGCTGGAAGCCATCTTCCCCCAGTTCCGCACCGAGCAGGCGCTGGAATACGCCAGAGACAGCGGCGTGCTCTATAAGAGCGGCATCATGCAGGCGCTACGGGAGCTGGGCCTTGCCGACAGCATCTACGGTGAGCGCTACCATGAGCTGTTCGGCTGGAACCCGCGGGGCAGGGTGCTCCACTCGCCCGAGTACATCCCGGTGCGGGAGGTGCTGGCCACAGCCAGAGCCGCCGGTGCCGTGGTGGTGTTCGCCCACCCCACCGTGTACAAGAGTATGCCCCTGCTCCGGGAACTGGTCAGGGAGGGGATGGTGGACGGCATCGAGATCGACCACCCCAGCAACAGCCCCGAGGACAAGGCCGAGTGTGCCGCCCTCTGTGGGCAGTATCACCTCATCCACACCGGCGGCACCGACTTCCACGGGGCCAACCACAAAAAGGTCTACCCCGTGGGCACCTGCACCACCCCCGATGACCAGATCGCGCGGATCGAGGAGCTGGCGAGGAAGAGAAAAAAGTAAACCGATTTGAGCATTCTTATGAGAACTGCCAAGGCCTCGCCCTTCGGGAGAGGTGGCATTGCGTCAGCAATGACGGAGAGGGTGAGTTCGGTAAAGTCCGTGAGCATCCTCACTCTCAGTCTCGCTTTGCTCGACAGCTCCCCCGAAGGGGGAGCCTTGGCAAAGAGGGCAGGTTCCGCCTCTTGCAGGAACGTTGTTTTTGTAGTATACTGTGGGCAAGTCAAAAAGAGAGGATGTTTTCCATGAGCAAATCTTTCAGTTTCCCCAATGTGGGCACCTGTTCCAAGCAGACAAACATCGTGCTGAACGATGACCACACCATCGAGTCCGTTGAGGTCATCGGCGGCTGCAACGGCAACCTCAAGGGCATCAGCCGCCTGCTCAAGGGCATGAAGGCTGAGGATGCCATCGCCCGCATGGAGGGTACCACCTGCGGCCCCCGCCCCACCAGCTGCCCCGACCAGATCGCCAAGAACCTGAAAAAAGGCTTTGGCAGAACTGTAACTTTACCCGTTACAGAAAAACAAAAAGCAGAGCATCCCGCTGAATCAGGTGGGATGCTCTGCTTTTTATGCGTAAAGAGTTATTGTGCAGACAAGGCGGATTGGAGACGTTGTGTATTGTACTCTTCAATAGAACTCTGAAGCTTCAGATACCCTTCTTTCTCTGGAATCTGCGATACCAGATAGCGTGTATCTTCAATCCTTATGCGGGCGTTCCGACCAGCAAAAGATGAGACAGTAGTGAATTTTTTGCATCCATCTTTGAGAGATTGTTATTTAGATAAATGTAATCGAAAAGGGGCTCTGTGAACTGAGGTTCAGCAAAGGAAAGGATGGTTTGAATATAAGAGTCACAGATATTAGGGAGTTTTCCATTGTGGGTATAAGCATACTCAACGATGTAGTTCTTGAGAATCTCCGTATAACTCCGCAGCAAGTTCATAATGAGCTGATAACCAGATTCATAGTCCAGAATACTTTCATTCATCAGGCTCTGTACGAATTCAAAGTAGCTTTGATATGCACGGAGAACGGCGTTAAACCTTTGCATATCACACTCCTGGTCAGAAAGATATTGAAAGAGCTCCTCCGCTTGATGAATCAGATCACTGCCCCTATTGACAACTTCAAGAAGTTGTGTCTTTTTTATATCCTCAGTATTCCGGCGAACTTCTTGGAGGTCAGTAGACAATTGGTTCAGCTTTTTATTGACAACTGCAAAGCCAACGGCACTGACACCAAGATTTGCGGCAGAGAGCCCAACATTCAGAAAGGACAAATTCTGAACGACAGACATTCCTTGCGTGAGCTTATCAACATTGACAGAAAGTTCCTCCGTGAGTTCAAGAACCTTCTTAACATCTTTCCCGACCTTCTTTACTTCACGCCGCACAGCTTCGGTCTGTACATTGTTTACCAGAGAGGAAACTGTACCAAGGCCACCGACTGAGGGAATGTTTGACAGGACATTCTCGAATGTTTTCTGAGGAACATCTTTTGCCATACATTTGACCATTTCGGCAATTTTTGCATCTGTTTCTCTTCCAACGCATTCTATAAATTTCTGCCCGAATTCATTCGTCCGAAGCATACTGCTCGGAACTTGTATACAAATCTCCTTGAGATCTTTCTGGGCATTCAATGAACTGTAAATACTAGGGATACTCATGCTTCATCTGTCCTTTCACGGTCTACGGCGCATCCATAAATCAGACTGGTCAGTGCGTAGATCATTTTCTTTTTTAGGGTTTCCTTATCGCTCTTGAGCATCTTTTGACCATCAGAGAGGTTGTTAAAAAGGGTGTTTGGAAGTTCTGAGGTGAGATCGAAAGAAAAATGAAGAACCGGATGCTCGGCATCGGCGGAGATCATTTGGTTATAGAGACCTAAAAATAATTCTACAAAATCAATCAGAAGTTCGAAGTCAAGGCTTTCCTTGGAAAATTCCATGCCTGTAAATTTTTGATAATATCGCTGTGCCTGTGATTGGTCAGCAAGAACAGATTTGGATTTCTTCAAAAGTCCCTTTAGGATTTCCTTCAGGTAAGTCGTATAACGTAGGGGAATTTCCTCTACAGGAATATGATGCGAGACAGAATATTCTGATAGTGTCTTAAAGAAGACCTCCTTTGCAATCTCTGGGCTTCTTGCGATGGATTGTTCGGATAAACGCTCCATACTGGCGATAAAACGATCAGCTTGTTCGGCGGAAAGCGCCTTGATTTTGTCTTCAAAGAGCTGAGTTGCATTATTAAGGCCAAAACTGAGAGCAGCGGTTTTATTCAGAGCATAGTTACGGACAAACATCCAACCGATGGCTTCCGTCAGGGAAGCGGCAGTTGTGGCATTTACCGCATTTCCGATGCCGGGAATTAGACCGACTGTAAGCTGGGAAAGATTACGCCCAGCAATAGCACTTGCACAACTTCCCAAGATGGAACTGGCGGCAGATTTGGTCAGTTTCATATTGAACACGCCGCCTAGACTGATTAACATGCCAATCTGGATAGGTGTAATAAAAATAGAATCGCTCAATGGAATTTTAGGAACAGCTCCAATACTGCCGCAAGCGACTGCAGCACCGTGAATAATTACCTGGCAACTGTTGTAATCCTTTTTGGAAATGAGTTCCTTTATCTCTTTTACCGGACCGGAACGTTTAACAGCTGAACTGATTGGTTTCGGACTGCCGTCTTTTAAAGCAGTCAAGAGACTCTGAAGAAAATAACCATCTGGAGATGAAATTCCAGTTATGGTAACGATTTCATTGGGCTCTACAACAAGGCGCAGAGCGGTATCGAGTACAGTGCTATAACATAATTCGGAATACTCACTATAGTAGGTGGCTTATTCGTTCTTGAAAAATAACAGCCATCCTCAACAAATAAAACGCCTGCCTTGCAATTTGAGAAAGCAGAATTGTCCCAAAAAGCAAGAACCTTATCATAAAGAAGAGGCAAACTCAATCCTTTGAAAATATTATTTAACTGTTTGTCTGTAAGTTCATCTTCCAGATGAAACCTGTCAGGATGAGGACAACTCTTTTGATGATTTTTTTGAATCCATAGGATGAGAGAAGAATTATCAGACATGATTCGACCTTCCTTACACTATAAATACCCTTATATATGCGCTGACAATACTTTGATCTGAGTATATCACACTGCCCGACAAAAACAACTGATTTTTTTCCATTCACCGGGCCTATACTTTGCTGTGTATGAAACAATACAGCAAGGAGCAGAGCATGAGCATTTGGGAAGCATTCGGCATGGGCAGACACAAGGGGGTTTCGCGGGAGGCAGGGCTGCTGCTGGACGAAGCCGTGGAGCTTGCGGGCAGCATGGGCTGTGCCCGGGCGGATACCGGGCACCTGCTGCTTGCCATGCTGCAGACCGACCGCGGCCCGGCGGGGCGGTTTCTGGCGGGCAAGAACATCACCGAGC
>ENA-OQIO01001061-OQIO01001061.1-human-gut-metagenome-genome-assembly--contig:-NODE-1061-length-14015-cov-2.871688_pt1 | contig 14015 bp, 20 predicted proteins | sample MGYA00242573_ERZ504737 | MGnify/ENA primary metagenome ERZ504737 (study PRJEB26092, sample SAMD00036203) | human gut metagenome | host: Homo sapiens | study: EMG produced TPA metagenomics assembly of... | reverse complement strand
CTATAATTTATGCCTTTGTCTTTCATCTGTTTCTTTTTATTTTTGAGTGCGAAGCAGTTTAAACAAACTGATTTTGTTCAGTGTGCATTAATAAAATCCTGTTAATACTTGCGTATTAGCAGGATTTTTAATAGTGCAATGGGCAAAACTCAGAAAGTTTAAACCACATTCTTCTTTATGCAGTACGCCCCCTTATTTGCTTCTCTTTTTTTCAATTATTAGGTTTATTATTATAAAAATTACTGCGCCGAGTACACCGCCGAGCGTGTTATAAACAATGTCAGAAAACTGAAACGTACCTTTTGAAAAAATAAGTTGAGTTATTTCAATAAAAGCAGAAAAACATAAAGATGAAAGTAGGGTTATAAGCAATGTTTTGGCACTTTTTTCTTTCCTTTCAAATGTCAAAGCCCAAAGTAATCCGAACGGAAAAAACATTGCAATATTGCCTATAACCTGATAGTCAAGCCCTGTGTATTGTGTTTTAAAAATTTTCCATCCGCCAAAAACATCACTAAGTGAATCGTAGCTGAAATCTCTTTGAAAAAGAGTTCTGTATATAACTATAAAAAAGTAGATTAACAGTAAAAACAAAAACAGACGGTCTTTGTTTTTCAGACTTTTAAAAAAGCCTTTAATTGTATTTTTAAAGCCTGAATTTTTAAACGTTGGCAAGGCAGACATAACTAAAAAAGCAAATATCAGACCCGGTACCAAAGTAAAAATCAGCGTGCGAAGTATATCTTTAAACATCATCAGCATAGCGAATACCTCGTTATTTATTTAATGCTTTTTTGAAGGCGTAAAGAAGCTTCTTTCTAAATATAACAGCAAATACCGCAATCAAGGCAATTAATATGTATCGAACTATGTTGAATTTATAAAGGAGAATGCAAATAAGCATAAATGCTAAAACTGCAATACCTAAAATCATAAATATGCCATCGTTGTAAACATTTCCTGTTTTTTCCTTTTTTGCAATGTATTTATATAATAAATAATGTGCAAAGCAAAATACTATATATGAAAATACAGTAGTATAACCTGCGGCGATAAAACCGTATTTTTTAATGAATACTAAATTTAAAATAATATTTACAACTGCACCTAAAACAGAAACGAACATAACATAATTTGTTTTTTCAAAGTAAAACTCAACATTTACGTAAAACACATAAATGAATGTAAAGAACATTGAAGCTGCAACAGGAGGAAATATCCACTTAGCTTTAATATATTCGGGTGCAACGAATATAGTCAATATTTCAGGCCCGAAAAGCATAAACACACATATAAGTCCTGCCATAAATATTGCTAAAAATGCAGCAACTTTTTTTATATTCTCACATTTTTTACTCTTAAGGCTTTCGTAAAGTGTGGGCACAAAAGAATTATTAATCGCATTTACAAAAAGCGTTATAACTGCCGCTAAATTATATGATACGCCGTATATCGCCGCCTCACTTGCACCTATCATTTTGTCAATCATAATTCTGTCAGACTGACCGAGAACTATTTGAGATAAATAGTGTGGAATTAGCGGAATACTAAACGAAAGCGCAAAGCGCCAAAATTCTTTATTAAAAAAGGTTTTGCCCCTAATACTTTGAATTATGTAGAAAATAAGACCTGCACAAATTTGAACTATTGCAAATGAAATAACCCTTGCCTCAGCTTTGTATTGCGTTGATAATACGGCAATTACACCGATTATAGGACCGAGAGAGGAAGTTATAAGTGTTACAATAACAAGCCCTTTATATTTATATTCGTATCTTTGCCTTTGCGACCAAAAAAGATATGCAGGTTCAAAAAGCATTTGTGCAAACATTGTAACCATAAATAGTGTCGAAAGGCCAAAAATATGGTTGAAAAAGTTGTGGAATATAAGATATGCAATAAAAAAACAAATTGTAATACAAGAGGAAAGCGTTTGAATTGACGAAATAAATTCGTTGCGCCGATTCTCGTATTTTGACATACCGTTTAGTATTAAATTGCCTGATAAATTGAAGGTGACAATTACATTAATAATTGAATACCATGATTGATAAACAGTAAATTCGCCGTACTGCTCGGTTGTCAAAAGCCTTGTAAATATAGGCATTGATATCATTGTAATGCCCTTTTGAAGCAAATTGCAAAATGTAAACCAAACAGCCGCACGAACAGCAACGCTGAGAGAAAAATATTTAGTTTTTAATTTCTTCAGCTTTTCCATATTTTATTATCAAGCCTCTTCAATGCTTTTCTTTGCCGAATTTTCAGCTTTTTTAAATGCCGTATCGTAACCGCACACCATACCCAAAACACACATAACAAATACGCCTATACTTGATTTTATAATTGCTGTGCCTATGGCGCTGATTATAAGTGCTATAAATATACTGAGTGAAAGAATTTTTATTCCTTTACTGATTGTGATTTTGTTAATCGGAACGAAAACAAAGCCTACCATAATAAAGAAGATTATCGCACCAATATAACCAAATTCACCAAATACCATTCCGAGATAGCAGTCGTTAAGAAAGGCACCATAGGTTTGATTAAGACCGTATCTTTTAGTAAAACCGTATTGTTTATATAAAACGGAATAATATCTTGCCGCCATATCAGAGCCGTATGTCGCAAAACCGGAGCCAAACGGCAGATATTTGTTTGCTGTTTTAAAGCCGTATCGCAGGAGTACCATTCTCGGCGATTCCTCGTCACGCAAATATGTATTAATTGCAGTGTCGATGCAATCATTATGCATATTGAAAGAATTAATGTATTACCTGTTGTAAATTTAGTTTCCTTTTTTCTTCTCCAAATAAAGGATAATACAATATAAACAACTAATATTATGTAAACAACGCCTTTTGTTGTTAGCAGCATGTCAAATGCCGTCATAATTTTATATGCCAGCATTTCCTTTGGCGATGAATTGCTAAAATGCAATATAAGAAAACAGCAGGCAACAATTAAGCCGTATCGTGAGCTATTGTTGAATACAAAAAAGTACTCGTTAATACCGTATCTTACATCTTTACCTGTCATTCCGATATTAAAAAACAAGGAAATAAAGCCGCAAAGAGTCGAAATTGAAATAAAAAGTTTTGATAACGGAGCAAGATATTGTATCATTCTTTTTTTCTTGTCGTACTCGGCAACCTGCTTGTAAACAATAAATACGATAAATATTTTAACAAGGCAGATAAAGTCAACTATTATCGGCAGAGGAGAAGTTATAAGTTTGCTTACAAAATTACCTACGAAAGTGATAAGTGAGCAAACAATTAAAAGGATTAAAAGTGTTAAATCATTACCCTTAATTCCTTTTTTAAAAGAAAAGTAAAGCGTATAGATAATGCAGATAATACATAGTATCTCGTCACAGTATGCTATTTCGTTCCAACTTGTATGATATTCGGCAAATAAGCTGAAAGGTAATAATACTATAAAAAACGCAAAAATCAATTCACGCAGGGATAGTTTAAATGTTAATTTTGGTGCCATCGGTTATTATTTCTCCACTATTATTCAAAAGATTTTCTAAGCTGTTTACATGCGTCAATAAAAATGCCGACGTCAACGCTGTAACTTAAATATTGAACGCCGATTTCTTTCCACATTTTCAAGTCCTGTGGTGTGTCAACAAATGTGCCGACTACCTTGCCTTTTGCCTTTGCACGTTCAACGATATCCTTCATAGCGTTTACAACAACAGGGTTATTAACCTGACCGGGAATGCCAAGTGACTGCGAAAGGTCATAAGGTCCGATAAATAAGATATCAACGCCCTCGACGTCGAGTATTTCGTCAAGGTTTTCAATCGCTTTAATTCCCTCAAGCTGAAGAATGATGAGCACATCCTTTGAACTTTCAAAAAACTTGTATCTGTCGCAATTTGAATAGTCAGCCGCTCTTACGAATCTGCAAACGCCCCTCATTCCGTAAGGGTAGAATTTAGCAAATTTAACTACGTTTTTCGCTTCTTCGGCATTGTTAATTTGCGGTACCTGTATGCCGTAAGCACCTATGTCAAGCGCTTTGCCGATTGTGTTTTCGCCCCTGTCTTTAATTCTTATAATAGGAACAGTATTTCTTGCCTCAGCCGCACGAATATTGTTTTGCTGATTTTCAATTGTAACAGGTCCGTGCTCCATATCAAGTATAACATAGTCAAAGCCGGCAAGACCGACCGCTTCAACAAACATAGGGTCGCTTGTTTTCATAAAAGGACCGTATACAAATTCGTTGTTATTTAGCTTATCTCTGAAAATTTTTAAAGTTTCTTTCATAATTATTCCTCAATTTTATAAAGACTGTTGTAAATTGCATCTGCAATTTGGAAGTCCTCTTTTTCGTCAATGTCAACCGCTTCGATTTCATTTACTTCAACTATATACGCTTTTCGCCGATGCGTCTGTTGAGGGAAGTGATTACGCTTGAATTGTAAATGTAAAATCCGCTTGTTTCCTCATAAAGCGGCTCTAAATCCTGCGTTCTCGGAATATTGTCAAGTTCATAGTTAAACGGCTTGCCGTCTTTCCATAAGAAGTCTTGAAGCTTTTTTGCCGCAAAGGAGGAATCGTATTCACCGCTTAAAACAGCATCAAGCCCTTTTTCAATCGATTCCTTAGATATAAACGGTGCGGTTGTGTGCGTCATAACATAAACGTCGGCGGGCACGTCCTTTGCAAATGCCTTTAAACTTCGTTCATTTAGTGGTATTTTGGTCTAAACTTCGCTTCTTTAAGATATTTTACACCGCTTGGTATGTATTTTTTATTTCTTCATTGCTGCAATATACATATACCTCGTCAATTTTTTTCTATTTTTAACAGCGTTGAAAGAATATAATAGCAAAGCGGCTTGCCGTTGGTAAACGCTTTCGTGTTTTTCTGCGGCAATCTCTGATTATTAAGTTTCATAGGTACTATTGCAACAATTTTTTTCATATCTTTTTCCTCAATGGTTTATTTTTAGTGATAATCTTTCGTACAGGCATTTTCTTTATGCTTTATAATACAGGGATTTCCGATAACAAGCGAATTATCCGGAACATCGAAATCCACAAAGCTGTTGGCAGCAATTAAAACATCATTGCCTATTGTAATTCCACCGACAATACTTGCATTTGCGCCTATGTATATGTGATTTTTGAGCGTAGGAACACCCTGCCTTTTTCCCGACTTTACCATTCCTATTGTAACACCGTGAGAAATGGAAATATCCTCGCCTAATTCAGCCTCAGGGTTGACAACTATTGATGACGGATGGCCAATGTTAAGCCTTTGCCGATTTTTGTTTTATAAGATATTTCATTATTCATTTTATGAGAAAGCTTTGAATGAAGAAAAACGAAGAGCGGCTTTAAAATTCCCTTTTTACCCGCCATTCTAAGATAAAAAACGTATCTAAATCCTCTGTTTTTTATGATTGAATAGCAAAGATAGGGAAAAGAATAATGCTTTTTTGTAATTGCTTCTAAATCGTATTTTACGGTTTCTGTCATTTTGCTAAAACCTCATCTAAATTTACTCTTTCAAACGTTTCAAGCTCACCACCACGTGTGGCGTTATATATTTTTATACCATGACTGTCGGCATAGTCTTTTGCGCATTTGTAGCCGACCCTCATTCTTATAGGGTTTGACACAGCGTTTTTGTCAACAAAGCCGCTTTCAACCACGTGGCTTTTTGAACCCTTAGGATAACTGCAATCACAGCCTAAAAGATAAATTTCCTTAAAGCCCATATATACGGCAATTTCAATAAGCGAATATGTTATCGAATAGCCGTCATAAACAATTTCATAAGCATTGTCGCTGAATTGTGCATTGTATTCGCCGAATTGACGTCAAAATAATGATAGTCGCTATTATAGGGGAAGAGTATAAAATCATTCGGTACATCATAGTACTTCTTGATAACGTCGGCGCAAAAAGCAGTCTTAAATTTTGTGTTTTTTATCACGTCCTGCATGGCGCCGTAGACAAATTTGTCCTGTATTCCGTAAAAATCAGGTCTAAAATCCGTTTTGTCAAAAAGCTTGATTATTGAATTAACGCCAAAGGTATATTCATCTTTTAATTTTTCAAGATCGTCAATTGTGAGTGACGGACCTGTTGCAATTATAAAGCAACGCTCACCGTTATATTTATTTTCAAATTCCTTAAGCCTTGAAAATTGGCGGTCATCAAAGCCGTTTGCTCGTTTTTTTGCGTTTTCTTCAAGTTCTTTTTGCGATTTTCTTGTTCTCATTCTCCAATAACCGAGTCTGAAATTTTCATAAAGAGGGTTGCCCTCAAATATTTTTAAGATTTTGTCCTTTGTGTTCATCAAATAAGTCCTTTAACCTTTAAAAACTGCTCTGCCTTATATTCTGTCGGCAGGTATTTTCTGTAATTGATACAGTTATTTATATATTCATCACTTGTTGCAAGTTTTCTTAAATCGTCCTCGTTCCAATTATTGTTTACTATTCCTAATTTTTCAGCTTTAATATAGCTTGCATTGTAGGGAATGTCGGTAGTGATAACAGGTGTTGCAAGCGCAATGGATTCGACAATTGACACCATATTGTTGTCTTTCTCGGTGTAAACAAGCATAGCAATTGATTTTTTAAGTATTTCAATAAGCTTGTTGTGGCCGAGCTTGCCTGTAAAAATAATATTTTTATCAGCACCGAGGTCTTTTGCAAGTTTGCACAAATTTTCCTTTTCATCGCCGTCGCCCATTATATAAAGCTTTGCGCTGTCGTCATATTTATTTAAGTATTTTGCAAAGGCTTCAATCGATTTTTCAATATGCTTTCTTGAAATTAATTGAGAACTTATAGCAAATTGATTGTCCTTTTCTCTGCAAGGGGTGAATTTTTCAATATTAACGCCGTGGTCGATAATCGTATCTGATACATTTTTGCAGTATTTTGAAATAAATTCCCTTGACTGAACGCTTCTTGCAACAATAAGCGCTTTTTTAAATCCTGTTTTTGCAACAATGCCATACCAAAATTTGGAAGCAAGCCCATGAAAAATACGATTATGCTTACCAAGTTCTTGCCAAACAATTAGATTTTTAGGAGTGCAAAGCGCTAATTTGAGAGAATTGAGTGAAAATACTTCGCTCGTGATTATTAAATCAAAATTGCCTGATTTTGCGATTTTCTTAACCTCCGGGCAGTAGGGGAGAGTGTGCGGCGGAAAAAGTTTTGTAAGCCTTGTCCTCATCCAAATAATATTTAAAGGATAGCTCTCGTTCTCGCTTGGCTTATATAAATCGGATGCAGCAAGCGTAACGTCGCACCCCTTTTTCTTAAAAGCTAAGCACAAATCGTAAATCATCGTGTCCTTAATTGTATTAACTTTTTTAATATTCCTGTTCTCATTGGTATAAAGAATAGGGTTTACAATTAATACTTTCATATTTCACCAAAAAAATTTATTTGAGTTGAGCCATAATATCGGCGTCTACGATTTCCTCTCCGGTTTTGTTTTTTAGCTGCTCTCTCGATTTTTCCGAAAGGCCGTCATTAATTTGAGCGTTCATATCGCAGGTTGAAAGTTTGTCAAGCTCAGCCTTTGTAACCTTGCCGTCACGGTAGTCACGGCAGATTTTGTTTTCATACATTGAATATTTGTTTTCTTTAAAAAATCTAAGGAATTTGTGCTTAATAACCCAAGCGGCAGGAACCCAAATATACTTGTGCATGGCAGGGGAAACCGAGCTATCATCCAGCACTGCCTGTCGCAATGGCGCACTTTTTCTCTGACTCTGTCCGCCTGCTCACTGTTCCAAAGAGTGTCCCAATCCGTTTCGTTAAGATTGCCCATAACCTCTTTTTCCTTAGTTCCGTTGCAGGGCATAACATCGCCGTAAGGGTCAATGAAAAGGTATCAAATGCCATATCGCACGGTAAAAGCCTTTTTTGACCGTATATGTAATTGATTAAGCCGTGGTTGAAATATGCTCTAAACCATTTCTTAGGCGAATTTGATTTTAAAAGCTCGTTAATAAGCCCCTCAAATTCTTTTGCAACCATCGGTCTGTCTTTAATAATGTTTTTAGCCTCAACAAAATAAAATGAATTGTGAAGTGACGCTGTTGCAAATTCCATATTCATCTTGTTGCTTAATTTATAAAGTTCAACAAGGTCTTTCGCATTTTCGTCCTGAACAGTCATACCGAATCCGACGTCAGGGTGATTCATTTCAACAAGCTTTTTAAGCGTTGTGTAGCCCTTGTTAAAGCCGTCTTCAAGACCACGGATTTTATTGTTCGTTTCCTCCAAACCCTCAATCGAAATACGAATACCTACGTTTGGAAATTCCTCGCAAAGTTTTATAATCCTGTCGGTAAAAAAGCCGTTTGTTGATATAACGATGCGGTCACTCTTTTTGTAAAGCTCACGAACTATATCGCCTAAATCTTCTCTTATAAACGGCTCTCCGCCCGTAATATTGGTAAAATACATTTGCGGCAGCTTCTTTATTGTCTCAACCGTCAGTTCTTCCTCAGGCTTTGACGGCTTTTTATATCTGTTACACATATTGCACCTTGCGTTGCAACGATATGTAACTATTACTGTTCCGTTAAGTTTTTTCATTTTTCCACCTACATTACGAGTTGTATATTTCAATAAGTTTTTTTGCGTATGTTTCAACTGTGTCAAATTCTTTTTCGGCGCAGTTTTTAACCATATATTCAAGCGTGGCGTCATCTAATTTGTCAATCGCTTCTTCAAGCGCTTCGCTGTTACTCGGCGGGATAAGATAACCCGTTTTGCCGTCGTCAATAAGTTCGGGAATACCGCCGATATTTGACGCTATAACAGGCGTTTGATACATAATGCTTTCCATTATTGAAAACGGGCAATTTTCATACCAAATGCTCGGATAAACCGTGCACTTCGCTTTTCTTATAAGTTCTTCAAGCTCCTTACCTGATTTAAAGCCGATATTTTTCAAATTAGGAGCGCTGTCTACCTTATCCTCAATCGGACCTGAGCCGGCACAAATAAAGTCTTTGTTTTTTGCGCCTATAAGAGTTTCAATGCCCTTCTCCTGCGCAAATCTGCCGAAATAAAGAACATAGTTTTCTTTCTCACTTTTCTTCGGCTCGATTTTGTCAATAAAATTGTGAAGAGTGACTGTTTTATTTTTGAAAACGGGATTGGTGTCGAGCATATTTTTCATAAATTCGCTGCAACAAATAATGCTATCAATCCTCGAGTATATTCCGTTTTTATTATAAATCTCCGCTTCGAGCGTGCCTAAAAGAGATTTTAATGTTGAATTATGTATGCACTTGTTTGCAGTACAGTTTTTAAAACTGCCGCCTATGCATTTTTCACAAGGAGTATTTGTGTGAATATCCATCATCATATGATTCGGACAGACAAGTTGAAAATCGTGTGCCGTGTAAATAAGCTTGATTTTCTTATTGTGATTTTTGTCATAATCCTTAACTGCATAAATAATGCTCGGAGTAAGCTGAAAATTGAAGTTGTTAAGATGAACAACGTCAGGCTCGAATTTGTCAAGAAGCTTTTTCATCTTGTTCCTTGCTTCCCTTGAATAAACGGTTTTAAGGGAAAGCTTCAGCTTCTTTAATGCCGAACTGTTATGAAAATCCATGGCCTCGGTATAAAGGTCAAGGCTGTTTGAAACAATCCTGCCCTCGTGCTCCATACCGAAATATTCAACCTCGTGGCCTATTGATTTAAGGTAAGCGCCGAGCTTGAACATATATGTTTCCGAACCGCCGTTAGGGTAGAGAAACTTATTTACCATCAAAATTTTCATATTTGCATCTCCGAGTTACTTTTTGTATAGTGATAATGTTTTTTCGGTTATATCGTCCCAATTATATTTTTTGCAAATATAATCCTGAGCCTTTTCCTTGTATTCTTTTACAATATTTTCATTTTCAAGAAGAAAGCGTAATTTATTTTCCAAATCTTCTTTATCGCTTTTTTTGAAATAAACTGCATTTTCCTCGCAAACTTCGGTACATTCCGCAATGTCGGAAGTAAGGCAACAATTTGAATAGCTCATTGCCTCTAAAAGGCTTAGCGGCATACCCTCAAGGTCGCTTGGTAAAACGTAAATATAGGCATTTGAATAAAGCTCTTCAAGCACTTCACCTTGAACAAAATCGGTAAAGATAATATCATCTCTGCCGTTTGCACATTCCTTGACCTCGTTAAAATAATCGCTTGTGTGGCTTGCACCGCCTGCAATAACAAGCTTTTTATCCGTTTCAAGATTTTTATATGCTTCAATCAAAAGCTTAACCTGCTTTTCCGGCACTATCCTGCCGAGGAATAATATGTAGTCGTTCTTTTTTAATCCGTATTTTTTTATTTATTTCGTTATCATTTTTGATTACAGGTCTTTCAACTCCGTTTGGAATAAAAACCGTATCTCTGCCGTACGTTTCTTTAAAATAGTTTTGAACATTCTTTGAAAGAACTATAATTTCATCTGCATATTTTGCGGCGTTTCTTTCTCCGTATTTTAAAAATCTTGTTGCGAAACCGCCCCATTTAGCTCTTTGCCAATCAAGCCCGTGAATTGTAACAACAACTCTTTTGCCGAAAAGCTTTGGCAAAACGACATTGAGGCAGGACCTTCTGCATGGATATGAACAACGTCACATCTTGAAAAGCTTACCCTTATTGCAGAGAGCAAACTATAAACTATTGCATTTAGCTTGCTGTTTTGAAAGGTAAAAACAGTTTTAATCTTTACATTTTTTAAGTTAATGCTGTTGTTATCAACATCAAATTTGCTGCCCGATACGTGGTGACCTTTTCTGTTATAAACAATAACGTCATTGCCGAGTTCCGCTTCTCTTTTTGCAAGTTCTTCTACAACTATTTCGACACCGCCCTCTCTTGACGGTATTCTTTTGTGACCGAACATAGCAATTTTCATAATAAAACCTTACTCTTGTTAATTTATAATCTATTCTGCGCCCTTGTGGGTGAGCACAACGCCGACTGTTTTAAACAGAATTTGAATATCAAGAAACGGCGACCACTCGTCGATATATTCACAGTCGAGTTTAACAACCTCTTCAAAATCCTGAATGTCGCTTCTGCCTGATACCTGCCATTTGCCTGTAATGCCGGGCTTCATTGAAAGCCTGCGCTTGTGGTGGCTCTCATATTTTTCAAACTCGTCAACCGTAGGCGGTCTTGTTCCCACAAGGCTCATATCGCCCTTTAAAACGTTCCAAAACTGCGGCAATTCATCAATGCTTGTCTTTCTTATGAATTTGCCGACTTTAGTAATTCTCGGGTCATTGTCCATTTTAAACATATGACCGTCCATCTTGTTTTGCTCCATCAATGCTTTTTTGCGCTCTTCTGCGTCTTGATACATTGAACGAAGCTTATATATATTAAATATACGTCCGTTTTTGCCGACTCTTTGCTGCTTGAAAATCAGCGGACCCGGTGATTCTATTTTAAGCGGAATTGCAACAATTAAAATAATAGGAAGCGACAAAACAGTTCCTACTATTCCGCCGATTATGTCAACAAATCTTTTTAAAGCAAGTTTGCCGGGGCTCATAACCGTAGGTGCAAACTGCGCCATAGGATAGTCGCTTTCAATTACACAGTTTAAATTATTATATTTACTTTCGGTAACAATTTTTTCAAGCGACGGGATATTCACATTAACCGTAATGCCCATATCCTCAAGTTCTTCAATAATTTCGTTATATTCGGGCAGCATATCCATTGACTCAACATTGATATAAGCTCATCAAGGGACGCAGTCTTATCCAGCCGATAATGCTGTCAGCATTGGCAACAACGGGAACACCGTCGATATCAAAAATGCTCTTACCGTTTTTAAGAATAAAACCGTTTTCGTTAAAATCGGTGTCTATCAGTGCAACTGCAATAACATTGTTGGTCCAATTTTCTTTAAGCTTAGGTATAAATTCACACGCTCTTCCATAGTTGGAAATTACACCTACTCTTGTTGCAAATTTACTTTTTGAAAATTTCTTTATCATATAATGCTTAAAAACATATCTTCCCAAAAGAGAAAACGCAATGTAAAAAGCAAATGATGATAAAAACAGATAACGTGAGTCAATAATTGGATTTTTAGTCAAAATCAGCATCACGCCGAATAAGGCGTATGTAAGAAAACAGTTTTTCAGCGTTGAAGTAAGCTCAAATTCTCTGTTTCTGACGGAGAAATTAATCTCAACCGAGAAGTATAGAAATACTATGATTGCCGAAAGAAGCAAAACAATAGTATATTCAACCTTGTCGTTTCGCTCATAGTTCTGAATTTTCGGAATAATTAAGCCGAAAATCAAGTAAGCGACAGCGTGTGACGCAAAAAGAGATATTAAATTTATAATAAATTCTATTCCGCTTTGAAAGCGCTTTTGCTGATTCACAAAAATACACCCTGTCTTGTTTGATTTTTAACGGTAGTTGTAATGATAATTGTAGTTGTAGCCGTATTTTGATTTGTATTTGTAGCCACGATACTTGCCGTAGCTGTAATATTTCATTCCGTTTGACTCTGTAGCATCGTTTAATACGAAGCCGACTATGTTGGCACCGAGAGAGGTGAGAGAGTCAACTGCTTTTTTCGTGCTTTGCGTATCGGAAATTCCTGCTTTTACAATCATTATGTATCCGGTACTCTTTGTCGCAAAAGCGGTCGGGTCCGTTACAAGATTGACAGGCGGTGTGTCAATAAATACGCAATCGTAATGTTGCTTAACAAACGCCAAAAGCTTATCCGTTCTTTCACTTGATAAAAGCTCTGACGGGTTTGGCGGAATTTTGCCGGCCGTAAGAACAGAAAGATTTTCAATATCTGTTTTCGATACGGTGATGTTGTCAGTAAGGCCAGCCAAAATCTCCGAAAGTCCGTTTTTTACAGGAATGGAAAATAATCTGTGAACGGTCGGGTTTCTCATATCTGCGTCAATAAGAAGTGTTTTCTTACCCATTTGAGCAAAAGATACTGCCATATTAACACTGTTAATTGATTTACCGTTGTTGGCAGTAGGACTTGTTACGATGAATACAGGACATTCATCGCCCTTTTGCGAGAAAAGGAGGTTTGTACGAATTGAACTGTAAGCCTCTTTAACAATAAACGGGGAAGAGGAGGAAAGAATTTTTTTCTGGTCCTCTCTTGAAAAGTGCATATTCTTGCTTTCGTTGTTTTTCTTTTTTGAAAGTGCCATTTTTTATTCTCCCTTCTTTCCTGAAATCTGATTTGCAACGTCCTCCATAGTGGCGCCGTTGTGCAACGACTTCTTTTCGTCAACAGGTAAAAGGCGAGGAACGGTGCCAAGAACGGGAATATCAAAATCTCTTGTCAAATCGCTTTCGGTCATAATTCTTGTATCAAATAATTCTTTGATAAAGAATACTGCGAATGCTGCAACAAATGCAACAGCAAAGCCGATAAGCACATTCTTTTTAAGATTTGGCGATGATGGCTTGCTCGGCGCAGAAGCATAGTCAATAACCTCAACTCCGCCGACCTTAAGAACTCTTACAATTTCATCAGGTGCAAGCTCGGCAATAATGTTTGCAACATCAGCGAGAACTGATTGTTTTCGGTTGTTACATTTACCTGAAAAGCAAGAGTAGACTCAACCTGAGAGGTGGAAATCATTTTTGAAAGCTGAGTTGCCGTTGTGCCGTCTGCAAGCTTGTCTGCAACCTTGTTTAAAAACGTGCGGCTGTTTACAACGAACATATATGTATTAACAAGTCTTTCTGAAGCATCAAGGTCACTTGACGTTATGGTTCCTGTTGAGCCGACAAGGTTGTCGTTATTGTTGTTTACATAAAAACTTACACCTGCCGTGTATTTCGGCTTGATAAGCAAATTTGTAACGCAGCCTGAAAGTGCTGCTCCGATAAATGAAATAATAAGTATTATTGCCGTCTTTTTTTTCTGAGCATCATAAATACTTTTCTTAAATCAATTTCAATTTCTCTGTTTCTTCCATAGGTACCTCCGATTAATTAGT
>ENA-OQIO01001060-OQIO01001060.1-human-gut-metagenome-genome-assembly--contig:-NODE-1060-length-14051-cov-2.097170_pt1 | contig 14051 bp, 18 predicted proteins | sample MGYA00242573_ERZ504737 | MGnify/ENA primary metagenome ERZ504737 (study PRJEB26092, sample SAMD00036203) | human gut metagenome | host: Homo sapiens | study: EMG produced TPA metagenomics assembly of... | reverse complement strand
CATCTATACCGCAGTGGTCGGATGAGACCGCCGTCAGCAGTCCGTCGGATAATGCCTGCCAAAGAGCCTCGCAGTCCTCACGATCGCAAAGCGGGGAGCAAACGAACTTAGCCGCTTCATTGAAATCCGGATTATCCAGAACTTCCTTAGTGGTGGTCAGATAGTGAGTGCAAGTCTCGCCGGAAACCCGCTGGCCAGTTCCCTTGGCCTTTTGTAATTCGGCAATGGCCTCCCGACAGGTCATATGAGCAATATAAAGAGGCGTATCGGTCTGACCAGCCAGATAAATAGCCCGGCGCACCGCCTCCGCCTCAGTAAAAGGCGGACGGGAAACATAATGGTAATGCGGCGTCAGTTGGCCCTTCTTTACACACTCACTGCGGAGGAAATTCAGGATCTCTCCATTCTCTGCGTGCACAAATACCGTAGCGCCAACCTGTCGGCTCTTCTCCAGAATACGGAAGAAAGTACCGTCATCTACATGAAGCGGAGAGCCGTTGTAGGCATAAAAATCTTGATGCTGGAAATGCCTCTCCGAGGAAATTCTTCGATCTCATCAAAGATACTGTCCATAATATATGTTACCATGGAATGCAGTGCAAAATCAACACAAGACTTATCCTTCGCCCGCACATTGATTCGATAATCAATGGAATCCAGCAGTCCGCGATCCGGATCCTGCGGAGCAAAGTCCACAATGGTGGTCGTGCCGCCTACAATAGCAGAGTCGGTCGTCTCATATCCGGCGGTGTCACGGTTGCCGACATTACACAGGGCGGAAAAGTGAGTGTGCTGGTCTACGCCTCCCGGAAACACATATTTACCTTTGGCGTCTATCACAAGATCTGCGGCTTCGTCCAAATGTGTCCCCATTGCGCGGATCACATCGCCCTCCACCAGGATATCCCCCACATACTCTTGTTCTGCGGTTACGATTGTGCCTCCTTTAATCAAGGTACGCATACTGTCATCTCCTAAAATATCAATTCTTGTTTGGTAAACATGGGAAAGCCTACGATATTCTTCTGCTCTGGGAAGCCCCAAGTAGACACCTTGCTGGTACGCAGCCCCATATCTACCATGCTTCCGCAAATTTAACTGCTGGCATTACCCCATCCAACACGGGAACGCCCAGCTGGGCGGACAGGTCTTCAACAAAGTCCACGAAACCAGCGCACCCCAGCAAAATACATTCGGCGCCGTCCTGCTGCACGGCTAACTTTCCCTGATAGGCTAACGCTTCCAATCCCTTCTTGGGGTCCCTGCCAAATTCCAGCACGCTCAAACCTGTGGATCGGATAGAACGGCAAAACTTTTCCGCTCCATAGTTGGACACCACATCCTCTGTAACCTTGCGAGACCGATCCAACACCGATACGATAGAAAAGTACGGCGCTATAAATTTGGCAGCAGCAATGGCCGACTCACAGATACCCAGCACAGGCTTGGAGGTGACCTCTCTGGCTGCCTGAAGCCCAGGGTCACCAAAGCAGGCGATGATAAATGCATCGGCGCCTTCCTCTCGGTCTCCCCGGATCACTTCTTTCAGGACCCCCGGAACAGCCAAATACTCATCCACATAACATTCGATGCTGTCCGGCCCGGATGCCGGAGTAACCGCCCATACCTGAGTGTCGCTGCGTGCCACTCGACGTGCTAAATTTTCTATACTTTCAGTCATGGATTGCGTCGTATTGGGATTGATGATTTGATCTTCACAATTTTCCCTCCTCTTGGTCCAAAGCCTGAACCATCTCCATCAGAAGCTCAGCTCCCTGGTACAAGTCCTCAGGAGCGCTGTATTCTCGGATAGAGTGGCTAATCCCGTCTTTGCTGGGAATGAACAGAAGCATGGAGGGACCGCTTTTCCCCAATTCATCAGATCGTGTCCTGCACCGCTGAACATTCTGCGAAAACGGATACCGCGGTTGCGGCACAGTGTCTCGCTCAGCTTTATCAGCTTAGAACTGCACTGGGTAGGCGACTGGCGAATATATTCTTCGCCTACCAGCTCCGGGTGCTCTTTCAGCACGGAGTCAATGACCTGATCCATGGGCTCCATCGTTGGGTTGCGCAGTTCCACAATAAACTCCACCTTGCCCGGAATCACATTGACCGCTCCTGGGAACACCTGAAGGTTCCTACAGTGCAGACCATATCCGGCGAAGCGGCCTCAGTCCGTTCCATAAGCTGGGTAATGATCCGGCAGGCTTTCACCAGCGCGTCATCCCGCAGATGCATGGGTGTGCTGCCTGCATGATTGGCACAGCCGGAAACCGTCATGCGATAGCGCACGATGCCCACAATACCATCAACCACGCCTATTTGCATTCTTTCAGCTTCTAATACCCCGCCCTGCTCAATATGTAACTCCAAGTAACACTGATATTGGGTCAGATCTCTTCGGCAGGCGCCGACCTGCTCCATTGTAAGTCCGTGGAGGGCCAGATTTGGCCGCATAGCTTCATCAATCTCTCCGCCGGTAAATGCCTTACTTCCAAAAGTTCCGCCAATGACATTGCCCTCCTCCTCGGTAAATGCAATCACCTGGATGGGATGCCGATTTTGATATCCCAACTCCTTAAGGCGCTGCACACACTCGATTCCGGACAACACACCATAGGTTCCGTCGTAAATCCCGCCCCCCGGCACCGTATCGATGTGGGATCCAATGCAAATGATCTCTCCCTGACCGGGAAGCGTACCGATCAGATTCCCTACAGGATCGACGGATGTTTGAAGTCCTGCCTGTTCCATGCACTGTTGAACATAGATTCGTCCTTCGTCATAGGCAGGGGTATACGGCAATCGTGTGGTTCCTTCTTTCGGCACAAAACCGATTCGCCCAAGTCGGGTCAAATGATCATATAAGCGGGTACCGTTGATCATACTCATGCGGGGTCCCCCTCAGTCTTATGGGATCTGACAAACTCCTCCAGCTCCTGCAGCCCCTGCTCCAGGCACTGCATGGATGTCGCATAGGACAGACGGATATATCCCTCGCCAAATTCGCCAAAGGCCGTACCGGTACCACTACCACCTGTCGTTCTTCCAGCAGCTTCATGGCAAATTCTTCACAAGGCATACCCAGTTGACTGATGTCAATAAATGCGTAGAAAGTCCCAGCCGGAGCATGGCAGGACAAACCAGGGATCTCAGATATCCGCCTCATCACATAGTCACGGCGCAGGCGATACTGCTCCACCATATACTTCAAGTGGTCTTGTGGACCTTCCAAAGCTTCAATAGCCGCGACCTGGCAGGGAGTGGCCGCACAAGCACTGACATTTTCCTGCAGCTTGACCATATTCCGGATCACATTTTCCGGTCCGGCAGCATAACCGAATACGCCAACCGGTCATCGCATAGGTTTTGGAAAGGCTATCAATAACCAGGGTCCGTTCTTTCATTCCAGGCAGAGAAGCAAAGCTTGTATAAGTCCTTCCATCAAAGAGGATGTGCTTATACACCTCATCAGCAAGATCACCAAGTCCTGCTTCTGGGCCAATTCGGCCAGTTGGAGCAGCGTTTCAGTGCTGGCTACAGCTCCTGTGGGGTTGCATGGGCTGTTTAGAATAATGGCCTTTGTCTTATCGGTAACAGCTTCGGCAATAGCGGATACATCCAAATCAAATCCCCGTTGTGCGTTGGTTTTCACCGACACCGGCACGCCGCCGCACATCCGAATCTGTTGGACATAATTAGTCCAGCAGGGTTCGTTGACGATAACCTCATCCCCAGGATTCAGCAGTACTTTCAGCGCCAAAAACAAGGCTCCCATGGCTCCAGGCGTCACCACAATTTGGCTTGCAGGATCGTAAGAGAGTCCCTCTGTGCGATGGAGATACGCTGCAATCGCCTGGCGCAGAGCCAGCAGCCCTGCATTTTCTGAATACTTGGTCTTTCCTTCCCGAATGGCCCTGCACCCAGCCTCCACTACGTTCGGCGAGGCAGTAAAATCCGGCTCTCCCAGTGTAAAACTGATTACATGATCGTACTCCAGCGCCTTATTGAACATTTTTCGAATCTTGGAGGGTTGGATCTGCTGAGTGTTATCTGAAATTTGAATCATATAGGTAACTCCTTTCTACTCTGATTCTTCCGTTCCCTTAATTTGAGAACAGTCATCAATATTCCAAATGCCAAGGAAAGCACGCTGCAAATACGATACGATATTCTTGCGGAAGGAGAAATCCCACGGTATTGACGGGGATCCAAAAGAGAGGAATCGTTTTAAACAGAGTAAAATCGATCAATTCTCCCCAATCTACAGAGTCCACCGCTTGGCGTGGAGTGATATGCTGTCCCGCCAAAAAGCGGATTTCAGCATAATTTCCACATACTCGCATCAAGAGCGGAATGAATAGGAGCAAAAAACAGATTATTGGTAACGCTGGTAAAAAAGGCCTGTGCCAGAGCATTCCCATATCCCGGAAGAAGACCTGCTGCCATGGCTTGCCGGGTACCTTGGCTGAACACGGTAAAGGCCAGCGTGACAAGGACGCCTCCTATTCCCCAACTCAGGCTTTTGAACCAAGTCGCCCGGTTGATCTGCCAAGTTCCCTCCAACAGACGTCCGGAGAGCAACTCACCCGCCGTAGCATAGACAGCGAATTGCGCAAAACCTGCCAGATAAGGATACGCTATATTGACCTTGGCAAAGCCTCCTGTGACGCAAAAGAGTACCGTAAACACAGCCAACAACCCATAAGCAGCTGCCCACCAAATATCGCTTCGTTTCATATGCATCCCCAACTTTGTACCCCAATATAGCAAAATGAACCGGCGTTAAAATTCAGCGCCAGTTCCATTTTATGTAGTCTGTATATTATTTGAACAAGCCTTCTGTGTCCCGATGTAAGACCAACGAATCTTTATATACTACCAAAGGATAATGCAGTTTAGCCAATGCAGGCGGTACATTTTTCCCAAGTTTTATTTATAGCGCATCAAAATCGATCTTGTTGGTTGATACAGGAAGACTCTGGATCATCTGTATCCGGTTACGCACATTCATTTTGGTATATATGCTGTGGAAATGTTTTTTTACCGTATGGATACTGATATTCATTTTTTGAGCGATATCTTCATTGGACAGCCCGTGTACGGCCAAATCTAACATTTCCCCTTCTCGACTGGTCAAGCCGTACTGGCTGCACAACTTTTCATGATATCCTTTTGCGTAAAAATAGCGGGTGTCTCCCTTTTTTGCTTCATATACTAAACGGTATGCAAAGTGCTTGTGCAACTGCTCCAATACAAACATATCCCGTTCGCTAAACGGAGGCTTATCAGCTTGCCGGTACAATTTCAATAAGCCGACCGGTTCTTCTCGAAAGGAGAATGGAAAGGCCGACGGAATATGCCAAGTGATTGGGCAGATAGAAGTTCCGGTAGATTCCGCTGCTATTCACCTGTTCATCCGAAGATGCCATAGATTCCCGAAAAGCACCGCCTTCACAGGTATACAGCGCCCAGCGAAAAGCATCTGAATTCAGGCTTTCCTGCATCCAGACATCGACAGCCTGCTGAGGCAGATGAAAAGCCGCTGGGGCCTGAAACTGATAGGATCCATTCTCCGCAGTAGAGATTCGGGCAAAAATTGCGCTATCATACGAAATCAAAAAAGGAAGCCATCGGTTGAGAATTTCATGCTGCATTTCCTCTACTGTATAGATAAATGAAATATTGTATGCGATCTCATTGAGGCGTATCCATTCGTTTTCATTTAAAAATGCCATATCAATATCTCCCTTAACATTTGTATCCAGACATAAGCAAAGCTCAAAAAGATAACAGTATCAATGAATTCCGACCACAATCGCAATTAAAGCGTTCCCATCGTAGAAAGCATTCTAACTCGGTCACGGGTGTAGATGCTCGAAATGCAGATGTGCCACATTATCTCTGACATAACATTCTCCCCACCCTTTCTTTGTCCGATCAGGTCTTGGCGTTCACATAAATACACCCGATCCTATCGATAAGCTTCTCGCGTTATGCTACCATTATTATATCAGGCAGAAGGCTGAAAAGCAATTCCAAACAGAAAGCTGAAAAGCAAAGTAATAGGGCTGCATCTCCACGATCACGATGTCGGGACATTAAAAATCTCAATTTTGAAACCATTCTTGACAGCAGGCATTTTCTTCACCTTTTCAGAGGCGAACGAAGCATGAACTTCCGTACGCAATCTACCTCTGCGCGGGCGGTATCATCGCGTTTTCGCCGCTGCTCATCCGCCTGCTTGCAGCGGAGAACTATCGTGTGATTGTATCCATACCGCCGATAAGATTTCAAATTTCATATTGCTGAATGCTCCTTGTATCTCTTTTACTATGTCCTTTGCAGTTGTGAAATAGATGTTTTTTACAAGTGTAGGGTCATCATACAACTGCCTTCTTACTAGTGTAGCTGCGATTCCAGAAGTGGCGAAGCCATATATCTGATTGTCTATTATGTGTTGCCTTCTCTTCTGTTCTTTTGGAAATGCCTGTACCATTAGTTGGCTTTCCATTAGCCGTTTGTAAATCTCTGCAAGAAATCTACCACTCTTGACTGCTGGGTCAAAAACTTTGCCTCTTTGTTAAATACACTAGCAGGGAGTAAATCAACCATGTCTTTTACTATGTTTTGTGGCGTGATAACTTCCGAGTTGGAATATTTTGAAATGCCTGTTATGGCTTGGAACCTGTCAAATAAATCTTCCATAGGAATACCATCCTCAAAATCTCATTTTCTTCTGAATATCAGTAAGCCTGGTTTTAAGATAGCAGGCAAAGGAAAGAGGAACCCTAAAAATTAGGTATCCTCTCGGAAATTGGGTATCTGGGGCACGCTTTTGGTGAAATCGACGGAGTTTTTACCATCAACACAAAAGGTAAAAGGGACGCCGCGCTTTCCTCATTGACAATTCGACGGGGAATGCTATAATCTGCTATGTCTGAAAAAATGTAAAATTGTATCGCAGAGGTGCCGCCGCGAGGCGGAGAATAGAGAATCCGGTGCGAATCCGGAACGATGCAGTCACTGTGTACGGGAACGGCCTGCGTAGCCACTGGGAAACTGGGAAGGGCAGCGCCGCGATGAACGAAGTCAGGAGACCTGCCTCTGCGGGAAATCTCAGGCCCGCTGCACACAGGCTGATATTTCTGCGAGTTTACCCGCGGCGCGATTTTTTCGCGGCGCGGTGTTGCTGGTTGGAATCGTGAGAGCGGCTGTGGGTCACCATGGCCGCTTTTATATTTCTTTCAGAACGATTTTTGAAGAAGAAGGTAAAGAGAAACATGGAAAAAGCACTTGCAATCCTGCTCACAGCCGTGATGCTGCTGGGCGTGCTGACCGCCTGCGGCAGCAAGAAGGACGACGCTGCCGACGACACGCAGAACACGGAGGACGCCGACAAGGCCGCGGCCGACAATGTCGCCGCGCTCATCGACGCGATCTACGTTCAGGAGCGCACCGATGAGACCGACGCGCAGTGCGAGGCCGCCAAGGCTGCCTGGGACGCGCTGACCGACGAGCAGAAGTCCATGGTCGAGGGTGAGGAAGCGAGCCCCGAGTATTTCGGTCTTGACACGGGCGATGCGTCCAAGGATGATCCCCGCAATCAGGACGAGATCGGCGAGAACGAGCTTCTGGTCGTTTCCTTCGGCACGTCCTACAACGACAGCCGCATCAACGATATCAAGAGCATCGAGGACGCCCTGCAGGAGGCTATCCTGACTGGTCCGTCCGCCGCGCTTTCACGGCTCAGATCATCATCAACCACATTCAGGCCCGCGACGGCGAGAAGATCGACAACATGACCCAGGCGCTCGACCGCGCTGTGGCCAACGGCGTCAAGAACCTCGTCGTGCAGCGACGCACCTGATGCACGGCGCGGAGTATGACGAAATGTGTGCTACCATCGACGAGTACCGCGACCGGTTCGAATCTGTCTCCATCGCAGAGCCCCTGCTCGGCGAGGTCGGCAGCGACGCGACCGTCATCAACGCCGACAAGGAAGTTGTCGCCAAGGCCATCACCGCCGCCGCGGTCGAGGCAAGCGGCTTTGACTCTCTCGAGGCTGCCAAGGAAGCTGGCACCGCGTTCGTCTTCATGGGCCACGGCACCGCACACGTCGCCAAGGTCAGCTACAGCCAGATGAGCGCCCAGATGCAGAACCTTGGCTATGAGAACGTCTTCATCGGCACGGTCGAGGGCGAGCCGGAGGAGACCTCCTGCGAGTCCGTCATCGAGCCGTCAAGGCCGCGGGCTACACCAACGTCATCCTGCGCCCGCTGATGGTCGTTGCGGGTGACCACGCCCAACAACGACATGGCCGGCAGCGACGACGATTCCTGGAAGACCATGTTCGAGGCTGCCGACTTCACCGTCGACTGCCAGATCGCGGGCCTCGGCGAGATTGCGACATCCAGGCGCTGTACATCGCCCACACCCAGGCCGCCATTGACGCCTGAACGCATAAAAAAGGATCAAAAAGGGGCTCCGAAGCGATTGTGCACCGCTTCGGGGCCTTTTCCGGATGGAGGTACTTCCCAATGAAAAGAACACTGACACTGATACTGACCGTGCTGATGCTCTGCACGCTGCTTTTCGGCTGCGGGCAGAAGAGCGGGGACGGCGATCCGCAGGACACCAACACCGAGCCCGCGCTTGCCGACGGCGTTTACACCGCGGATTTCAGCACCGACAGCAGTATGTTCCACGTGAACGAGGCAAGCAAGGGCAAGGGTACGCTGACGGTCGAAAACGGCAGATGACGATCCACATCAGCCTGCCGTCCAAGAGCATTCTGAACCTCTTCTGCGGCACGGCGGAGGACGCGCGGAAGGACGGCGCGGCGCTCTTGCAGCCCACGACCGACACCGTCACCTATTCCGACGGCCTGAGCGAGGAGGTCAATGGCTTTGATATCCCCGTGCCCGCGCTGGACGAGGAGTTCGACGTCGCCATCATCGGCACGAAGGCAAGTGTACGACCACAAGGTCTCCGTGACGAACGCCGTTTTGAAGGAAGACGACGCCGCCGCGCCCGCCGAGACGCTGGCCGACGGCACCTACACGATCGCCGTGACGCTCGAGGGCGGCAGCGGCAAGGCGAACATCCAGTCGCCCTGTACGCTGACGGTCGCGGACGGCAAAATGACCGCCACCATCGTCTGGAGCAGCAGCCACTATGACTATATGCTCGTGGACGGCGAGCGCTGCGACGTGCTCTCGACCGAAAACGGCTCGACGTTTGAGATCCCCGTCGCCGCGCTGGATACGCCGCTTGCCGTGGTCGGCGATACCACCGCCATGAGCACGCCGCACGAGATCGACTACACGCTGACGTTCGACGCCTCGAGCGCCGAGGTGAACAGATGAGACGCCTGCCGCGCGCGCTTCTCACGCTGCTGGCCGTGCTGACGCTCTGCGCTGCGGGGACAAAGCGCAGGACGGTTCGAACGGCGAAAATGCGGCGGTCGCGTGGGATGCTCTGTCGTTTGACAAGACCATGCCGCTTGACTATGCCACGCAGTTTTCCGTTTCCTACGCGGGTGACGAGTACAAGTGCATCACCATCGGGCAGGATCAGGAATTCCTGCTCGTGGCGGAGGGCGCGGCCGTGCCCGGCGGCGTGCCGGAGGGCGTGACAGTTTTGCAGCAGCCGCTTGATGAAATTTATCTGGTCGCCAGCGCGGCGATGGACAGCTTTGCCCAGCTGGACGCGGTCGACAGCATCCGCTTCAGTGGACGCAAGGAGTCGGACTGGTATGTCGAGCAGGCGAAGGAGGCCATGAGCGCGGGTGACATGCTTTACGCGGGCAAATACTCCGAGCCCGATTACGAGCTTATCTTGTCGCAGGGCTGCGATCTGGTGCTTGAAAACACGATGATCTACCACTCGCCCGAGGTCATCGAGCAGTTTGAAACGCTGGGTATCCCCGTGCTCGTGGAAATGTCCAGCTACGAGAGCGAGCCGTTTGGCCGCATGGAGTGGGTCAAGCTCTACGGTGCGCTCATCGGCAAGGAGAACGAGGCCGCGGCGCTGTTTGAGGAGAAAATGGACAGCGTTTCGGGCATTCTGGGCGCTGCGCCACGGGAAAGACCGTCACATTCTTCTATGTGACGAGCAACGGCGCGGTCAATGTGCGAAAGTCGACGGACTATGTCGCTAAATCCATCGCCATGGCGGGCGGGGAATACGTCTCCTTTGACAACACGGAAGAGGAGAACGCCCAGTCCACCGTCACCATCCAGATGGAGGCATTTTACAGCGGCGCGCACGACGCGGATGTGCTCATCTACAACAGCATCATCGACGGCGGGCTTACGACGATCGACGAGCTTTTAGCGCTCGAACCGCTGCTCGGCGATTTCAAGGCCGTGCAGAACGGGAACGTCTGGTGCCTGACGAAGGACTTTTATCAGGAATCGCTCGAATTGAGCGACCTCGTCGTGGATCTCCACACCGTTTTGAGCGGGGCGGATACGCCGCTCCGGTTTTTGACAAAGCTGCAATAATTTTTGACTGGAAAGTTGAAACAGACAGGAGGGACGGGCATGGAGCAGAAGCGGAAAACACGGACGTGGTGCGGCTTTTTGCTGCTGCTCGTCCTTTTGGCTGTTTTTTTGATCTGGAATTTATTCGCGGGCAGCGTGCAGCTCTCCGCGTCTCAGATAGGACAAATTCTGCTCGGCGGCGGGGATGACCTGACGCAAAAGCAGATCATTATGCAAATTAGATTGCCGCGCATGGCGTCGGCGCTCATTTTAGGCGGTGCGCTGTCCGTGTCGGGGTATCTTCTGCAAACGTTTTTCCACAATCCCATCGCGGGGCCGTTCGTGCTGGGCATTTCGTCGGGCGCGAAGCTCGCGGTGTCGATCGCGATGATCGTTTTCCTCAGCCGCGGCGTCAGATCATCGTCAGCGCTGCTGATCAGCGCGGCGTTCATCGGCGCGATGCTCTCGATGGGCCTCATCCTGCTCATTTCGCAGCGGGTCAATCAGATGAGCCTTCTCGTCGTCTGCGGCGTGATGATCGGCTACATCTGCTCAGCGCTGACGGATTTTCTCGTCACGTTCGCGGACGACTCGAACATCGTGAACCTGCACGACTGGTCGAACGGCTCGTTTTCCGGCATGAAGTGGGAAAACGTGACGACGATGGCGTGGGCCTGCGGGACCGCGCTGATTTTGACATTTTTTCTCTCCAAGCCCATCCGCGCCTATCAGCTCGGCGAGGTCTACGCGCGCAACATGGGCGTGCCGATCAAGGCGTTCCGCGCGGCGCTCATCCTGCTCTCCAGCGTGTTATCTGCCTGCGTGACAGCCTTCGCCGGCCCCATCTCGTTTGTCGGCATCGCGCTGCCGCACCTGATGAAGGCGCTTTTCAAGACGGCGGAGCCGCTTTTGCTGATCCCGGCGAGCTTCCTCGGCGGGGGCATCTTCTGCCTTGCGTGTGATCTCATCGCGCGCACGGCCTTTGCGCCCACGGAAGTCAGCATCAGCTCGGTCACGGCGGTGTTCGGCGCGCCGGTCGTCATCTACATGATGGTGCGCAGAAAGGCGGGGCGGGAATGAGCGGCTATTTGGAGACAAAGAATTTATCCGTCGGCTACCACGGCAAGCCCCTCATCGAGGATGTGTCCCTCTGCGTGCAGAGGGGAAAGATCGTTACGCTGATCGGGCCGAACGGCTCGGGCAAGTCGACGATCCTGAAACCGTCATCGGTCAGCTGCCGGAGCTTTCCGGCACAGTGTATCTGGATGGCGAGACGATGCGCTCGCGCAGCCGCAACGACGTCGCGCGGCGCATGGCGATCTTGATGACCGCGCGCGTCGAACCGGAGCTCATGACCTGCCGCGATGTGGTCAGCTCAGGCCGCTATCCCTACACGGGGAGGCTCGGCGTCCTGCGGGACGAAGATAAGAAGATCGTCGAGCAGTCGCTTTCTCAGGCGGACGCGCTCGCGTTCGCCGACGCGCCGTTTTCCGCCGTCAGCGACGGCCAGCGGCAGCGCATTCTGCTCGCAAGGGCTCTGTGCCAGCAGCCGCAGCTTATCGTGCTCGACGAGCCGACGAGCTTTTTGGACATCCGCTACAAACTGGAACTGCTCTCCGTCCTCAAGCGCATGGTGCGCGAAAACGACCTCGCCGTGCTGCTCTCGCTCCACGAGCTCGATCTGGCGCGGCGCATTTCGGACACAGTCATCTGCGTCGCGGGCGACCGCATCGACCGCATCGGCACGCCGGAGGAGATCTTCACGAGCGACTACATCGCGCAGCTCTATCATTTGGAGCGAGGGAAGTACGACGAGTGCTTCAGCACATTGGAATTTGTACCGTAGCGCATACAAGTAAAAACGCTTTATAGAGATTGCAGAAGGAGGGGAGACCATGCAGAAGGCAGCGCCGAGATTGCTCATTGCCGGAACGAACAGCGGCTGCGGCAAGACGACGGTGACCTGTGCGATCTTGCAGGCGCTTGTCGACGGCGGCGTTTCTGTCGCCGCGGCGAAGTGCGGTCCCGATTACATTGACCCCATGTTCCACCGCGAGATCATCGGCGCGAAGAGCAGCAATTTGGACCCCTTCTTTTTTGACGACGACACGCTGCGCTTCCTCCTTGCGCAAAACGGCGCAGGGAAGGACGTGACGGTCATCGAGGGCGTGATGGCTATTACGACGGCATCGGCTTGATTCCTCGCGCGCGAGCACCTTTGAGGTCGCGCAGCGGACGGAAAGTCCCGTCGTGCTCGTGCTGAACGCGAAGGGCGCGGGATTGTCAGTGCTGGCCGTGCTCGACGGTTTTCTGCACTTTGCGCCGGAAAACCGCATCCGCGGTGTCATCCTGAACGGCTGCACGGCGATGAGCTATCCGACGCTTGCGCGGGCGATCGAAGAACGCTTCGGCGTGCGCGCATGCGGCTTTCTGCCGCAAATGCCCGACTGCTCGCTCGAGAGTCGTCACCTCGGCCTCATCACCGCGGCAGAGGTGGACGATCTGAAAGAGAAGATGCAGCGTCTCGCCGCTAAGGCGCGGGAGACGATCGATTTGAACGCGCTGCTGCAAATCGCGAAGAGTGCGCCGCCGCTCGCATTCACGCCGCCGGACATTTCGGATGCGGGCAAGCATGTGCGCATCGGCGTCGCGCGCGACAGGGCATTTTGCTTTTACTATGAAGACAGTCTGGAACTCCTGCGCCGCTTAGGGGCGGAGCTTGTGCCGTTCAGCCCGCTGTCAGATGAACGCTTACCGGAAGACCTGCACGGCCTGTACCTCGGCGGCGGCTATCCCGAGCTCTACGCGGAGCGGTTGGAGGCAAACGCCGCCATACGCGCTTCTATCCGCGCGGCGGTGGAAAGGGGACTGCCCTGCGTCGCCGAGTGCGGCGGCTTTATGTACCTGACGCAGTCCATCGCGGGACATGCGATGGCGGGCGTTTTATCGGGCAGCTGCTTCGACGCAGGGAAGCTGACGCGCTTTGGCTACGCGACATTGACGGCGCAGCGGGATTCGATGCTGTTTGCCGCGGGCGAGCAGATCCCCGCGCACGAGTTCCACCGCTGGGATGCGGAAAATCCGGCGAGGACTTCCTCGCGGAAAAGCCGAGCGGAAGAAGCTGGCGCTGCGCGTATGCGGGCGAAACGCTCTACGCGGGCTATCCGCATTTCCACTTTTACGCAAACCTGAGCGCCGCGGTGCGCTTTGTTGAAGCCTGCCGAAAGGAGAAACACCGCTATGAGTGAGCCGATGAAGCCGATGGAAATTGAACAGCGCAGCTTCGAGATCATCACGGAGCTGCTGGGAAACCGCGTGCTCGACCCCGAAAACGAGCTTGTCATCAAGCGTGTCATCCACACGACGGCGGACTTTGACTATGCCGACAATCTGACGTTTTCCGACCACGCGGTGCAGAAGGTATCGCCGCGCTGAAAAGTGGCTGCGACATTGTCACCGACACGCAGATGGCGAAAGCTGGCATCAACAAGACGATCCTCGCAAGCCTCGGCGGCGAGGTGCATTGCTTCATGTCCGACCCCCGACGTCGCGCAGGAGGCG
>ENA-OQIO01001058-OQIO01001058.1-human-gut-metagenome-genome-assembly--contig:-NODE-1058-length-14060-cov-4.455250_pt1 | contig 14060 bp, 9 predicted proteins | sample MGYA00242573_ERZ504737 | MGnify/ENA primary metagenome ERZ504737 (study PRJEB26092, sample SAMD00036203) | human gut metagenome | host: Homo sapiens | study: EMG produced TPA metagenomics assembly of... | reverse complement strand
GCACTCTTTGGATTTGTTGCTTTCAAACGCAGAAGATAATTAAAAAGAATTAAATGGATTTAAAAAGGGGATGCTGTGCGGCAGGGCACTGTCGCATCCCCTTTCTTAACAAGAAGGGAAGATAAGGACAAGTAGATATGAAAAGATTAGCAAAGAGCATAGTAAGCGGAATCGATCATATGGTAAATTTTATCGCACTTATGCTGATCCTTTTGCTGATGTTTTTGTCCTGTTATATGTTATGGGATTCCAATCAGGTGTTTGAGGCAGCGGATGCAAAGAACTACGAAGCCTATATGCCAAGCGAAAACCATACGAAATCATTTGAAGAATTACAGAAGATCAATCCAGATGTTTTTGGCTGGATTCGGATCAACGATACAAATGTCAATTATCCTTTGCTTCAGGCAGAGGATGATGATACGTATATGAATACGGATGCGGAAGGAAATTATTCCTTAAGTGGTTCCATTTTTTTACATTGTGCCAATGCACCGGATTTTTCAGATTTTAACAATCTGATCTATGGACACCACATGGAAAAGCATAAAATGTTTGGAGATGTGGGACTTTTTACAGAGAAGAAGTATTTTGATGGACACCCTTATGGGAATCTGTTTTTTGATGGGAAAGATCATGGAATCGAATTTTATGCATTGCTTCAGGCAGATGCTTATAATGAGCGACTCTTTAGTGTTTGCCCGGAAACATCGGAAGCAAAACAGGAGTATCTGCAGGAAATCTTGGACAATGCTTTATATAAACGAAATCTTAACGTTACAGAAGAAGACCATTTGGTTTTACTGATTACATGTACTTCAGAAATGACAAATGGAAGAAATATATTGGTAGGAAGACTTACGGAGCAGGTTTATCCTGAGAAAGAGAAACCGAAAAATGTAGGAACCGGGATCGATCAGATCCGAAAACTGGTCATATCCGTTCCGGTTCTTTTCTGGCTCATACTACTTCTTCTTATCCTATTAATACTTGACCAAATACTAAGAAAGAAGGGAAAGAAAAACGATGAACATCCTTGATTTAAAGAAAATAAATATCATAGTGCTTAGCCTGCTTCTTTTCCTGAGTATGCAGATACCGGTGTTTGCATCTGAAAATGCAGCCGAAGTAAAAATTCCTGTCGTACAGGTTGTTGAAAATGAAGCAAAAGAACAGGCAGAAGAATTTTCCTACGTTCTTACAACCAATCAAAGTGAAGCTCCGATGCCAAAAGGAAGTAAGGAGAATCAGTATTGTTGGAGCATGAAGAAAAAGGAAACGGTTGAGATTAGTATTCCAGTAACAACAAGGGGGATTTACCACTATCAGATCTATCAGACAACAGAACCAAAGGAAGCTTACGCATGTGATCAAAGTCGTTATGATGTGAGTGTGGAAGCATTTTATAATGAAGCGGATCAGTTTAAAACGGTGACTGTTGTAAAAAATCAAAAGGGTGAAAAAATCGATCAGATCACTTTTTTGAATCGCTTGAACAAAACCAATCCATCAAATCAGACAGCAAAATCTGATTCAAAAAAGAAAGTAAAGACAGGTGATAACGGAACAATCTGGGGATATGTCTTATTACTTGTCAGTTCTATGATGTGTTTTGTTATTTTATTTTACCAAAATCAGAAAAGAAGGAAGGGAGAGATTCAAGATGAAGCAGAATAGATGGAACAAATACTTGAAGATTATATGCAGCTGGCTTTTGATCCTATCTATGTGTTTCTTATCTCTGGATACAGCAATAGTATCTGCCGAGAACCGTTCTCCTGTAAATACGGAAAGTGAAATGACAGGTTCGCAAGATGAAGAAAGTACACCAGTGGAAAATGAATCATCCATGGAATCAGATCCTGAGAGTGCTTCAGAACCAAACGAGAATACCTCTACGGTGGAATCTTCCACAGATAATACAGTGTCTGATGTACCGGAAGAGATATCCGTGCAGAGCTTAGAGGAAGCCGTACAGGAAATCGATGCAAAGGGAGAAGCATCTTCCACCGACAGGGTAGAGTATGTAGATCCAAAGGGGAATCTAATTAGTGATGCACCGACTACGATCGCTTATGGAAATATTTCTGACCACAAAGATCTATCAATAGAAGGAAGACATTTTGATTTCCTTAGTGCGAAAGTAAATGGAAAAGACTGTGTGTACATCGGAGAATATAACGGAGTGCTTTATTACAGTACCGATGGTGTTATTGCAATCAAGATGGAAGACGGACAAAAGGTAACGATGACTTATCAGGAGTATTATCTTGTTACGATTCAAGAAGAACTTCCAACAAACTGTGATTCTGGTACCATATGCACGAAAAAAGGAAGTGAAGATGTTCCGGTTGAAACGAACAAACAGATTCGTGTCAATGCCGGGGAAGACTGGGTAGTGTCTGTAACACCTGGTGCACCAAACAATAAGAAAAGATATAAGATTACATCTGTTACATCTCAAAATGGTGCAAACATAACAAAAAATGCAGGTGATGATTATGGAGCAACTTATGCCATTCGTTTTCAAAAGGATGATACCATTACGGTTACTTATGATGCAGAAGGAGTCTATCGTATAACGATTAACACCGTAGACAATAATGGATTTGAATATATCAATATTGCGCATAGTGAAAAGAATGAATGGAAGTATTTACCAGAACAACATAAACTTGTATGGACATATACGGAAGATCAAGTGAAGTACGATGGATCTATTGATCTTCCAAAATTCCATATAAAAAGAGGATATAGATTGGTTCATATGGTATTAAATGGAGAAACAGTAGCAGCTGCAGATAGTAACAAAGAAGTTCCGGATGGTGTGGGATCGAATCATGGTGTAAAAGGACATGCAGGTGAACTTATTGTAAATGCCCAAATAACCCAACAGTATACGAAAAACGATAATGAAAGAGATTGTGGGTTCGAATACAGTTTCAATGTGCAATGTAAAGACGGAGGATGTAGAGACTTTGATTTTGATTTAGCTCCGTATCAAACAGGGCAGCAGGTTTTAACCGTACGTTTAAAAACAGACAACCGTCGAAGTGGTGAAGGTATCGATGTCGTCATGTGGGATCCTGATCAGAATAAGCTGGTTCCAATGAGAGACAATGATACGGTAAATATGGATCCTGTGGGAGATGGAATAGTAACTTTAAAGAAAAGACAAGTGAGAATCTTTTTTGCAAAGCCAAAACCAGGATATCGATTTGCAGGAGTGGGTGTAGACAGTGCACAGCCGTCAGGTGGAGTTAATACTGAGGGCGGAAAATCTAGAGCTGCTGTGGGTGATCTAAATAATATGAATGCTACTTCTCTTGGAGAAATAGGAGAATTTCAAGTTTATGATGAAATTTGGGAAGCAGCTAAAAACGCAGCAAGTAGTGCAGGGTATGAAAAATTTTTGGCATTTGCAGGAGAGAAGACAACACATAATACCGATTGGGAATTGTATGCAGGATACTTCATGTCTGCGAAAAAAAGCATCTATGTACATTACAATTCTGGTGCCGGCGAAGGTGTGCTTCCGGCAGATGCAGTTGTGAATAATATTCCGTATAATGAGGAACTTGATATTAGAACAAACAAACCAATGCAGTCTTATGGAAAAAATCCAAACACCAATGAGGGGATAAGAGGTATGGGAAGCACCTTTCTAATAGGGGAGGAATGGCCAGAACCAACCTGTGAGGGATATGAATTCCTTGGCTGGAAGCTACGTCTGACTCCATGGTTTGGAGCTCCACAATATAGTGAAAAATTATATCAACATAATGAAGTCTTTAACATTTCTGAGGAAAATTATGAATTTGCCGCAAACCGTGACCTTCCAGTGTCTGTATGGGATAATGAGGTGGGTTATCAGATTGTTGCCCAGTGGAAGAAAGCAGATACAAAAACAGTTAGAGTGGAACATTATCTTAAGCAACCAGATGGAAAAGAATATTTGGGAAAAACAACTGTTGGGTCGATTTTATTTTCAGAAGAGCAAGATACGTTTACTATATTTGGTAACCCAGAGCCGGATGGAACATTCCCAGGATATGTGTTTGATAAGGAAGATTCACGAAATCAAACAAAAGTGATAATCAAAAAAAATGAAATTAGCGATAATTATGTATTAAAAGTATATTATAAGCCAACTGTATTAACCGTTAGCAAGACAGTAAAAGGTTATACACTGGATGAAGATAAAGCTTTTACATTTACGATTCAAGCGCAGGCACCGTCAGGGACAGATGCAAGTGCATCTATAATCCAAGATGGACAAATCTACATTAGGAAAGAAGGAAAGATAGAGAAACTTACTTTTACAAATAACAAAGCCACCTTTACATTGAAGGATAAAGAATCGGTAGATATTAGCTGTTTACCAATGGAATGGACTTATACTATAGAAGAAAATCCGGGAAGTAATTACGAAACAACTTGCCAAAAAACCGGGGGATCAGTTGTTGATGGAAGAATGTTATCTTTCCAAATGGAACAGGAAAGCGAAAGCGTTTCATTTGTTAATGCATCGAAAGTTGCACCTCCAGTGACAGGAAAAACAGTACAAAATAACAGTTTTATATTATTACTAGTTCTTGTATTTGGAGTTGGAATTGTTAGTTTTGGATTTTTGAAGAATAAAAAGAAACATAGATAAGTGAATAAGAAGGATTATATTTAATCATTTGTGGATAAAATATAATTCTTCTTATTTTATAAAAAATGAAAATCAAGATCATGGAGAGTGTGTTTTTCTTGCTTCCATTTGGTCTGCATGATAAGATGAAATAGCAAAAAACAAATCCTTTAATGAAAGAAAAAGGGGATTTTATGTGATCGAGAGGTAAGAAATGAAATGCAATTAAATATTACGACGGATTATGCAATTAGGATAGTTTATTACCTGGCTTTGCATAAAGAAAATGTTACGGCATCAGAACTGGCATCTGTATTAAAAATACCTGTAAGCTATATTTCAAAAATAACAAAAAAATTAAAAGCAGCGGGGATTGTTCAAGCATGTGAGGGGATAAAAGGCGGATATGCATTGGTGAAAAATCCTGAAATCATTTCTCTATTTGATATCGTATCTTCTATGGAAGTAACTATGAAGATCAACCGTTGTTTAGAGCCGGATGGTTTTTGTTCTAGAAATGCTACAGATTATTGTAATGTGCATAAAGCGTTGTTAAAGGTACAAAGGACTTATGAGGATGCACTAAAGAGTGTAAGTGTTGCAGATCTTATATAGACAACAGATGAGGGAAACGTTAAAATAAATTGTTATGAGAAAGTGAAAGAGTGTAATTATGAGATATACAGTAAAAGACCTGCTTGAGTCAGGACAATTTCCGGAAATGAAATTAATTAGCGGTGAATCGGAACTCAACCGGGAAATAAAGGGTGCAAGACTTCTTGAAGTTGCAAATATGGAATGCTTTTTAAGCGGTGATGAAATTCTTTTCACAAGTTTAAAGGCATACGAAAATGTAGATCTACAGGAGTTTGTGAAACATTTAGAGGGACTTAAGAAAAAGCAAATTAGTGCGTTCATAGTAAAACGAGATCAGCAAACAGAGCTACAAAGAATTCGTTTTAATATTTTGCTACAATATGCAAAATCGCAACAAATCCCTGTTATCGAAATCCCAAAGACGTTGTATTACTGGGGAATTATCAAGCATATTTTAACTCATATTTACGATATGGAAACAGCAAAATTAACATATTTTAAGACAACGCATGACAGCTTGGAGGGGAGAGGGGGGGGGACTACTTATCTTGTAGACGAGAAAGATTCTGTAGAGAAGATTTTTGCTTTGATTTATAGTATGCTTGAAAATCCGGTCGCTCTATATGATGAAGAGTATGAATGTCTCCATTCAAATGATCCAACCTGTCGGAGTTTACAATGAAGGAAGATGCAGAAGTATTTGTGCCTAATATCATTACTAAATATCAATACTGGCATCAAAAAAGGGAGCAGTCAGAGTACATTCATAAAATTGATGTGTTTGGTTATAGAACCTTTTATCTCGTTGTTACGGAGCAGAACAAAAAAATGGAAACATTGGATTTTATTGCTCTTGAGAATATTGTTGTTGTCTTACGCCATATCATTATGAGAAGCTTGATGGAAAAAAATATTGCCAAGTACTATCACAAAGATATAGCATACCGATTACTGAATGGAACTCTCACAGAGTTAGAAAAAGAGGAAGCAGCAAAGATTTTAAAACTTGAGAAAACGGATGAGGTACGCGTTGTTATTTTTCGTGTTATCCCGAATAATGACGAAGGAAAATTTGCGGACAAACAAAGAAAAGAACTTGAGATTGCTGAAAAAATGTTTTTGCACCTACTGCAAAAAGATTATGTGATACATAATACGAATCAGATCATCTATATCTATAAGAAACATATAGGGGAAACCAAACAGGAATTTCGTAAGAAATTAGAAGTTTTGCAAAGTGAGGTACAAGAACAATTAGATCAGAAAGATGCGAAAATTGATTTTTTGGTTGGTATTGGAAAAAAAGTGATCGGATATCATGATATCAAGGAATCTTTTGTGGACGCAAAACGGGCTCTTGATTATATTAATGTGGTCCGAAAAGTTGTAGGCGATTCAAAGCGTTCCATTGTGGATTGCTCTAAATTAGGTTTTTTTCAAGTATTTACTGAGATTAAAGATAAGAAAAAATTATGGTCCTATATCCCGGAATCTTTGCAAATAGTTTATGAATATGATAAGAAGAAAAAGAAAGAGCTAATCGATACGTTAGAATGTTTTATGAATAATAATCAGAGTTATAAAAGGACGTCTACCGAGATGTTTGTGCATTACCGTACGATTATGTATCGCATGAAGAAAATTGAAGAAATTTCTGGAATGGATTATGAGAATGTAACAGAGATGCTTGCGGTTCGAAACGGATTAATTATTCTTCGAATCATGGAGGCATTGTAAAAAAGGAAGAGTCACTACACGGATTGTATTTTGTGTAGTGGCTTTTTAACATAAAAATAACATTAAAAAAACAGGAACTATTTGAAAAATCTTAGAAAGATATGCTAAAATCTATCAATAATAAAATACTGTGAAACATGGGGGTATAAACCACTAATGAACTACACGATAAAAGAATTTATAGAGTCAAACAAATTCCCAAAGATGCAATTGATTAGTGATAATTCCGGAATAAATAGAGTAATAAGAGGAGTACAAATTCTCTCAGTTCCAAATATGGAAAAATTTCTTGGGGGGGGAACTACTCCTTACTTCTTTGGTTGTTTACGAAAACCAGCTTAATGAGCGTATAGTATTAAGTCACTTGGAAGAATTAAATAAAAAGCAGGTAAGTGGATTAATCATTGCAGAGGATAATGAAAAATTCGTTCCAAACATTTTTACACAATATGAATATATCAGGCAAAAAAGAGAAAATATTGAATATATTAAAAAAATCAATATTCTTGATCAGTGTGTATTTTATCTGGTGATTTCCGAAGTAAACAAACCGTTAATAGAACTTGATTTTATAACTTTAGAGAACGTGATTATAAAGTTGCTATATATTTTAACTCAAGTTGTGACAGAAAAAATATTGAAAGAAAATATCATAGAGATTTGGAATATCGAATGTTAAATGGTTCGTTGTCTGAAGCAGAGGAAGATGATGTTGCGAATCTCCTTAATCTTGATGCAACGGAGGAGTATCGGGTGATTACTTTCTATTTGAAACCGGAGATGTGCGCAGGTAATTTTAGTGCCGATCAAAGAAAAGAAACTGAGATTGTAGAAAAAACAATTTTAAATGTTGTACCGAAAGAGTATATTTACTGCAACACGAATCGAGTCATATATATTCACAAGGAAAACAAGAAGGAAGAGAAACTGGAATGTTATCTGAATCAGAAACAAAGTATTCGGAAAACGTCTGAGTTAATGAATATACATGCCCGAACAGTTTCCTATCGTTTGCAAAAAATAGTGAAGCTAACAGGAATGAACTTTGATAATATAGCAGAAATGTTAGCTGTTCGAAATGGCATTATAATATTAAAAATATTGGAGCAATTATAAAAAAAGCGAATCACATGCTTTGTGTGATTCGCTTTTTGGACATATTGAACATAACTGGTACGCTTTGAACAAAAATAATAAAATTTTTTTTCGTTGATTGCACATTATAATTAGTCATAAAAAAATGTATAATTTTAGTGCTAGTGATAAGGATGTTTGGAAAAATATTGAAGGTATAAGCAACAAATATTTTTTGATACAAACTAGAACCTTGAAAGGTTTAGTTAAAAAGTAGATTAAAAGTAAAAGAGTAGAGGACCAGATATGAAGAGAAACAGAAGGCTGGCGAATAGAATTATTTCGGTAATACTATGTATAGCTATTTTATTTTCACAGGTGAATATCGCGGATGCAGAAAATTTGAATCCATCGGCCGGCAATACGAATCAAGTGACAGCTTCTAGTGATGCTAATGCGGGCAGTCGTGAAGAAAAAGTTATAAATGACTCTTTAGATTCAAATGAAATAAGTGACACCGCGGAATCTGCCCCCTCGGTTTCCGAGAAAACAGGAGAAGATTCAAAGAATGACGAAGCGGAAACTTCCGGCGAGGATGTTAAAGCAGAATCAACCGATCATATAGATGCTTATTATAAAGATAATAAAATCTGCATTTATAATTATGAACAGTTAAAACAGATCGGTTCAGATGCTTATGTTTACACAGGTGATAAGGATGGGACGATAGGTTCTGGAGATGTAGTAAAGAGTGAAGGCACAGAGCTGAAATACGGTGCAGATGCCCAATACATTTTGATGAATGATATCCAGATGAACTTGGAAGCGATCTGGACAGTGTCAGATTCCTTTACCGGAACTATTACAGGTACGAAAGTGGAAGAAAACGAAACACCAACGCTGTATGATAAGGAAACGGATACCATCTACATTTATAACCCATATCAGTTGATGGTGCTTGCACAGGAAGAATCTGAGTCGGAACCGGTTATGTCATTAGATTATGATGCACCACAGTTTGGTATGGGACAGATGATCTATCCGGATGGTGAAGATCAGGAGTATCTGACTTATAGTAAGTCTCATAATTACGTGTTATCGCAGAAATTTAATTCGGATAAACCGGAACTGGTTGCGGATCAATTGAGTAAAGTAAGTGCAGAAGGAACAGAAGGCCGAGATTTCAAGGGACAAGTTGTTAAGACCATTGGAGATAAGACCTACATCTTGATTGGAAATGAGCAGCAGCTGAGGAAAATTGGTACGGATGAACAAGTTAATGGTGCGGTTTATCAGGCATATCTAGATGGTTTGGTATGGAAACGTGATACAGATTCAAGTGGCAAACCGATCATGCTTTATAGTGGTGATGCTGATTTGACAAAAGACCAGAATGGAGTAGCAGATTTTACTTTTGGACAAATTAAAGATGCTGATAGCAAATACAGTCAGCATAATACAGTGCTATATCCAACCAGAGGCAGATGTGGGGTTAATCAGGTAACAGGCGAGATCAATCCAAAACTTAATATCAAAGATGCAACAGGACAGACATATAAAGCGAACGCAAATTATATCATTTTCCGAGATATAGATTTGAGCAGTGAAGAGTGGAAGCCTCTTACTTTTCAAGGAACAATGATTGGTGCTAAATCTGCAGAAAAAGGTGGACTTTGGAAAGATAATGTTTTAAATACAACTGATAAACCAGTGTTATCGAATGTAACTGTAGATCAATCAACTAAGATTAATGTTGGAGAACAAATGGGTGTTGGATTCTTTTCAACAATATCGAGTGAAGTAAGTGAAAAGGATATTGGTCTTAGTAAAGGATTAGTGCGAGTTTCAAATATTAAGTTTGAAAATATTAGTGTTCAAACATCAACTTCTGAAACATATTATCCGGACACTCTCATAAGTACCTTAACAAGTACTCTGGGTAAGTTGCTTGGTGGAGTTTTAAGTGGGTTAACATTTATTTTAACGTTCGGTCAGGTGAAAATTGATCTTGGAAAAACATTAGGAGATGTTCTTGATGCGAGAAAGAAAGATCCGACAGCATTAGCAACTGGCGCGATTGCTGGTCGTGTGGAAGGTCAGGTAGAAGTTTCTAATCTTGAAGTGAATGATGCTAATGTTAAAAACGTGAATAACAATACAGGTGGATTTGTTGGATATATCGTTGGTAAAACACAGTATGATGGTTTATCAAACGCACTTGGCGGACTTGTTAAATTACTTACAAATATATTGAATGTAATTCCAGGATTAGGCTTAGGTGACTTAATCACGATTCTGCTTGGAAATGCTATCCCTTTAGAAAAACTGATCCCGACAGGTTATATCAATGCCAAAATTATGAATTGTACTGTAAATGGATTAAGTATTTCTACAGCTACTGATAAAGAGTATGCAGGTGGATTCATTGGACAACAGAAAGGAACGATTGTAGAAAATTGTTCCATTTCCAATAGTGATTATACGATAAACGGAAAGTCTTTTGCAGGTGGATTTGTTGGAATAGCTCGTGATGATGTGATTGAAGGAACACTATCAGGGGCATTGGATATAGAGACAAAACTTCCTAAGATGAATACGGAAAGTTTACTTCTAAATTGTTCATTAAATAATGCAGTTGTGTCTGTTTCTGGTGAAAGTTATATTGGTGGTTTTGCCGGTGGATTGGCCAATGCATCAACTGTCAATTGTAATGTTGAATCGGATAATGCACTCACTGTAACAGCTTCTGAAAATTATGCTGGTGGTTTTGCAGGAATTGCATCTCTTGGATGGGCTGCAGACCTAGGTAAAGATGACACAAAAGATAATTTACTTGGCGGTTTAGTTGATCTTGTTGTAAAACTTTTGAGTAGTAATCCTGGAGCAACTTCATCCTTACTTTCTCTTGCTGGCGTAAATCCATCACATATCTTAGGATGTTCTGTAAATGCTCCGCTGCAAGTTAGTGGAAAGGACTATGTTGGTGGTATTACAGGTCGAGGCAATGGTGCATATATAGCACAATCGAATGCGGATAATTTACAGAAAATATCATATTGGAAAAATAGTGTTTATGATGTTGGTTCGGTTCCAGTGGTTGATGTCTCTTTAACCGGATTATCCAGTGTTACAGGAAATGATTATGTTGGTGGAATTGCTGGATCAATGGGTACGGCCAGTGTTGCCGGTTTATTAAATACAACGCTTGGCGTTGCATCTTATCTTGCGTTTACTATAGATAATGTTCATGTAAATGGTGCAGAGAATGGATTTACTATTACGGGAAATGAACGTGTTGCCGGTGGATTTGGAGATACGATTGGTGGTTCGATAACAACTGTTAGTATCAATAATTTAGCTTCTATAGAAGGCAATAACTTAGTAGGCGGATTTATAGGTCTTTCTGGTCCTGGTGATTTGGCGGGAGCAGATGGTGGATTAACTGTTAACCTGTTAGGTTTGAATTATTTGTTGAAATTGAATAATTTGCTCTCTCTAGGACAAGCAATTGAAGTAAAGATTAATAAAGTAAATGTGAATGGAGCCACAAATGGATTTACGGTACACGCAAAGGGTAGTCGTGATTCTAATTCTGTTCGTGATTATAGTGCTTCTGGTTTTATCGCAAAAAGTGGAAGTACTAAAGTAGAGGATTCTCATGTAACAAATCTAAAATCAGTGAAGGCTGCAGATGATGGCGGATATGCTTCAGGATTTGTGGCTATTTCAAAAACGGGTGGTCTAGCAGATGTTGCTGATGATACTTCAATTAAATCATTGATTGAGGCTAATGGCTTAGTAAATGCTGTAGGATATTTAATTCCTAAATATACAAATTGCACGGTTTCTTTTGTAAATGGTGGAAGTGTTACAGCAGATGTTGCTGGTGGTTTTGCAGCAGATTTTCAAAGTGGTACAGTTGATAACAGTTCACGAGGAACTAATGATTATTACGCAGTATACAATTTAGATTCTGTAAATGGTCAAACCTATGCTGGTGGCTTTGGCGGAAATGTTTATTCTGGAGCATTGGCGGATGCTGGTAAAGGTATTAGTGTTCTAGGAAATATTAATGGTTTAAATATAAATATTGGAGAATTGTTAAATTTAGTAAATGCATATGTTCCAATTATAAAGTATGCAGGTGTTAAATCTGATAATGGATTTACAGTATCGGCTAATAAATTTAAATCGGATGATACGAATTCTGGTAGTGCTGGTGGCTTTATTGGTTATGGCAGTGGAGTTCAGGTTAGTCATTGTGATGTAACAAATTTAAAACATACAACGGTAACACCTCCTAAAGATTTAGAGGGTGAAGATAGTTCAAATTATTTTGGAAAGGATAGTACATATGCAGTAACGGGAGCTAGATATGCTGGTGGATATATTGGATATATGAATATTGGTTCTGCTGCTTCGGTTGGAAAAGGCTTGAAGGTTTTAGGTGCAGCGATTGGCTTGAATGATGTATTGAATGCATTAAATGTTGTGGTTTCTACAATAGAACATTCGGATGTTACTGGAGGACCTGGTGGTTTTGCGGTTAGAGCCTCTATGAAAAATACAGCTTCTGATGCTTCGGATAATGATGTATTAGGAGATGCCGGTGGATTTGTTGGTAAGATTTCTGGTGGTCATATTCAGAATTCAAATTCTTATAACTTCTCATATATCATTGGTCAGATTACAGCTGGTGGTTATGTTGGAGATTTACAGCCAGGTAGTGTGGCAGATGCTTTGGGAGAAACAAGTATACTAGGTGGTCTTGTCAATACTAAAGAAACACTGGCATCTCTTGCAGAAGATTTTGTTCCTACAATTCGAAACAGTTCTACAACATGTATTCCTTGCGGTGGTGCAGTTCGTGCAGATGCGGCTTCCACAACACAGGTACAACGAGGTATGGCCGGAGGTTATGCAGGACATAATGAAGGTGGTCACATCTGGGGAAACAATACAAAGAATTGGAAAGATAAAGAATATACCGAACCAACAAGTACTTGTAAAGCAGTAAGAATCCGTTCGGTATACGGAAAAGAAATTGCTGGTGGCTTCACAGGACTTATGGAGTCAGCTGATACGGCAAGTACCGGAAACCTGTCCTTATTATGGGGACTGGTAAAAGTAGATAACATCCTGGGAGCACTCAGCGTTGTCTATCCAACGGAAGAAAATACGGCAGTTTACGGTCCGCTTGCTTGATGGATTCTAAAACTTGGAATGATTGGGTAGAATTTGTCGGTAAAAAAGGTGGTTACGGAAGTGATCTTGCAAAGAATGGTAAAGTAAACAGTCAAGATGAACTTGATACGATCATTGGGAAATATATATATGGATATAATGTTGTCGCAGGAAGAGCAAATTACCGGGATGAAACAAAACTGGCAAATGGCGGAGCCGCTGGCGGTTATGTTGGATCAATGCAGACCGGAACCATTACAAATGGACAGGCTTATCAGGCGAAGACAATTAAAGGAATCCGATGTGCTGGCGGTTTTGCAGGAGAAATGATAAACGGCGGAGCAGCAAAGCTTGGAGGAGTTGATATCCTTGGTCTTAATCTGCAATTAGGACAAATGATCAATGTCCTTAATGTATTTGTTCCAGTAATCAAGCAGTCTTCTGTGGAAGGATATCAGAGTGGACTTAGAGTTCAGTCAAATGGTACTTCTGAAAATGAGTCTTGCGGTTATGCCGGAGGTTATGTCGGAAAACTGATTGGTGGACAGATCTGGGGCGAAAATAATGTTCACTGCCAGGTCACAAAGCTAAGACGAGTTGACGGAAGCAGTTATGTCGGTGGATTTGTCGGAAGCTCAAGACCGGGAAGTGTTGCGACACTGAATCCTACTGCAGGAGAAGGATTGCTCAGCCAGCTTCTGAATAAACTGTTAAGTACACCGGCAGATTTGATCAAAGTATTAAATGCTACAGTCGCAACGATTCGTTATGCAGATGTGGTGTCCTGGGACGACTGGGGAATCATCGTAAATGGTGCTTATGCAAGTGGAAG
>ENA-OQIO01001057-OQIO01001057.1-human-gut-metagenome-genome-assembly--contig:-NODE-1057-length-14069-cov-2.396858_pt1 | contig 14069 bp, 18 predicted proteins | sample MGYA00242573_ERZ504737 | MGnify/ENA primary metagenome ERZ504737 (study PRJEB26092, sample SAMD00036203) | human gut metagenome | host: Homo sapiens | study: EMG produced TPA metagenomics assembly of... | reverse complement strand
CGCGGGACACGCGGGGATAGCCTGTTTTAGCTTTGCCCTGAAGGACAAATTGAGCAGGAAGCTCCCACTTCAAAATCTGTAAGATTTAAGTGGCGAGAGCATGTCACGTATGATATACTGACCATAAAAGAAAAGCTTTTTGGAGAGGATGGAACCATTTTGATGAATAAAAAAGATACAAAGATCAACCGAAATGATATGCTGGAATTAACCCGCAGGATGACATTATCCAGAAACTGCTTTGTGCGTACAGCAGGAGCATATATAGATGATGAGGGATACATAGATAATACCTTCAATGTAAGCTTCAAAAATATGAGCAAACATGATCAGCAGGTAAATCTGGATCTTGCGAAAACCATTCCTTTTTCCAAAACAAATGAACAGTTAAAACGTTATAAATTCCTGAAGGGGATATGGCATATGACAGCATCCATAAACTACTGATGGCATTATCACAATACGGATTAAAAGATGATCTTCTGGTTCAGACTCTCTGTGAACAGCTTGCGGAGGGAATCTGCAGTACAAGAGATTCATCAAATGGAACAAACCGTCTGCAGGGACAGGAGTTTGGAATTTATATTTATCATGGAATATATGATATTCCCAAGAAAGGCTCAGACCACAGCGAACAGTGGGAGTCAGAAGAAATATACAGTTTCCTGATCTGTGTGGTGGCTCCGGTAGATAAAGATTACAATGCCGGAACTCCAAAATGCGGCTTTATTTTCCCTGCCTTTGAAGACCGTTCCGCAGAACCTGGAAAAATAGATGTATTCTTTGAAATACCGGAGCATCCGGACGAAGGATTCCTGAACAGGATAATAGAGCAATAATCTGAACAAGGTGATCATTTATGAGGAGTGCGATAGATAAATTTTAATTATACCATATGCAATTCAATTAGTCATTTTGTGTATAAATGACTAAATTGAATTGCGTGATGACTAAATTAACGATAAGGTGTTAGTTGATTTGTTAATGCAGGAATATTTCGGATAGAAGTTTTCTGTATTTTTAATGTTTTCGTGAAGATAGGGTGATTATATGACAAAAATGACAGTGTATAGTCTTTCTATTGTACAAATGAAAAAAATTCAGGATGTAATGTTAAAAGCCTGTGCAGAGAATGAAGCTATTTGGAGAAATATATGGAAAGGTGGTATATGAATGAAGTGGGCAGATGGCAAGATACGATGCTGCTGGGCAAATCCGAGAAATGAGCGTTACATCCGTTATCACGATGAGGAGTGGGGTGTTCCGGTGCATGATGACCGGAAGCTCTTTGAAATGCTGATATTGGAGTGCTTTCAGGCGGGTCTGTCCTGGGAATGTGTTCTGAACAAGCGAGATGCTTTCCGCAAGGCTTTTGACAACTTCGATCCGGAGAAAGTCAGTGCTTACACTGAGGACAAGCTGGAAGCACTGCGGAGTAATCCCGGCATCATACGAAACCGCCTGAAAATACAGGCTGCCGTTACCAATGCATGGGCATTCCTGGAAATTCAGAAGGAGTATGGCAGCTTTCGGACTATATCTGGCATTGGACAGATGGCAAAGTAGTCTGTGAAACTGGACGGACAAGTTCGGAACTGTCTGACCGTATATCAAAAGATTTGAAAAAACGTGGTATGAAGTTCGTGGGGACAACGGTCATCTATGCCTATTTACAGGCAGTAGGAGTTCTCTGTTCTCATGAGCAGGGCTGCTTTTTGGCAAATCAGAAAGCTGAGCATCATAATAGTTATTTATAAGACTTTTATTTCCTGATTTTTATCCATCCTGCATGAAGCAGATATACACCTGCCGGAATCAGGGAAAGCAGATGTATATTTGTGCAGCTGCCTGTTTCTGCATATGTCGGCAGAATGAGTGTATGAAATGCAAGATAAAGGTATGTGCCTGCAGCGATGAGATACACAGAAAAAAACTCCAGCCGAAGATACCGGAAATAGAAGCTGTAAGAATGATGATCAGCGTCAGGGTATCAGGAACAAAGGAAGATGAATAAAATCAAATTCAGGTTTCAGGGAGAGAAATGCGAGCACTGCGTAAAGAAAAAGCACTGCATTTAATGAACTCATGATCTTAAACGGTAAACTGTAAAAAGGTGTAACAGGGCAGTTGGGCCATAGTTCAACATCCAGTTTCTGTGCAAGCTGGGTTGCTGACTTTGTAAAGGTTATGTTTGTCATTACAACAGCTTTATCGCAGTCGTAGAAGTTTGCACCTGCATAGGCTTCCTGAACAGCTTTATTTCCAACGGGATGGGTGTAATATTTACATTGTATCCCGTATTTTTTTCGATGTTTGAAAGCAATGATATCGATTCCCTGGTCTCCGGAGCTTTGGGTTACTTTTATTTTAGAAAAATGCTTTCGCTTTAGTATCTTTGCACATTGATATTCAAATTCATATCCATCCATGTGTTGAGTCTCCTGTATTATATAAAATTGTATAGCAGTCCTCGTAAATGATACATTTAAGAGGATTGCTATAGATGTAGTGCATATTGCAATATATTATATCTGCAACATACCATTTATAGAAATTCAGGAAAATACTGTAAGTAATGAAATGGCTGGTGTTACGGTATTTTCCTGAATTACGATAACAGTTTGCAGCAAAATAAGAATACCATGTTTGATGATAAAGAACAAGTGTTTTGCGAAGAAAAGAAGAATGGGTTATTGTTTACTGGCTGGTTTACTGGTTGCGTTACTGAGACGTTACCGAGAATGGAATAAACAGTAACGAGAATGGTTACTCTTTGCGGGAATTGTGTTATAATAGTCTTTGATTTATTGCTACTGAAAAAAAGTGGACAGTTTATAGCGAGCCTATTAAATGCACTATTTACGAGGATTGCTATAGTAATTATACAAAACCGTAAGAGGGGGAGGAACATTTGAAAAATTTTGAAGAAATTATGTCGGAACGAAAAAACCGTATAGAAGCCAGAAAGGACGAGCTGATCCGCAGGAGTCTACTGTCTGAAGAATTTCTGGAAATGATCCAGAAAAATAAAAGGCCCTTTGATCTGCTGATGTCTTACTATCAGTGTGCTGTCATGGAGATTGAGACAAAATTCAGAGTGCTGAATCAGGAGTATTCCTTGGAATATGATAAAAATCCTATCGAGGGTATTAAAACCAGAATTAAATCTTATGACAGCATTGTGCGGAAAATACGCAGAAAAAATATTCCCATGTCTTTAACTGCTATAGAAGAAAATATCAAGGATATCGCAGGTGTCCGGGTAATCTGTTCTTTTCCGGAGGATATCTATGAGCTGGCAGACAGCTTTCTGCGTCAGGATGATATTGTACTGATCGAGAAAAAAGATTATATAAAAAATCCAAAACCCAGTGGTTACAGAAGCCTGCATCTGATCGTGCAGGTGCCTATCTTTCTGCAGAAAAACAAAAAAATGGTAAATGTGGAAGTCCAGTTTCGAACTATTGCCATGGATTTCTGGGCAAGTCTGGAACATAGCTTCGCTATAAAAAAGATATCCCGGCAGATCAGGCACAGCAATTGCAGGAGGAGCTTCTGGCGTGTGCCACCCAGAGTGCTCAGTTGGATAACCGGATGCAGGAAATTCGTAATCAACTGGTCAGCAGAGCTGATAAGGGGAATCAATCCTGAGAAAGTTCCTTATTTCAGGAACTTCCTCAATAATTTTTCATAAATTTTTCTATATGGCTGGTATCTCATTGGCAAATCCAGCCATGTTTTTTTGTCTACAATACTCTTATAGTGGGAGAAGGTATGAAAACCGTCTTTGCCATGGTAGGAACCCATTCCGCTTTCACCAAAGCCGCCAAATCCCATCTCACTGGTTGCCAGGTGGATGATGGTGTCATTGACACATCCGCCTCCGAATCCACAGCGGGAAGTAACTTTTTCCGCAGCTTCTTTGTCGGAGGTGAAGATATATAGTGCCAGAGGATGTGCCATGGAGTTGACCTTTTCAATGGCTCATCCAGGGAATCATAGGCCAGCACAGGAAGCACAGGACCGAAGATTTCCTCCTGCATTACTGCATCCCCGAAGGTTACATTATCCATAACAGTAGGAGCGATCTGAAGAGCTCCCGGATTGTTGTCACCGCCGCAGACTACCTTGCTGGGATCGATCAGATTGCAGATACGAGTAAAGTGCTTTTCATTAATAATTTTCCCATAATTCTTATTATTCAGAGGTGTGGAACCAAACTGTTTCCTGATCTGTTTCTGGATCTGTCGGATCAGTTCATCCTTGATTTCTCTGTCGCAGTAATATAATCAGGTGCTACACAGGTCTGACCACAGTTGAGATATTTTCCAAATACAATTCTTCTGGCTGCAAGTTTCAGGTTGGCACTTTTCTCTACAATGCAGGGGCTTTTACCGCCCAGCTCCAGGGTAACGGGGGTCAGATGTACAGATGCTTTTGCCATTACTTCCCTGCCAACATGCTGCTTCCTGTAAAGAAAATATAGTCAAAATGTTCATTGAGAAGAGTGTTATTTTCCGCACGTCCGCCGTTTACCACAGCCACATACTGGGGATCAAAACATTCGGTGATAATGGTTTCAATCACCCGGCTGGTGTGAGGAGAGTAGGCACTTGGTTTCAGTACAACTGTATTTCCGGCTGCAATCGCATCGATCAGCGGATCAATGGTGAGCAGGAAAGGATAATTCCATGGCTCATAACCAGGACAACACCATAAGGAGATGGCTTCTTATAGCTTCTGGAGGCGAACTGGGCAAGGGGAGTCAGTACTGTTTTTTCTTTTGCATAGGAAGGTGTATGGCGGATCATGTAGCTGAGTTCTGAGAGCACAAGTCCCACTTCACACATATAGGATTCAAAGTTACTTTTTCCAAGGTCACGTTTCAGTGCTTCATTGATCAGTGGTTCATATTTCTGAATACAGGTCTTTAATTTTTTTTTTAAGGCATCCAGCCTTTTTTTCTACCGGTAAAGTGGCACCTGTGTAAAAATAGCTGCGTTGTTTCTGAACGATTTCTTTAATTTCTGTTTCTGTCATAATACATTATTTCCTTATATAATATAGATATCAGGTAACTATTGAGAGTCTGCAGGTTCCTGTATTTTGATATTTTTATAAAAAACGCTTTGCAGGATAGAAGAATATTAACAGTTACTTCTCAGCTTCTGAGGTATTTTCCTTGGAAGTCAGAGACATCAGCATGTAATAAAATTTCTCCAGTTCGGAGGCATCCATAAGCTTCGGCACAGGATACAGAGGATTGGCCTCTTTATCTGCATAATGGGCAAGCTTGGGGATATCTGTTTCCTGAATTTCTTTTACAATATTTACGATTCCAAATCGCTCTTTCATCTCTTCAATTGCCCGGATAAAAAGCTCTGCTGCTTCATGGTCCGGCGTATTTTTGTCTGCAAGTCCTGCTGCAATGGCAAGTCTGTGGAGCTTTTTGTCAATGCAGGAACATATTCCGAAGTACCAGCGGCAGCAGAATGGCATTGGCAAGTCCATGGGGAACGTTGTACTGTCCGCCCAGAGAGTGAGCGACTGCATGAACATATCCTACATAGGATTTGGTAAAAGCACAGCCTGCATAGAAGGAGGCGTGGAGCATATTTCGTCTTGCATGAATATTATCGCCATGCTCATAGGCAATATCTATATTTTCAAAAAATCAGTTTTACCGCTTTTAATGCATCCCTGCGTGTATCAATGGTGGTGGAATTGCCGATATATGCCTCCACTGCGTGAGTCAGGGCATCCATACCTGTAGTTGCGGTGATAAATGGGGGCAGGCTTAAGGTAACCTTGGGATCCAGCACTGCATAGCGGGGAATCAGCGGGAAATCGTTGATCGCGTATTTGTATCTGGTGTCTGCATCTGTGATCACAGCGGCGAGAGTGGTCTCACTTCCTGTTCCGGCAGTGGTTGGAACTGCCATGAGAAGGGGAAGCTTCTTATGTACCTTCAGGATTCCCTTCATCTGAGCCAGAGACTGATTGGGTTTGACCGCACAGGCACCGACTGCTTGGCACAGTCCATGCTGGAACCGCCGCCGAAACCGATGATGGCATCACAGCCTTCTTTATGGTAAAGCTCCAACGCCTCGCGGACATTGACAGTAGTAGGGTTGGCAACTGTTTTATCATAAATGGTATAGGGGATACCGGCCTCCTTTAAAGCTTTTTCCAGTCTTCGGGTAAGTCCAAGCTTCATGATACCGCCATCTGTAATGATTAATACATGAGTACATTTGTGGCGCATGATGATTTCAGGGAGTTCCTTGACGCTTCCTGCGATTTTAGGTTTTCTGTAAGGTAAAAAGGGAATTGCAATGTGAAAAGCTTTCTGAAAAGCCCTGCAATATATTTTTCTGAGAGTGTTCATGGATAATTCCTTTCCTGGGGGCAGCCTGCTACTTTGCAGACTGCCGGACAGCAGTTACTTCAGAAAAAATATAACAAGGTAAAAAAGAAAAGTCAATATATTTTGATGTTCAAAATTTATCTTTGGTAAAAGAGCTTATTCCGAGACATACGAGCCAAAATTCCATTGCCGCAGGCAATCTGGAATGAATTTTGGCTACGTTACTGTGAACGGAGTGAACAGTAACGAACATATCCATAAAATTTTACAAAACTACGAAAATCAGTTGACAATGGAGTAAGTTTATACTAACCTAAAGTTAGCAAAGTATAACAATATTGTAAAACAGCAGTGTTATTATATTAAAGAATTAAAGAAATTTGCTCCACAGGAAGTGGATATGAGGGAGGAATGAAAAAATGTTTCTGCAGATACAGGGAATTCAGAAGTCTTTTGGTGCAGGGGACAGCCGGGTGGATGTGCTGAAAGGGCTGGATTTTGACATTGAGAGAGGAGAGTTTTGTGTGCTTCTGGGGCCGTCTGGTTCCGGTAAGTCTACGCTTCTGAATATTATCGGTGGGATTGACAGTGCAGACGAGGGAAATCTGGTCATAGACGGGGAGCGTCTGGCAGATATGTCGGAGAAGAATCTGTCTTTGTACAGGCGTAAGCATCTGGGATATATTTTTCAGATGTATAATCTGATCCCCAATCTTACAGTGCGGGAGAATATAGAGGTGGGAGCCTATCTCAGTGATAAGCTCTGGATGTAGATGAACTGCTCCATACGCTGGGAATCTATGAGCACCAGAGAAAGCTTCCCAATCAGCTTTCCGGCGGTCAGCAGCAAAGGACTGCCATTGGCAGAGCCATTGTAAAGAATCCGGATATTCTTCTTTGCGATGAGCCTACAGGAGCCCTGGATTATAATACCTCCAAGGAAATCCTGAAGCTGATCGAGACGGTAAACCAGAAATATGGCAACACCATCGTCATGGTAACGCATAACGATGCCATCAAAGATATGGCTGACCGGGTGGTGAAGCTTCGCGATGGGATGATCCGCAAAAATTACCTCAATGAGCATAAGATCCCGGCAGCAGAGCTTGACTGGTAAGGAGGCATATGATGAAAAATCCTTTACGCAAACGTCTGCCCAGAGAACTGAAGGGAGAACTGGGAAAATATCTGGTTGTATTTATCCTGATGGTTGCATCCATTGGATTTGTGTCAGGCTTTCTGGTTGCAGATAACAGTATGCTTATTGCTTACAATGAAGGTTTTGGGAAGTACAACATAGAAGACGGAAACTTTCGCACAGCAGAGCAAGTCCACAAAACCCAGAGAGAAGAAATAGAGGCGCTGGGTGTGAAGCTGTATGATAATTATTATGTGGAGGAACCTCTGGATAATGGAAGCACCATGCGTTTTTTTAAAAACAGGCAGCAGGTGGACAAGGTCTGCCTGATGAAGGGAGAGCTGCCTGCCGGGACAGGAGAGATTGCCATTGACAGAATGTATGCAGACAACAACAATCTGTCTGTAGGAGATACGCTCCGGAGCGGAAAAAGAACCTGGAAGATTACCGGCCTGGTGGCACTTTCCGACTACAGCTGCCTGTTTCAGAATAACAACGATTCCATGTTTGATGCTGTGAAATTTGGGGTTTCTGTTGTGACTGAGGAGGAGTTTGATTCTTTGGATCAGGAAAAACTGCAGTACAATTATTCCTGGATCTATGACGAAAAACCGAAGACAGAAAAGGAAGAGAAAGAAGTTTCCGAGGATCTGATGGAGGATATGGGAAAGATTGTCACACTGGAGGCTTTTGTACCCCGGTATCTGAATCAGGCCATTACTTTTACAGGGGATGATATGGGTGGAGACAAGGCCATGATGATCATGCTTCTTTATATTATTATGGTGATCATGGCCTTTGTATTCGGAATTACCATCAGCAATACGATACGGAAAGAAGCCGGTGTTATCGGTACCTTACGTGCGTCCGGATATACCAGACAGGAACTGATTCTTCACTATATGACACTTCCGGTGCTGGTTACTTTTGTGGGTGCACTGATCGGAAATATCCTTGGATACACTGTATTAAAGGATGTATGTGCAGATATGTATTATGGAAGCTATATCTTCCGACTTATGTGACCGTATGGAATGGGGAGGCATTTGGGCTTACAACTCTGGTTCCGGTAGTTATTATGCTGGTGGTAAATTACGGAGTGCTCAGACATAAGCTGAAGCTGTCACCGTTAAAATTCCTGCGCAGGGATCTGTCGGGAAGAAAGCAGAAGAGGGCAATTTATCTGAGTCCGAAGATGAAAATCTTTTCCAGATTCCGGCTTCGGGTGATTTTTCAGAATATGAGTAATTATATGGTTCTGTTTATCGGGATCCTGTTTGCAAATCTGCTGCTGATGTTTGGATTGCTGCTTCCTTCGGCACTGTCCCATTACCAAGTGGAAATCCAGAACAATATGCTGGCAAAATACCAGTATATGCTTCAGGTTCCGGTCAGCGCAGTAGGTGGAAATAAATTTGACGGTCTGATCTCTCAGCTGGAGTTTTATATGGATTCCAGAACAGACAATGAAGATGCAGAGGAATTTTCTGCTTATTCCCTGAATACACTGCCAGGAAAATATAAGAGTGAGGAAGTACTGCTTTACGGGATCGAACCGGACAGCAGGTATGTAACGATAGATTTTAATAATACAAAAGATAAAAAAGATGAAGCAGGGAATAAAGAAAAAGCAGATAACAAGAATACGGCAAATGCAGAAAAAGAAAGCGCAGCAGTTTATATTTCGAGCGCATATGCGGATAAATTCCTGCTTCATGTGGGGGATACCATCACTCTGAAAGAAAAATACGAAAAAGAGAAATATTCGTTTAAAATAGCAGGAGTTTATGATTATACGGCTGCCTTGTGTGTGTTTATGCCCCGCAGTGAACTGAATGATATTTTTGATCTGGGAGAGGATTATTACAGTGGGTATTTCTCAGATACAGAGCTTACAGATATCAAGAACCAGTATATAGGATCTGTAGTTGACCTTGATGCACTGACAAAGATCTCCAGACAGCTGGATGTATCCATGGGAAGTATGATGGGTATGGTAAACGGATTTGCCATTATGATCTATATGGTACTGATCTATCTTCTTTCCAAGATCATTATCGAAAAAAATGCCCAGTCTATTTCAATGGTAAAAATCCTGGGCTATACAAATGGCGAGATCAGCAAGCTATATATTATGTCCACGTCTTTGGTGGTGGTGTTCTGTCTGCTTTTGAGTCTGCCGCTGGAAACAGTAATCATGAAAGTTCTGTTTCGGGAGATGATGCTGTCCAGTATTTCCGGATGGATCACGCTCTGGATCGACCCGATGATCTATGTGCAGATGTTTGCAGCAGGAATCATTACATACGGAATCGTTGCTTTGCTGGAATTTCGGAGAGTGAAGAAGGTTCCTATGGATGAAGCCTTAAAAAATGTCGAGTAGGACAAAATTTGATAAAAATTTGACATTGTCTGGAATTTGTGGTACGGTTACACAGGAAACTGTTAGAGCGACACGCTCTAGACCAATCAGTTGGAATAGGAGATTATTATGAGAAAAAGAACAACTTCAAGAGCAAAGGAAACTATTAAAGAAGCAACAACAAAGGCCACAGAAGCAGTCAAAGAGACAGTTGAGAAAACAACTGTAAAGGCTTCAGAAGTAATTGAAGAAGCAAAAGACGCTGCAGCTGATATTGCGAAGGCTCCGGTTGTAGAAGAAGCAAAAGAAACTGTAAAAAAAGCAGTAAAAGAAGTGGCTAAAAATATCGACATCAAAAAATTCGCAGAAACAACTATCGAATTACCTGGTTTTGCAGTTACAATGAGCTCCATCGAGGAAGCAATCAAAAAAGACATTAAAGACAAAGGCATCGAAGGAAAAGAAATCAGCGTTTATGTAAATGTTGAGCAGAAAGCCGCTTACTACACAGTAGACGGACAGGGCTCTGACGATTACAGAATCGACCTGAATACATTATAATCTGTAAGCATTTTTTATAAACCGAAATGGATGTCTGCAGGGATCCGGAAAGAAAATCTGCAGACATAAAAACAGCAGGATTGTTCATAGAATGAACAGACCTGCTTGTTTTGCTTATTTATGATAGAACCACACTGCGGCGGATATGATGATATCTCAGGAAGCTTTCTGCTCAAACAGATTCTCCCTTGTAATATTCTGCGCCCATTTCCCCTGGCGGTAATGATGGAATACCCATGGCCATTTCACAAACTCATCTGTACATAGCAGGAAGTAGACCCACAATACCGGAAGCTTCAGGACAAAGGCCGCAAAAAATCCCAGAGGTACCGCATATACCCACATATCAATGGTATCGCAGATCAGCCCGAACTTCGTATCACCGCCTGCGCGGAATACCCCGGCGATCAGGGCTGTGTTTACAGCAGAACCCATAATATAATAGGTATTGATAAGCAGCATGTACTTCAGATAATGCATTGCGCCGTCACTTAAGGATGCAAATCTCAGGACCAGAGGAGTGATGGCAAATACGATCACACCGCCAATGGCACCGGCTATAATGGTCATCTTCAGCATTCTGGAGGCATACACCTTCGATTTCTCCAGATCCCCTTTTCCCATAACATTTCCAAGAAGAATCGTTCCCGCACTGGCAATTGCAAAGCAGAACACAGAACCGATATTGCGGACAACCGTAACCAGAGAGTTGGCTGCGACGGCATCTGTTCCGAGGTGTCCCAGGATTACAGAGTACATGGAGAAAGCAACACTCCAGGAAACGTCATTTCCAAGAGCGGGAAGTGACAGCCGGATGAAGTCGCCAAACAGCACCTTACTGCGGATAAACATAAAGGTCAGGTTCAATTTAACATCTTTGCTCAGGAAAGAAACAATCACGCATGCTGCCAGTTCGATCAGTCTGGAAACAGCAGTTGCAATGGCAACACCTGTAGCTCCCAGCTTCGGTGCGCCGAAAAGCCCGAAGATAAAAGTGGCATTCAGGATAATATTCAGTATAAAAGCCAGCATATTCAATGCCATACTGATTGTTACGCGTCCGATGCTGCGCAAAATCGCCAGATAAACCTCTGTAATTCCCCAGCAGAGATATGTAATTCCCATAATCCTCAGATAAGAAGAACCGATAGAGATCAGTTCCTGATCAGAAGTAAAAATCTTCATCATAAGCTGAGGAGCGGTAAATGCGATCAGTGCTACGATTCCCGAGATTATGATAGAAAAGCGGAGGGCAATTCCCTCGATCGCATGAATAGCCTGCATATTATTTTTTCCGAAATACTGCGCACACAGAAGAGAGGCACCTGTGCCAAGTCCATAATATACCATAAACAGGATATTGGAGTAATTGGCAGCCAGAGACACCGCAGAAATCGCAGACTGTCCCACATAATTAAGCATAATTACATCTGCGGAGTTAACCGCTGCACTGAGCAGATTCTGGATAATGATCGGAATCGTCAGTTTAAGCATCTGCCGGTAAAAATTATCCTTACCGGCCGATAATGTGTTTATCATATTTACCCCCGTAATAAGTATTTGCCTGATCAGGCAGTTTTATAAGTCTGTTTTCAGCATAATCCTTCCGGCAGAAAAACGCTATCGGTATTTTGACTGATTTCTACGTTATTTTGACTTTTGAGCCCTTAAACAAATCAACTTTGCTTATAATACCTTGCATAAAAGAAGTCGGACTGATATAATTCGTATGTATTTTGAGAGGAATACATACTGTGACTGATAAAAAATATAATGGGAGAAGTTTATGGCGACATTACAGCAATTAGATATGAATATTTTACTGTGGATCCAGGAACATTTAAGGTTGGATGCCCTGACTCCGTTCTGGAGAGCAGTCACCTTCCTCGGAAACGGAGGATGGTTCTGGATCGTATTATGTGTGCTTCTGATCTGTTTCGGGAAAACACGCAAAACAGGAGTGACAGCGGCACTCTCGCTGCTGTCAGGGTTTCTGATCACAAATCTGCTGATAAAAAATGCAGTAGCCCGTCCAAGACCTTTTGATACTTATACACAGATCATTCCGCTGATCACCAGACCGAAAGACTATTCATTTCCATCCGGCCATACCTGCGCTTCCTTTGCCGTTGCACTGGTCTGTCTGCGGATGCTGCCAGGGAAATGGGGGATTTTACCTGTTGTTCTGGCCGGAATGATTGCTTTTTCCAGACTCTATCTGGGCGTACATTATCCGGGGGATGTTCTGGCAGGATTTCTGGTGGCATTGCTCACAAGTACAGTGGCATGCAGGCTGATGCGGAGAACATTTCACCTCAGAAAAGCTGACCGGTTCAGAAGAAAACTTCCGGGGGGAAATACAAAAAAGATATGCAAAAATCAGCAGAAAAATATTCGAATGTAAAGTGTAAAGGATAATCTTGTAATGAACAAAAATGAAATCTATATAAAGAGCGGAACCAATTACAAAGAAATGACAAAGGAACTGCTGGCACAGTGCGGCCTGGCGTCTGTAATTTCAGATAAAAAGATGCAGATTGGTATCAAGCCTAATCTTGTATCACCTTCCGAGGCTTCATGGGGAGCTACCACACATCCGGAAATTGTGGCGGGAATTATTGAGTATCTGCAGGAAAACGGATATGGAAATATTGCCATTCTGGAAGGCTCCTGGGTGGGAGATAAGACCATAGAAGCATACGAAGTGTGCGGATATCGTGAACTAACAGAAAAATATCAGGTGCCTTTTTGGGATATGCAGAAAGACAAGGGGATTGAAAGAGATTGCAGGGGGATGAAACTGAATGTCTGTGAACGTGCGGCAAATATTGATTTTCTGATCAATGTTCCGGTATTGAAAGGCCATTGTCAGACAAAGATCACATGTGCATTGAAAAATATGAAAGGATTGATCCCCAATACAGAGAAGCGTCATTTTCATGCGATGGGACTGCATGAACCGATTGCACATCTGAATGCGGGGCTCCATCAGGATTTTGTCGTGGTTGATAACATTTGCGGGGATCTGGATTTCGAGGATGGCGGAAATCCGGTAGTGATGAACCGTATCTGGGCGGGGACGGATCCGGTACTGATCGATTCTTATGTATGTCAGATCATGCATTATACAACGAAAGATGTACCGTATATTGAACTGGCAGAGAAGCTTGGGGTTGGAAGTACTGATCTGAAAAATTCCCGCATCGTATACTGTGAGGAAAATGCCCGCAAAGAACTTCCGAAATCAAGAAAAGTGGTAGAACTTCAGGATGCAGTAGAAGAAGTAGAATCCTGCAGTGCCTGCTATGGTTATCTCATCCCGGCTCTGGAAATGCTTAAAAATGACGGCCTTTTCGAGAAACTGGACACGAAAATCTGCATCGGCCAGGGATACCGCGGAAAAACAGGAAAACTGGGTGTAGGTGCATGCACCTGTAAATTTGAACATAACGTAAAGGGATGTCCTCCAACAGAGAATCAGATTTATGATTTCCTGAAGCAGTTATATTCTGGGAGAAAATAAATAATATGATATCAGGGTCCTAGTACATCGTTTTCGAAATAACTATACCACTCACTTGTCTGCGAATCCGATTGCACAGGTCTAAAAGCCTCAGCGTAGCCCGCTACGCCTGCGTTTT
>ENA-OQIO01001056-OQIO01001056.1-human-gut-metagenome-genome-assembly--contig:-NODE-1056-length-14085-cov-2.112839_pt1 | contig 14085 bp, 17 predicted proteins | sample MGYA00242573_ERZ504737 | MGnify/ENA primary metagenome ERZ504737 (study PRJEB26092, sample SAMD00036203) | human gut metagenome | host: Homo sapiens | study: EMG produced TPA metagenomics assembly of... | reverse complement strand
CGCAGGCCGAAAAGGAAGCCATGGCCAAGGTGCTGTCCTCCTGCCCGACGCAAACCGTGCCCGACTACACGGGGGTCAAGGATTCCACAGCCGAGAAGACCACCGAGTCCGAGCAGACCGAACAGACGCAAACCGAACAGTCAGCTGAGCAGGCCCAGCAGACTCAACAAACGACACAGCACCTGCGCCCGAACCCGCTCCGGCTCCGCTCCCGCGCCCCAACCAGCGCCACAGCAGGACGTCTACTACCAGAACTGCACTGCGGCACGAGCCGCTGGCGCCGCGCCTATCTACCAGGGCCAGCCGGGCTACCGTTCACAACTGGACCGCGACCATGACGGAGTCGCCTGCGAATAAATCCAATACAGCGTCTCCGCCTTTCCGGTTGTAAGACGTATGACGGTGAGGCATAGGAAAAGCGCCGGGTTATTCATCCGGCGCTTTTCCTATGCCTCAGCCTCTTTCCGCATTTTCCGCAGTGCAGTCATGAGAACCGCTATGGTCTGCGCAGCCGCGCGATGTCGTCACGCAGCTGGTTGACGGTGTCCGTCAGTTCCCGCACATTGTGGCGCAACTGTTCCGTTTCCGATTCCGCCTCGTCCGCGCGCTTGTCGGTTTCGTCACGGACACGATCGACTATCCATGAGGCCAGTGTCGCGGTGACGATGCCGATCAGGGCCACGCCGGTTATCATCAGCCCGATGGCGATGCTTCTTCCCTGCCATGTCACCGGAGACAAATCGCCATAGCCGACTGTGGTGACGGTCACGAACGACCACCATATCGCCTCGCCGAAATCGGTGATGGAAGCGCCTGGAACCCCACGTTCCACATCCAATTCGGCAAGGGCGCCGATATACATCAGCAGTGTCACGCTGCAGCATGTGTACAGTGTGATGCGCCCACGCACCGCCATGCCACCGGTACGGTTGAGCACGTTGAGCACCGCCACCAATCGCAGCAGCCTCAATGGTCTGAAGATGGGCAAGGCGATGGACACCAGCATCAGCAGATTCTCTTTGAACCAGGCTTTCTTGTCCTTCGCCAGCAGGATCGAAACGACGTAGTCGACGATGAACGCCATCCAGATGATGTTGATCACCGTTTCGCACAATACGATATGCGTTCTCGCCAGCACTTCCCACGAATACGCGAACAGGAACACCAACGCCAATGCCGTCATGAACCATTCCGTCGCACGACGCCATTTGTTCAATGTCATACCCTTTCCTTCCTTCCCGACTGCATCATACGGGTCTCCCCCGCGCGCGACCGTCAGCCTTTGAGGGGCATGAGGTTGTTGAGAGGCTGCCCGTTGGCGTAGCAGCGTACATTGCCCAATGCGATGGCGATGACGCGGCGCTCGGTGGACTCCAAATGGTTGCCGCCCGCCACGTGTGGCGTGACCAGGCAACGCGGCTCGCTCCACAATGGCGATTCCTCCGGCAGCGGTTCCGGTTCGGTCACGTCGATGCCCGCGCCTCGGATTGCGCCGTCCGCGAGCGCTTCGGCGAGCGCCTGACTGTTGATGGCGTCGCCGCGGCCCGCGTTGATGATGATGGCGTCGTTTTTGGAGTTTGCTGATGCGTTTCGCATCGAGCAGGTGGCGCGTTGTCGGGGTGGATGGTACGCACATGGCGATCACATCGGCGTATTGCAGGACGTCGTCGAGGGAATCGAAACCGACCATATGATCGATGCCCGGCGCTTCGACGGCGAGATACGGCGAATGCGATGGTTGTCATTCCGACGTTTTTGCAGAGTCGTGCGAAGTGTGATCCGATGTCGCCGGTTCCGATGATGAGCGCCGTTTTTCCGTTGGGGCTGATGGCGCGGCCCGCGTCCTGCCACATGGCGTTCGGGTTGCTTGCCGCGTAGATGTGCAGGTTCTTCATGATGGCCCACATCATGGCGAACATGTGTTCGGAGACGCTTTGTCCGTAGGCTCCGGTGGCATTGGTGAGCATGGATCCGGGCTGTAGGATGCCGGGTCGCTGGTATTTGTCGACGCCGGCACTCCAAGTTTGAAGCCATTCGAGTTTGGGGCATTGCGCGCATTCCTCGGGCGCGATGTTGCCGATGACCGCGGTGGCTTTGGCTTTGAGTTCCTCCGGTACTGCGGCGGTCCAGCTCATGCTTCCCCGTTGTCGAATCGCCGACGAATTCCTGTGGTATGTCTTTCGCGGCACGTATGAATTGCGCACGTTCGGATTCGGTCAACGGCAGGCAGTTGACGATCAGTTTGCGGTCGTTCCATATTCCCATGCGTTTTACCCTATGGCAATCGTCGGATATAGGGTTTCACGTTGGGTTTTGGGTCAGACGCCGAGTTCGTCGGTGTCAAGGATGATGGTGACCGGACCGTCGTTGGCGAGCCGCACGCGCATGTGGGAGCCGAATCGTCCTTCTTTTACTTCGAGTCCTTGCGCGCGCAGGGCGTCGTTGAATCCGTTCCATATCTGTTCGGCGTGCGCGGGCGCTCCGGCTTTCACGAAGCTTGGACGGTTGCCTTTGCGCACGTCCGCGTATAGCGTGAATTGGGAGATGGACAGCACGCTGCCGTCCGCGTCGTGGATGGAACGGTTCATTTTGCCGTTCTCGTCTTCGAAGACGCGCAGGTTGGCGATTTTGCGGGCGAGCCAGTCGATTTGTTTCGCTCCGTCCGTGTCTTCCACTCCGACAAGCAGCACATAGCCGATGCCTATATGCTGTGGTTCGAATGTGGTGTCGACTTCTCCGCTTGTCTCGTCGACCACGTCGACGGTTCCTTCGCCGACCTTCTGCAATACGATGCGCATAGTCCGTCCCGGTCTTTTCAGCCGGCGTAGTCGACGATGGCTTGCGTGACCTGTTTCAGGTAGTCGAGCGACGTCTGCCAATCGTCCGGCACTTCGATGGAATGGTTGGCACCAGCGTACGTGCGCACATGGTCGGTGAGCAGATGCGCTTGGCATCATCGAATACGGGTCGGCGTCGCCGGCGCAGATCAACGGCATCGGACTGCCGACCGCACCCGGCAGCGGCGCGGGAATGACCGACTTGTGCTTGTCGAATGGCGGCGGATTGAGTACCGGGGTGAGCAGCACCACGCGCAATCCTAGCTTTGCGGAATGCGGATATGAGAGTGTGGAGAGCGATTTGGTGACGACCAGCAACTGCGGCTCCTCACCCGATTCGGCAGCATGTTCGAGCGCCGCCTTGCGCCATTCGTCGACCACGCGTTCCATGCAGGCGATCATTTCCGGAAACTCGACGCTTTCCGTCAGTTTCAGGTCGAGACGGTCCACGAACCAGCCGTTGGCCGCAAGCGCCTGCGCCGACCAGTACAGCAGCGGCCTGTCCACGGTGTAGCCGATGCCCGGCATGATGAGTACGTGCTTGCCTGTTTCGGTGTTCTTCACACGGTTCTTGCCCCATGGCGTGACCGCGGGCGTCACATTCTTCGTTTTCGTTGACTTTGCGCTGTTTTCGTTGATTTTGCCCATGCCCTGCCGAATGTCTTTCGATGTCTTCGTATGGTTCGACCACCGTCTCGGTTTTCCGAAGACCGGTTTCCTTCAACGCATCATAGGGCGCATAGGCTACATGGGCCCATATCCTTCCATATTGCGTTCATTCCGTTCGGAGAATACGGAAGAACCGTCACGAACGGTCGGTCGCCACGCGTCTGGTGGTGTCACGCAACATCAGCGTGGCTCCTGCGATTCATAGGATGCGTCTGGCGTCTGTCCACGCAGAAGGGACAACGTCTTACGGGCGGCGTTGCGTCCCATTTCCAGCGGATTCTGTCGAACGGTGGTCAGATTCGCCGCCTGTGCGATGTCGGCATCATCGAACCCTATGACGGAGATATCTTCAGGAACATGCAATTGTTGCTTGCCGAGTTCCTTGATGACTGCGATTGCCACTTGATCGGTTTCGGCACAGATGGCGGTTGGCATGTGTGGCAATGACAGTAATTTCGCCACCAGTTGCGCAGCAAGGTCCGCTTTCGACAATGGCGCATCATGCTCGTCCGCGGTTATGACGTAGGCATACTCATCGTCGTAACCGTTTTGTTCAGCCGCTTCCAAGAACGCTTCCGTACGCTGGCTGGTGTTGTAGACCATGTCGTCGGGAATGTAATCAACGACGAAAGCGATGCGCCGGTGTCCAAGCGATTTGAGCAGACGCACCGCCTTGGACATGCCATCGTAGTTGTCAACACCGATGGCTGCGTCGCAGAACGATTCGGCTGGAATGTTCACACCGACCGTCGCATATCGGTGACACGCAGTTTCTCACGTGCGGATTCGTCGAGTTGGAACGACGAAATGATGATCGCGTCAGCATTGCGATTTTTAGGCAATTTTGCGAAGTAACGCTCCGTCTCCTGTCTGCCTGTGACAAATGTGGGCGACACGTCGTAGCCTTCCGGTTCCAACACTTCGCACACGCCCTGCAACACGTTGGCGTTGAACCATTCGTTGAGTTTGCCGGAAAACAGCAGGACAACCCGCATGGTTTTCCCGGACGCCAAAGACGATGCGCTTTTAGATAAGGTAAAGCCCAACCGGTCCGCAGCTGCCTCAACTTTGGCACGCGTTTTCGGAGCGACCTTGCCAGCACCTCGCAATGCCCGCGAAACCGTCGCCTGAGATACTCCCGACAGTTCCGCTACTTCGGCGATGGTGGCTCGTGCATATCCACTCCAGTTTCCCATTGTTTATCCAGCGCTTTCATATTAGCAGAATCGTTGATTTCACAAGCAGACACGCCATAACAAAACAATTATTGCATTCACAGAATGAAAGCGCTATCATTTTAAGCAATACGAAGACGAGAACGAAGTGATTCCAATCGTCAAAACAGAGCATTCTCAACAGAATGAACTAGTGAAAACGCTTCCATAAAAAGCTATAACAAAATCACAATGCATCCAATGAAGGAAGGCAACCCAATGAGCAACGAAGCCAACGAGCGGCACATCGCTGACGATCCATCACTCTGGTGGAAGCAGGCGGTCGTCTATCAGGTCTACCCGCGTTCGTTCAAAGACACAACCGGGTCGGGCCTCGGAGACATCGCAGGAGTCGCACAACAAATCCCATATCTAAAAAGACTCGGCGTGGACGCATCTGGCTCAGCCGTTCTATCCGTCTCAACTGGCAGACGGCGGATACGATGTGGACGACTACCGCAACGTCGACCCGAAACTCGGCACCATGGACGACTTCGACCATCTCACCAAACCGCACATGCGGCAGGCATCAAAATAGTCGTCGACATCGTACCGAACCACTCGTCCAACCAGCATGAATGGTTCAAGGCCGCGCTTGCCGCAGGCCCCGGCTCACCGGAACGAGACCGTTATATTTTCCGTGACGGCAAAGGACCGAACGGCGACGAGCCACCCACCAACTGGATTGCCAGCTTCGGTGGATCCGCTTGGACCCGAGTGCCCGACGGACAATGGTATCTGCACATGTTTACCGTCGAACAGCCCGATTGGAATTGGAAGAATCCGGACGTGCGCGCCGATTTCATCAAGACCTTGCACTTCTGGCTCGACCATGGAGCGGACGGCTTCCGCGTGGATGTGGCGCACGGCCTGGCTAAGGATCTCGACCGTGACGATCTCGATGATTTCAAAATCATCGGAGGCGAGATGCATTGCGCCGACGGCACGCATCCGCTGTATGACAGGAACGAAGTGCACGACATCTATCGCGAATGGCGCAAGGTGTTCAACGAGTATGATCCGCCGGCATTCGCCGTCGCCGAAGCTGGGTACCTCCGGAGCATCAATACCGGTATGCCTCGCCCGAAGAACTCGGCCAAGTGTTCAACTTCGAATTCGCCAAGAAAGACTGGATTCGCAACGACATGCACCTCGCCATCGAAGAAGGCATCGCCGCTGCGGAACGATCCGGCTCCACCTCCACATGGGTAATGAGCAACCACGACATCCCCCGCCACGTCAGCCGCTATGGGCTGCCGCAGGTGCCGGCTGCAGCCCACCACCAACTTGCCAAGGATTGGCTGCTGCGCAACGGTACCTCTTACCATGAGGATCGCGAACTCGGCACGAAGCGTGCGCGTGCGGCCATCCTGATGGAGCTCGCGCTACCAGGTTCCGCTTATATCTACCAGGGTGAGGAGCTTGGCCTGCCAGAGGTCGCCGACATCCCGTGGGACGAGTTGGAGATCCGACCGCGTTCAACCGCGTCCGAGACCAGATCGAAAAGGGCCGCGACGGCTGCCGCGTCCCGCTGCCTTGGAAGGCCGGGACGCCGACCTTCGGCTTCTCCCCCGCCACCAAGCATGAAGCGCCGGCGTGGACGCGAGCCAGGCGGGCGATCCGTGCGAGAAGCCGCATCTTCCGCAACCGCAATGGTTCGCCGACTACGCCGTAGACAGGGAGGACACGGACTCCGGCTCCATGCTCAACCTATACCGCAAGGCGCTCGGACTGCGTCACGAATGGATGACGGCCGACACGACCCTGACCTGGCTCGACTGCGACCGGTCCTCCGGCAAGCCGGACGGCGCCGAGGGGCACACCGGCGCACCATCGCCTTCCGTAGGGCCAACGGCTGGGCCAGCGTCACCAACTTCGGTGCGGAACCGGCCGAACTGCCGGCAGGCAATATCCTGCTCGTCTCCGGACCCCTCACCGACGACGGCCGTCTGCCGCAGGACACCACCGCGTGGATCGCGCTCGGCTGACCGGACCCCATCAACCGCAATTCGCATTCAACAACCAAGCAAAGGAGCACATCATGAACCGCAACATCACACGAATCGTCGCCATCGCGGCGACGCTCGCCATGGGAACATCGCTGGCGGCCTGCGGCGGCAGCAGCGCCGATTCCAGCAAGGGCCACGTGTATTTCATGAACAACAAGGCCGAGGTCGTGGACCAGTACAAGGAACTGGCCAGCATGTACACCAAGAAGACCGGCGTGCAGGTGGACATCCAGACCGGAGCCGCCGGCACATACGATGCCACCATGAAGTCTGAGCTGGCCAAGGACAACGCACCAACCATGTTCAACGTCGCCGGCTTCGACCAGTTCGCCAAGTATCAGAAGTACGTCGAACCGCTGCAGGACACCGACGTGTTCAAACTGCTCAACGATACCGGCAAGGTTTACTCGTACACCATCGACGGCAATTCGTACACCCTGCCGTACGCCGCCGAATGGTACGGCATCATCTACAACAAGAAGATCATCAAGGACTATTGCTCCAAGAGCTACGCGGTGATCAAGTCCGCCGATGACATCAAGGACTACAAGACCTTGAAGCAGGTGGCGGAATCCATCGAGCAGCACAAGGACGACCTCGGCGTCGACGGCGCGTTCGCCACCCCGGGCTTGGATGCCTCCGACACGTACCGATTCGCTGCGCATATGACGCGTCTGCCGCTCTACTACGAGTATCGGGACGCGAACACCACGTTCTCGAAGACCATCAAGGGCACGTATCTCAAGAACTACAAGGACATGTTCGACCTGCAGCTCAAGACCAGCCCAACCGAGGCAAGCATGGTGAGCTCCAAGACCTACGATGACGTGACCTCCGAATTCGCGCTCGGCCAGGTGGCGTTCTACCCGAACGGCGTGTGGGCGTATTCGCAGATCAAGGGCAATGACGTGGCCGATGAGGACCTGGGCATGCTCCCCTACTACATGGGCATCAAGGGCGAGGAGGATTGCGGCCCCGTAGGAGTGTATGACGCGAGCTGGGCGGTGAACAAGAACGCCTCCGAAAAGGACAAGAAGGCCACGCTCGACTTCATCAAGTGGATGATCACCGACAACGAGGCCAAGAAGATCCTGTCCAAGGACATGGGATTCTCCGTGCCATTCACCACGTTCACCGATGACTACCAGCCGGACAATCCTCTGACCGAGGCTGCCCGAGCCTACAGCAATGACGGCAAGACCGAAGTGCGCAGCTTCACCATTCCGGATCAGCAGTGGCAGGACGACATCGCCTCCGCGCTGGTCGAATACGCACAGGGCACCGGCAAGTGGGACAAGGTGCAAAGCGCGTTCGTGGACGGCTGGTCCACCGAATGGAACAACAACGAGGAATCGCTGGGCTCCGTGCCGGAAGCGCAGAAGTTCGACGCAAAGAGCTGACGCCATCCGACTCGTGGAAAAAACGGCTGGACGCCGGTAGATAACACCCCAATCTACCGGCGTCCAGCCGTTTTTTCCATGCGACGGTCGTCCGATCCACTGCCGTACACTTGATCGTTATGAAGCTTCCCTGCAACGCGTGTCCGAGGCGAGCGCCATCGCATTGAACGAATTGGGCACACCGGATCCGACATTCGACATGGTGCAGATCGGGCCCGGATTGGTGCTGACCATTGAAGTGGAACCTGATGATGATGAGGGAACGCTTGCACGGATGGCGCATCGTGTGCTCACCTTGCGCTGCTTCGACGGTCCGCAAGGCCAACTGTCGTCGTCCGTTCAGGAGATGCACGGCGAGATTCTGTCGATTCCACAGCCGCTCACCACGTTGCGGCGTTCCGCGGTCGGCAGGCCGCAGCTAGTATCTCATGATGCCGATGATGAGCATGCGAATCTGATATGGATCCGGTTCAATGAAGCGCTGCGGTCGGGCGATGTCCCCGTGTGTGAGGGCCGGTTCGCGCCCGCATGCGCGTCGGTTCCGTGGCGGACGGTCCCTTCCAATTCACATTGCAGGAATGACCGCAACGCTTGCCAGCATGGATTCCAAAACGTTGATCACCCTTTCCCGAAGCATAGACGCGATATTACGAACATAGAAGATCACGCCATACGGAATGTGCTCCCGTATGGCGGGATCTCGTGTATAGACAACAGCATGACATTCGCATTACAATTGCTTGTAACCGTCACCTGCATATGATGAGGAGCGACTATGAGCGACACTGCGACGATCAGTTTCCGCACGAACCCAGCGATCAAGCGAGAGGCAAAGGAACTGTATGCCGATATGGGCATGGATCTGTCAACGGCAATCAACATCTTTCTGCGCCAATCAATCCGCGAAAACGGCATGCCTTTCAAGATCACCAGGGACAATCCGTCCAGCATTGAGGCACGCCGCCAAGCGGAAACCCATGACGGAGAATCCTTCACCAGCACGGATGCGTTGATGAAGGATCTGTTGGATGCTTAAGTCGGTTTTTCGCACAACGCAATTCAAAAAGGATTTCAAGGCTCTGCTTAAAAAGCATTACAATCCCGATAAGCTTAGACAGGCCATCGACACGCTCATGGCCCAGGACAAACAGTTGCTCAGCACAAAATACCGCGACCATCAGCTGACCGGAAGTTGGAAGGGATACCGCGAGATCCACATCGAGGGTGACTGGCTCGTCATTTACCGTGTGGAGAAGCAGGAGCTGCAACTCGTGCTCACACGCACCGGATCGCATGATGATTTGTTCTAGCGATTACCCGATTACCGACTACTTGAACAGGTCGAACAGGCTGAACGTGGTCTTCTTGTAGATGGCGTTGTACAGTTTGCGCTTGGGATGCAGCCACCCCATGCCCTTCTTGCCGTAGCCGGGGATCAGCGCCCGCTTGACCGCACGGATGGCGCGTCCCTTCGTGCGCGCGGGCAGGCTCTTCTTCCAGCTGGGTTTTCTCATTCCGTATTTCATGGCGGCCTCTTTTCGGACGGTTATGTATCGCTCAACATTGCATACGCATCGGCTGGATAAACTCAAAGATGAACATAGACGAACATCAAGTACAGTCAAGCAATTACTTACTGGCAGCTTCTTTGAGAGCGGCCTGCAGTTCAGGATCAACGGCGAATAAATACAATCCATGCACACCGCGTTTGAGCAGAACATTCAGTTCATTACGCAGATTGGATTGCGCGTAGCTGATTGAGCCGTTCCTCTTACTCACTGCACGTTTATTACAACTTGCCTTTTCGTTAAAAACGATTTTCCCTTCGCGATAGGTAACCGACGGTCCAATGATGACACCTACATAATTAAGATCAAACCCTTGAATAGAGAACGTTGATCCTACTTCATTAAGCGTATGCGGACTTTCCGCCCAGACAGCATCTAGGGAAAGACCCTTATCCCCTACCTTGATTTCGTAATTCCATGGATGACAGAATAATCAGCTCTTCCATCAGGATTAAACGCATCGTATCCTCTCTGCATTCCCGGAGCCGCTCCCATGCGCCATACTCCCTGTGCATCGCGATGCATCTCAACATTCCAAAGACCATCGGGACTGGAATCGTTGATTTTGCCGCCCTTATACTCCCAATCATACGTAGCAACCACACGAGAAAGCCCGCATCCGTCAACGCCTGAAGCCTTTAGATATGCCTTCTCCTTTATGGCTTTAAACAGTCCAACCGGCGAATCGAATACTCTGATTTCAAATGGCTCGCGGACATATTCGCCTGTTTTTCTATCCTTCTCCCCAATGTCTTGAGGAATACGACCTATTCTCTTACCATCAGCGAAATCATCAATCCATCGAATCGTCGCATCATCCGCAGCAATGCGAAATTGCCTATGCAAGCATATGCGACTTAGCAAATAGTGATCACCCCACATATTCAATGGCACAAATCGCTCCAACTGCCCGCTATAGCCAGCAGCAGTTTTTTGCACGTCGCTTTCTGCTTGCTGCGGAAAGAGCATGTCCTGATCCTCTTCGCTCCAACGCTGCGAAGTTTGCAAAATCTGATTCGGGTCGAATACCGCAATAACCACTTTCGCACGACGCAATAAATCGTGCAGCATGTTCTTGCCCGAGTATCCTTGGTCACCCTGCGTCAACAGCAGATGAGCTTCATCAACAAGCACTACATCGGCTTTGCCTCGGGGCTTGTCCGCAATAGCTCGATTACTTGTTGTTTTCTCACTAAATCGATTGATGAATTGACTCGGTTTAAGAGCCACCTCGCCAAAATGTTTCTGCAAACCTAATTTGCTTGCAATTTGGTTATAAACGTGCATTTGCTGGTTATGGTTGACAAGGATATATGCTTTTCTGCGATCTTCCCTACTGATTTTTAGTGATGAATCGGTTTCCAGAATATCTTCATCATCTTCGTCATTGATGCGCCCATTGATATCCATTTCTGTTGCTATGCGATAAAACAGGTGACTTAGCAAAACCGTCTTTCCAGTACCGCAACGCCTTGCACGAAAATCAGTCTCGATAAACCGGAATCGGCTGAATCACCAGAGCCGGCAAGAGCTTCAGAAAGCGCGTCCATAATCGATTCCTCCGCAGCTATCTGATCATCACTCAATTGGTGAAAAGGCGATGCTTTAAAAAGTGCAGAATCGCGAATAATCTCCTCAGCCGGAAATAGTTCCGGATCCTGTCGGTTCAGTTCCATCCAGATGTCCGAGAAAATCTGGTTGAATTCATCCTGTGTATAGTAGTCGCCTTGCGCATTGGTGCGACGATTGTTCAAATTCTTGACTGCATCAGAGCCAAGAAGATAATGCATCAGCCGGTTCTCCACATCCAAAGTCAGAGATTTGTTGAAATGCGGATTGCCAATGACATACTGCCACACAGAACGAGCGTCGCTCTGCAAATTTTCTTGAAATTCCTTCCAATCAACTCTCGTTTTGGGATCTTCCCTCAGATGCTGCATTGTTCTACTACGAATAATATTCGTCTCTCCCACATACACCGTATATTCGGGACGTAAAGTATGCTGATTCCTCTTCTTTGAATGAACCACATACACCGTTGGATAATCGAAAATATAGTGCAAAGTCTCACGCTCAACAGCAGATAATGTCTCGTATCCCAATTGCTCGACAAAGGCTTTCTCTATTTCTGCTTTGTCATCAATGCTCTGATACGGCAAATCTATAATGATTGGCTTTGGAAGCGCGCTCTTCGTCATATGCTCATTATGCACCCGAGAGAGGCCTTCAGAAAAGATTCGACATACACTTACGTATTATGATTTCCGATTCAAGCATCAACGCGATCCGTAAATTCGTAGCAGAGCGGGACTGGTCTCAATTCCACACTCCCGGCAATCTTGCCAAATCTATCAGCATTGAGGCCGCAGAACTTCTGGAATGTTTTCAATGGAACGACGAGCCACAAGACAGCAATATCGAACATATTCATGAGGAAATAGCAGATGTACTCATATATTGCATCATGCTATCTGACAAATTTGGATTTGACCTTGACGAGATAATCCTCGATAAGCTTGCGAAGAATGCTCAGAGATATCCGGTTGAATTTGCCTACGGCAATAGTAATAAAGCCAATTGACGCTGTATATACGTTCGTAAGTAACACCTGAATAGTTGCACGCTGCCCAATCTGCATTCACTATGAGCCACGTTTTCTTCGCGAGCGCGACAGGGGTTCCAACAGATAGAACCTGCATCTAGGTTAGTAATCCGTCAGAATGCGTTCGCGCACTCTCGCGCACTTTCATGCATTCTCGCGTACCAACATCTTGATTACATATTCTGTTCATGTACGGCATGCTCACTTACCCAAGGATGTACAGTCCTGTTCTTCGATGCCGGATCCGCCACCCTGCGAAGATTACGCGAGCAGCTGCAGCAACCCGGCAATCATCTTCGCCTGAAAATCAGTAGCGCATTGAGACGTCTCGCGAGGCGCTTGGCGCGTTCTTCGCTGTCGAAGAACTTCGGCACACGCTTCACCACTTCCAACCGCTCGTTCCGGGGGCGACAGAGGTTTCCGGGAGCGTTTCCTTAAGAGCCACGGTATACGCAGTGGTCACCCATTCCCTCTTTCAGAGCTCATCGAAAATCAGTTCCTAAATCTTTCAGATGCTGGGTTTTCCTCTGCAATAGCGTCATCAGAATTCGGATCGCGTCATAATTGCGTCACCAAGACCCGAATCGCGTCGTAATCCCGTCACAATCCCGTCGTCGAAAACTGTCTCTGAGCCATTACGATAGATATTGATGCACAGATCCGTATCGCCACCAAGGAATTTTGATTCCGCCAATCCGGCATCACATACCTTCTGCATCACACGCAGGATACTGCCCCCATGCTCAATATACCGATGTGCTCAAAAGCAGAGGCCAAGGCATCGTTACGTATATTTCAAATATCCCCGCTTCATGCGTTCAATGGTCTACCCATCGGCAAGCGCTCTGGCGAGGTGATTTCCAGCCGAATTGTCATAAATCACAATCTGAATGCTCGAATAGTTGTAGCTGCAATGCATTATCGCGTTGACAATCAACTCGCAAATGGCATCCGACAGAATCCCATATACGTCCTGCCAGTGCACACCCTTGAACCGGGCACCCATATGAATGTCGCACAGCACATACTGGTAGAACTCTTCGATAAGCTCCTGCCTAGCGGGTAATCACAAATGTAATAGGGACTCCATTATCTCGCGCAAATGAGCGAAATCAGCATCAATATCACGGTGCTCATCGGCAGCTTCAACGCCTGCGATGAAATCGGTCATGCTATCCCCCATTCGTACTCACAAGGATGATTCACGCATCGGGAAAAACCCGAAGGAATCCGGTCTCTTCATAAGAATATCCGTCAAAGAGGGACTGGGCAGGAAGGAGACCACCGTGTCGGAATTTTTATCGAACAGATGGGCCTCAGCCATGGCCTTGAACAGATTGGACCGAAGTTTCTTCGCCGTTCCCCCGCTTACGGCTTCCAGTTCAGGATGCCATGTGGCTTTGTCCGCAATGAACCGATCATAATCCTCAAAGTCCAGATGCGTATTGCCGGTAAAATAATGCTTTTTGAGCACTTCACCAGCGAATTCCCCGACGATTGCATAATACCGGCACATGGCAATCCACATGAGCGCCTCACGGTCGGATATGGAGGAATCCGGGCCTGCCAAATATGCAAGTTCCCTAACGGTGAGCGCACTGAGCCGCTTGGTGGTCTCCGCCACAACGCGCCTGTTCGCGGAATCCGTGCGAATTGCGAGAACGTTTTCCTCGATGGCCTGCGAACGAATCACAACAATGGATTCGCCCACCTCGGTTTGGGAAGAACACCCAGCGTTACTGCAACCCACATGGTCCAGATACATTTCGGCAAGCGCGCGACCCTG
>ENA-OQIO01001054-OQIO01001054.1-human-gut-metagenome-genome-assembly--contig:-NODE-1054-length-14090-cov-1.577526_pt1 | contig 14090 bp, 13 predicted proteins | sample MGYA00242573_ERZ504737 | MGnify/ENA primary metagenome ERZ504737 (study PRJEB26092, sample SAMD00036203) | human gut metagenome | host: Homo sapiens | study: EMG produced TPA metagenomics assembly of... | reverse complement strand
TGGTTTTAAAGATTAAGGTAAAGATAGGTTATGTATTATAGCTTTTCCAGTGTTTTCCAACATTGGTAAAGCCCTCTAGGAACATGGAAGCATCCTTTCCATTTACCACCTTTTAGTGGAAGTAAAACCTCACCTCTTCGATTTAGATAACCAAACCATTCCGGATACTTTGGATCTTTAAAATGACTCCATGTATATTGATGAACCTTTTTGAAAACTTCTAGACATCGGTTGTCTTTTGTCAGTTGGTAACCTTTTATCATGGCGATTAATGTTTCAATATGAACCCACCATAATTTTTGATCCCATTCTAATTGTTGAGGTGGAAAACCTTTGCGATCCATGAAATAGAAAATACCACCAAATTCTTTATCCCAGCCGTAATCGAACATGTTCAATGCTGTATCTTTAGCTTTTTCTATCAGGTCAGGACGATTGAGACGTTCTCCTAAATCCATAATAAACCACATTGCTTCAATAGCATGCCCGGGAGTTATTTGTCTTCCTTCAAAACAGTCGGCCAAGGTTCCATCACTATTTACATTTTCTACAATGAGTCCTCCTAATTCAGGTCGGTAAAAGATATCCATTACTTCATGTATACACGTATCTATTGTACTTTGCAGATAATCTTTGTCGAGTAAATGTTCTATTTCTAAGGCTAAATTACAAAGAATCATAGGAAGAGCAAAGTTTTTTAAGTCTCGTGTACCGGGGTGGAGTTTATTCCATTTTCCTTTCGGGTTATCTGTTTTGGAAAGAATAATATCGAATGTCTTTTTGGCAATGTCAGCGTATTCTTCACAACCGGTAGCCAGACTTAACTGTCCAAAGGCCATTGTTGCGAATGTATATGAAAAAATATTATATGGCTCTACCAGAGGTTTTCCTTCTCTGTTCAATGAGAAATACCAGTTGTAATTACCGTCGTGTCCATATTTTTTTAAGAATTCGCCACCTTGTATGGCACAGTCCAGCCATTCTTGCTTTTTCTCCAATTTATTATATAACATAGAAAACATCCAGACTTCTCTACCTTGTAGCCAGATGAATTTGTCGGTATCGAAAACTTTTCCGAATTGATCCAAGCATGTGAAATAACCACCGCATTCTTTATCTTGGGAATGTTGAATCCAAAAAGGAAGTACATTATTAAGTAATTCTTCCTTATACTGTTCTTTTAATTGTTTTAATTCTTTTGTTATTTCCTGAGACCTTGTTAAATTATCCCAAAATCCCTGTTCTTCCATTATTCCTTCAATTTCTTCTATTCTTTCTTTTTTGCCTGTATGTCAAAGGCTTTGCGCAGTTCTTCCAATTGATCTGCATATTGATTCCATTGATATTTGTATTGTTCAAGTTCTACCACGTCATACCTCAATCTTACTTTTTCTAAATTTTTAAAAAAGAAAGGAGTCGTCTAAAGCAACCCCTTTTCTTTTATAATTCAAGCCGTTGTATTAAGCCTTACGTCCACAACAGTTTTTATACTTCTTTCCTGAACCACATGGACAAGGATCATTTGGATAAATCTTTTCAGATTCTCTGTGTTTAGTCTTGCTAACACCTGTATCATCCTTGTTTGTTCCTGTAACTTCTGCCACCTCTTCACGTTCAACTTTCTGTTCAACCTGAATATGATATAAAGTCTTAACAGTTTCAACTTTGATACCTTCAATCATGTCATTAAACATTTCAAAGCCCTGAATCTTGTATTCAACAGCAGGATCTCTCTGACCATAAGCCATAAGACCAATACCCTGTTTCAACTGTTCCATATCATCTAAGTGATCCATCCACTTTCTGTCGATTACTCTTAACAGAACGATTCTTTCTAATTCTCTAATATGTTCAGGTTCTGGGAACTCAGCTTCCTTAGCTTCGTAAAGCTTAACTGCAGCTTCCTTCAATAACTGTTTAAATTCAGCTTTTGAAAGATGTTCAATCTCGCTCTTTGGAATTTCAAGTTTTACAGGAATAATTTCAAATAATGACTGACTTAAACCTGCCACATCCCAATCCTTAGTCTCCTGATCATCGCCAACAAACATGTCAACCTGAGATTCAATTACTTCATTCATCATCTTGATAATTGCATCTCTCATATTCTCGCCGTTAAGAACTCTTGCTCTTTCAGCGTATATAATCTCTCTCTGTCATTGTTAACCTTATCATATTCCATAAGGTTCTTTCTTATGCCAAAGTTATTTCCTTCTATCTTCTTCTGTGCTCTTTCAATAGTCTTAGTTAATGACTTATGGTGAATTTCTTCATTCTCTGGAACACCTAATGCATTAAAGATTGACATAAGCTTCTCTGAAGCAAACAATCTCATAATATCATCTTCCAATGAAATGTAAAACTTAGATTCACCAACATCACCCTGACGACCTGAACGACCTCTTAACTGGTTATCAATACGTCTTGATTCATGTCTTTCTGTACCTATAATCTTAAGACCGCCTGCTGCTCTTGCAGCATCATCAAGCTTAATATCAGTACCACGGCCTGCCATATTAGTAGCAATAGTTACTGCTCCATGTTGACCTGCCTGAGCAACGATTTCTGCTTCCTTCTCGTGGAATTTAGCATTTAATACATTGTGTGGAATACCTCTCTTCTTAAGCAAAGCACTGATTTCTTCTGAAGAATCAATGTTAATCGTACCAACCAATACAGGCTGTCCCTTTGCATGTGATTCAACAATGTCTTCTATAACTGCATGAAGTTTCTCTTTCTTAGTCTTAAACATTGCATCTTCATGGTCAATTCTTGCAATTGGCTTGTTTGTTGGAATTTCAACAACCGTCCATACTATAAATATCTCTAAATTCTTTTTCTTCTGTTAAGGCTGTACCTGTCATACCTGCCTTCTTGTCATATTTGTTAAAGAAGTTCTGGAATGTAATTGTTGCAAGAGTCTTGCTTTCTCTGTTAACTTTTACATGTTCCTTTGCTTCAATAGCCTGATGTAAACCATCAGAATATCTACGGCCCGGCATAATACGTCCTGTAAATTCATCTACAATAAGTACTTCATCATCCTTAACTACATAGTCCTGATCTCTATGCATAAGGTTATGTGCTCTTAATGCCAAAATAACATTGTGCTGAAGTTCTAAGTTTTCAGCATCAGCATAGTTGTCAATGTGGAAGAATTTTTCAACTTTTTTCAATACCCTGTGCTGTTAAAGTAACAATCTTGTCCTTTTCATTTACAAGGAAGTCTCCATCTTCTTCAATATCAACACCCATAATGGCATCCATCTTGCTAAGTTCAGGATTAGCTGTGCCACGTTCCATCTGTCTTGCAAGAATGTCACACATTTCATATAACTTAGTTGACTTACCACTCTGTCCGGAAATAATAAGAGGTGTTCTTGCCTCATCAATAAGAACCGAGTCAACTTCGTCGATAATACAGTAATGAAGTCCACGCTGAACTAACTGTTCTTTGTAAACAACCATGTTATCTCTTAAGTAGTCAAATCCTAATTCGTTATTTGTAATATATGTGATGTCACAGTTATAGGCCGCTTTCTTTTCTTCATGTTCCATGTCTGAAAGAACACAGCCTACTGTTAATCCAAAATCTGTGAACCTGTCCCATCCACTCAGCATCTCGGGTAGCAAGGTATTCGTTAACTGTTACGATATGAACGCCCTTGCCTTCCAATGCATTAAGATATGCAGGCAACAAACATGTCTGTGTCTTACCTTCACCGGTTTTCATTTCTGCGATACGTCCCTGATGTAAGATAATACCACCCTGTAACTGACATGGATAATGTTCTGTTCCAAGTGTTCTTCTTGTTGCTTCTCTAACTAAGGCAAATGCCTCAGGAAGCAAATCGTCTAAAGTTTCACCTTTCTGTAATCTATTTCTAAATTCTGTTGTCTTAGCCTTCATCTCGTCGTCGGTAAGTTTTTCCATCTCCGGCTTAAGGCTTAATATCTTCTCTATTGTATGATTATGTCTTTTTAATTCACGCTGACTATGCGTTCCTACGATTTTATTAATTACGCCCATGGTAATCTCCTCAAATATATTTGTTGTAAAATACAACACGCTAAGGAATATAATACCATTTAAATCGGTTTTATTCAATACAAGTATGTGTTATTTATTTGTTAAAAAAGTGTAAACGTAGGCATTTCATAACTTTTGTCTTATAAACGGAAAAAAGAATCCCTAACTGATATATTTCAACCAATCAGGGACTCTTATTAGATATTATTTAGTTTTCTTAGTTACTTTTTATCTTTTAGTCAAGTTCAGGTTCTATTAAACCGTATGTATTACCTTTACGTTTGTAAACTACATTAACTTCTTCTGTCTCTGCATTAAGGAATACAAAAAAAGTTATGTCCAAGTAATTCCATTTCTACGCAAGCTTCTTCAGGATCCATTGGTTTAATACCAAATCTCTTAGTCTTTTTGATTTTAATCTGATCCTCATCCTCGTCTTCGTAATCAGCTTCAATGTATGTCTCTGTAAAAGCTTCCTTAATTGATTTCTTCTTGTCAATAATCTTATTCTTATACTTAACAAGCTGTCTTTCAATTGTTTCCTCAACCATATCGATTGATACATACATATCATCACTTATTTCTTCCGCTCTGATAATACGTCCTTTGACTGGAATTGTTACCTCCACCTTCTGTTCATTCTTATTAACACTTAATGTAACGTCCACTCTAGTCTCTTCTGCGAAGTATTTATCGAGCTTTCCGATTTTCTCTTCTACTGCGCTTCTGATGCCTTCTGTTACTTCAATGTTCTTACCGAAAATCTTAATTTTCATGGTACCACTTCCTTTCGTTAACTAGTAATTAAATTATACCATTTAAGGTGATTTTCCACAAGAAAAAACACACTTTTTTCACTTATTTTTCTCTACTGTTTTTTCGACGCTATTTTTGTATATTTTATACAAATTTAACCCATTTTTAACTATCTGGCACAATTATAGTCAAAAAGTTATTAACATTGTTTTTTCAGTTTTTTTCAATAAAATTCTCCCTTAAAATAGGTTATTAACCCACTTATTAACATTATCAACATAAAAGTGTGTCATTTTATGTAAATCTTTGTCGATAGCTGTAAAGAACTAATGTTTTGTTGATATGTTCCAAACTTGTACATTTTACACATAAACTATTGACTTTTTTCTAAAATTCGCCACACTATTTTGCAAAAAAATAAGACCTGTATTGGTTGTTGCCAATTCAGGTCTTGTTTCTGTATTATATTTAATTATCCAATAATTCTTCTAGCTGCACAAGGTGATCCCATACCACTAATTATAATACCTGTTTCTTCTGTTGAAGCATGTATAATCTGTCCACCACCAATGTAAATAGCTACGTGGCTGATTGTAGAACCACCATACTTGTAGAATAACAAGTCACCTGGCTGTAAGCTACTCATTGATACAGCTCTACCGTTGTTAACCTGTGTATATGATGATCTGCTAAGTCCATACCCAAAGTGAGCGTATACTGACATTGTAAATCCTGAACAGTCTGTTCCGTTTGTAAGACTTGCTCCACCGTATACATAAGGGTTACCAAGGAACTGCTTAGCATATGCTACAATTGCTGAACCTGTTCCCGAACCGCTTGAGCTGCTTGATGAGCTACTATAACTCTTCTTGCTTGAACTACTGCTACTTGAACTACTTGATGAACTACTGCTTGATGATGAGTTGCTGTAGTTGCTTCTTGAACTTGAGTTTGAGCTGTTCGAATATGTACCGTCGCTTGAACTCTGGCTGTTATCATTTGATGCCTGCTGTTCCTGCTGTTCAGCCTGCTTTCTTGCCTCTTCTTCAGCTGCCGCTTTTGCTGCCTCACGTTCTTTCTTAATCTTAGCTTTTTCTTCTTTTCTTGTTATAGCTGTTTCCATGTTAATGTTGACATTCGCATACTGTGCTGAAATCCAACCACTAACACCGGCTTTAATTTTAACCTTAATCCATTCGCCAGTCTTGTCAAACTTCTTAATAGTATATGTTTCATTCTTGTAAACGTTAGTTACTACTTTAGAATTAGTATTAGCTTCTGCTCTAACATGGATAGCATCCTTAGCTTCTGCCTGTACATAACCATTATCTAAAGCTCTGCTCTTAGCACTACTTCCTGTTACAAAGAAATCTGACTTAATATAACCTGTACAGTTACCTGATACAATCTTGTACCAACCGTTATTAGTCTTTTCAAGAATTTTTGCACCACTGTTGTTATAAATTTTTCCAACAACCTTAGATTCTGTTGTTGGTTTCTTTCTTACATTAACATAATCTTCTGCACCACCTGAAACCTTAGTAATTGCTATGTTAGCAAATAACTTGTCCTCACTTGATGTTGCTGTATTAGATGTCTGTGTCTTTTCAGTCTGATTTTCTGTCTTTGTTGTCTCATTAGATGTTGCTGTACTATCTGTTGCTTCTGTAGGAAGTAACTTCTCAATATCAGTTTCTTTACCACTATTATTGATGTAATCTTCAACAATAACTGCTGCACCTGCGCTAGGTATTTCTGTTGCTAATTCATCTGCAAACAATGGCATAGACGCTGTGATTGTCATAGATGCACAAGTGTACCTGCTACAAGTTTCTTAGCATAATTACTTTTCATGAAAATTCTGCCTCCATTTGTTTTAATTCTGTTCTAAAATTTCGGTATACGTTTAAATCCATATCAAGTAAGTATTTTAATACATATTGATTACATATTCAATACATTTTTTTAATATAATCTTAAAAATATACCTAAAGTTATTCTCAATCAATTCTAAATATTACAATTTTGTTACAATTATAACAACTCTTATGTAGATTGTCAACATGCACATATTAGCAATTTATTCCTATTTAATTTCATTTCCCGGTTCACTTTTACTTTTTTAATATTAATTTCATAAAAAAAGTAGTACCTAAGTACTATTTTTTCCTATAATTATGGTACTATAGTACAAGGTACTACTTTTTTCTAATAAATACAGTACCAAGGTACTAAGGTACTTATATGGCACTATCTATTATAAAGGATGATATATTATGAAGAAAACAATATTAATTACAGGAGCTTCCGGAGATATCGGAAGTGAAATTTGCCGTTTTTTTATAAAAAACAATTATAAAGTAATAGGAACTTACAACAAAAATAAAGCTACTATTGAAGCGCTTGCAGAAGAGCTTGGAAGTGATTTTTCTTATTATCAGTGCGACTTATCTGATTTTAATAATGCTGAAAAGCTATTTAAGAATTTAGGAGATATTTCCATTGATATTCTTGTTAACAATAGTGGAATTTCGGTGTTGGGATTGCTTCAGGATATAACGGATAGTGAATGGACCAGACTTTGGAACACTAACGTTACCTCTGCCATTGCTATGAGCAAAATGATTATTCCTATTTTTCTAAAGCAGGGTTATGGAAAAATAATCAACATTTCTTCTGTCTGGGGACAGCGCGGTGCTTCCTATGAAGTTTGCTACTCCACAACCAAAGGTGCCATTGATTCTTTCACTAAGCTCTTGCCAAGGAACTTGCCCCTTCAAACATTCAGGTTAACGCTGTTTCCTGTGGAATAATAGACACCAAAATGAATGGACATCTTACACAGGAAGATGTTGACTCTATTATAGAAGAAATACCTGCATCAAGACTTGGCACAACTGAAGATGTTGCAAATGCTGTATATGGTCTTGTTAATTCAGGCTCCTATGTTACAGGACAAATTATTACCGTTGACGGCGGATGGCAGGTATAATTTTTTAATTTCAAGTTTCATTGTTATTAAGTCAAATCATGATATGGTACAAGTTATTGTTTTACGCGATACTCATTCGCATTTTGCGTACGCTACATGCCCATGACGCGCTGTCGCGCTATGCATTAAGGACGAAATACAACTGTTGGCGAGCAAGTTCTCCACGTCTGTATTTGTCCTTAATTTGCATTGCTTGTAGGAACGCGCAAATTATTATTTAAGTTCGGTTATTCTTCTTTTTAATATTTTTCTTTCTCACCATTTTCGTAAGATTGGATTCTTGCTGTATCTCCTGATGAAGTAACTGAATCTCCCTTATCGTTTATGACGTGTGTAATCTGTCCCTGACCGTTAAGTTTTACAGTTACAATATTTCTAATTTCTACTCCATCCTTGTCAGGAATCTCTGCTCCACTGAATATTTCTATGTTCGCATCTCTATTGTAACAATAAATTCCAAGTCCACAGCCGTAAAAATCATTAACTTCATCGCCTATTTTAAATGATGCATAACCTTTCACCTTACCATTATGGCTCATATAATATTTCTGGTTAGGTGCATCGTAAGGCATTTCGCTTTGATAGAAGTATAGCTTACCGCCATTACCATTCCATATGGTCTGATATTCCTGAAAATGTTCAACAAACAATCCATACATTGTAACATTGTCACCATTTATCACAATACCATTAGGTGCTGTATTCATATCCCAGCCTACATTGTCTCCGTGGTCAGCTCTCCAAACCCAGAAATTGTCTCCAATTACATCATTACTGTTAATGGTAACGCAATTCTTAACTTTGCCCTTGTAATTTGCGCCTCCTACTCTAAAGTACACATCACTAAAGCAAATAGGGTTGTCGCTATGGGAAACTTCTGCTTTTTCATTTCCAACTTTAAGCAATGTTTCTGACTGCTTATCCCCTGCTTCAAATAAAACTCCGCACACTTTAATTCCATCTACATCTGATGTTACCATACATGCATTTCCATTAGTTGAAACAAGAGTAGCAAGTCCCATACCGTATATAATAGTATCTTTTTCTTCTACAGTAATAGGTTTGTCTAAAGTATAAATTCCAGGTGTCAAAAGAAGATTTTTTCCATTCTTTAAGTAGCCTTGTTAATTGTATCTGCGTTATCCTTTTGGGCATCTGCCACGTAAAACATATTCAGGCTATAAAAAGTACCTTTAACTCCGTTCTCCCACGAAATTCCCTGACATTCTGTTCGTTTTTCAGGAACCATAACGCCATATCCATTGTCCTCATCATAAACCAAATAAGGCTTCTCCTGAATCTTTGGAACTGTTTCTTCTTTAGTATATGGTTCATATGGCCATCCGCCTGTAGGAATAGTATCAACATTTACACCTGCAAAAACCATATTCCACACGCCATTTTCAAAATATCCCCAATTGTTATTTCTAAAAAGATACTGTTGCTGTGAACCTGAGGAAACCATCTTTTCCACTTTGCAGTCTGCCATAAAGCCACCTGATGACCAGCCCTCGCCATCGCTTAAAACAATACCGTCATTAAAATTAACACGTCTAAGAGATACTGCCTGTGAATTAGCCCACATACAGTAATCATTTACCGAAAAATTCTCTGCACTTCTCCAGAAATTGCAGGTAGCATTGTGAAACATCCAATCTGCATTAACCCATAATTTATTAATATTAGTATCTGTAGGCAAAATTCCAAGTCCCAAAACCTGTGTATAAAATCCTACATTAATTTCTAATGAAGTTCCATAATCTCCCGGCTTAAAAAGTAATGCATATCTTTCATCTCCAAACTGGTTAGATTCCTGTCTTGCAAAAATCTGACTTGCTTTTTCCTGAATTTCATCCTTATTGTCTGTAGGAGAAAATACATATGTATTCTTTCCTAAAACACTATCACCCTTTACCGGCTCTCCGTCAGACTTAAATTCAATATTATTTTCAACTTTATTTTCTGTTGTTTCCACCTGAGTTGTTGTCTGTTGCTGCTTTTTCTCATTGTTACAGCCAATAAGTCCTGTTGACAATGTAACTAAAGCTACTGTCATTAATAAAGCTTTTAGTTGCTTTCTCATACTTTTATTACTTCTCCTCATCCTTTTTTGTTGCATATTAATTGCATAAACGCTATGTCTTGATGTAACAAAAAGAATATTACGCTTAATCCCACCAAAATCAAAAGTTGTAGGCCTTTCCGGAACCCTGATAATATCTATTAACTTTCCATCCTTATAAACCTTAATGTTATCATCACCAACATAGATTTTTTCGTCAAACTTCTTAACCCTAAAGTCACCCTCTTCAATAATAACCTGAGGGTTTGTTAATAAGCCTTCTTTATTAATGTCACATTGGAAAACTCTCTTATACATTTCATCAACTGAATATAATTTACGTCCCGGCTTTGATCTTGAAAGATTGTTAGCTCTAATCAAATCATAGTGACAAGGAATAATTGTTACCCCGTCCGGTGCTAAGAATGCTTTTTCGGATTTATACTGAATAACATCCTTAAAGTCTGAACCGTCACGCCATCTGTTTCCCGGATATAAAACTCTTGCCGGCTCTATGTCGCCAATGTTTACTTTTTCTAATTTTACGCATTCTCTGTTACTGTCAATTGTAAATGCCACAATCTGAGCCTGACTGTTGTACCAGAATCCATAAGATGTTCCATATGAATCCTCCGGCAAAACATTAATGTTAGGCTTTCCATTTATTGTTGCATCTCTTGGAATGGCATACTCGCCAATAACAATAATATTATCCCTTGTATCAAATCCTATAGAATTAATTTTATAAGGAGATTCAAAAATCATAGACAGCTCCAATGTTTCCCTGTCCACTCTGTAAATCTGCTTATATAAGCTGTCAAGGAAATAGAAATTACCCTTTCCGTCACAACTTCCACCATCAGCAAACTGGAAGCCTGAATACAGCTTTTCTGTTTTTGGCTGTTTCTCGCCTTTTCCTGTTATTTCTATTGAAACTGCCTGCCATGGTCTTATTTCAATGCCGGTATTCACATCTAATAAGAAATTATCCATTGTGTATTTCATCTGTGAAAAATTATGAACGTTCAAAAATTTAATATTTTCACAATTCCATGTTTTTACACAATAAGGAAATGGTTTCTGCACAAAAACAGTTCTAAAACAATATGTAGTTGCAAAAGTAATATCCTTACAATTATGTAATTCTATTGGAAGTGCAAACTCACCCTCTGCTTTTTCTTCTTCACTTTGGAAACCATATATTGTTACATTCTTTGCATTTATCATTCTAAGTTCACATCTGCAATGATGCTCTAATGACAGACAATATATTCTTGTAGGAGTTTCAGTATTCTGAATCTGAACACCCACTGAAACATATGGACTTGCTGACCATATATCCTTAAAGGTTCCGCCACCTCCGTTACAAATAAGAAGGCTTGCATACTGGTAGTCCCATATTTTCTTAAGGTCTGCATCTCTGCATCTTCCCTCATCATATGGCTGTTCAAAAGCTCCTGTCATCTTTACAAGGTTACCGTGACCGCCAAAGAATTTCACATCATTCATATATGAATTTTTGTTACTCATCCATTTAACGCCACAGGCTCTTGGATTTCGTCCACCTGTATTAACACCAAGACCCGAACATAATATTTCTTCCCTTTGAAGTTTCAATAAAAGCCTTAGCCTTGCCAAATCCTGTAAACTTTTCAGAATTTTCTTTTAAAATAAGTTGCGTTGAAACCGGATTCATTCCTATAAGAGATGTATTTTCTTTTAACTTAATTGTATCTGAAAAAATATATTCACCCTGTGGAAAATATATTGTTTCATATTTTTCAATTGCCTCTTTTAAAGCCTGTGTGTCATCAGTTACACCATCACCTTTAAGTCCTACTTCCTTGGCATTAACCCAAGTTAACATATCTGGCAACGGCTGTATGTCTGTTTTTAAGATTCTATAATCTACGTCTTTTGCATATCTGTAAATCTGGTCGTGAATCTGTTTATCGTGATAAATATCGCTAACTGTAGTTCCATGAATGTATTTCTTTATAATGCACTGATAATCTTCATTAGCAATCTGTCTGCCACTGCTCTTATATTCAACAACATTTTCCACTGCCTTAAGCTGACAATTTTTAACATAAACCTGTGTTAGTGAGTTGTTGTCCATTGCCACATTTAAAATACAATTCATATCTTCAAAAACAGAATTTTCTATATATATTTTTTCGAAATAATCATCATCAACTTCAATAAATTTAGCTGTATTAACACAATGGGTACGAATAATATTAAAGCCTGCCTCTCTTGTCTTAATTGCTCCAACGGTCTGCCCGAAAAATCTTGTATTAACCATTACAAAAGGCCAGCCCGGAGAACACTTTGTTGTTATAATTCCGTACTTTCCTCCGTTAATATAGATGTCTTCCATTTCATTTCCAACATCATAAATGCCTGCCATACCTGACTGCACATTGATGTCAATATGGTTAATAAAACAGTGCTGTGCATAATGAGTTCTAAAAGCTACTGCATATTCATTGCCCTGACCAAGGCTTACATTAATATTGGAAATGGCACTGTAAAAAGTTCCCGGATTGGCATCTGCAATTTCCGCCTCATTCTCTTTTAGTTCGTTAACAAACCAAAATAAATATTTAAATCCACCCTTGTTCTCAGGATGTGGTTCATTAAATCCTTCTGCATTATCTTTTAATATAAAATGCGGTCTGTTGTCACCGTATCCTATAAGTCTGACTGCCTTTGGCACATAAATAGTCTTGCTTAACAAATACTCACCTTCAGGTATAAAAAGAACACCATAACCGGCCTTATCCACAACCGTCTTTATGGCGTTCTGTAATTCATTAGACACATCGATGCTGCCGTCGTTTTTTACATTAAAAAACTCCTCTGTAAAATAGACAGCATTACAGTCTCTTATTTCTTCTTTGTAAAATGATATTCCGTTCATATTATTTCCTCTTTCCCAAAATATAATCTGTATCTTACTAGCTTCTCTGTCGTACTTTCTTATGAAATAATTTTACCAAATACCATTACTATATTCAATTTTAAAATTGTTTTTATTGCTTTGGCACAACGCCGAAGATTATAAGGTCTTCTGTCCCCTCATTCTTCATTCCATGCTTGTGTCCCTTTGGACAATAATGTGCCTGACCTGCTTTTAAAATTTCTGTTTTCCCATCAATATAAACTGTAGCCTGGCCTGAAACACAAAAGACTTCTTCGCTGTTGTCTGTATGCTCATGAATACCAATAGATGCTCCCGGCTCTAATACTCCGTATAAAATTTTCATGTTTTCATCATTGTACATTTTCGCCCTTGTGTCTTTTTCACCACCATTAAAATTGTGAATTACTGTTTCTTCCATATTTTCAAAATCTAATAACATTGTGAACCTCCTTGTAGTTTTGTATGGCAACAGGAGTTACATCAACTGTAACTCCTATTTTTATGAATACATTTTTGCAACTGCTACTAATACATTCTTATTTGTCTTGTATATTTTTTTGTACTGTCTATTCTTTACCGGTGCAGGTACTAATCCTGTTTCCAATGTACAGTTTAGTATGTTTCTGTCATCAAGATAATCACTAAATGTTCCATACTGAACCTGACCGCTTAAAACGTGAGTATAATGTGTCATTGAATAAAGCATATTGCTAAGCTTTGTGTGATTAAGGTGATACATTACTTTGCCTGCCTGATGATAACAAATTACTACATTAGGTTTTACTTTTTCTACTACTGAGATCTGTGCCTTTGTTTCCGGTTCAGATACTGGTGTTTTGCCCGGATAATTCTTGTGCGCCGATGCTTTTGCTCCTTCTCTGTTAAATCCCTCTGCATAGTTTCTATTAATATCTACACCTCTGGCATTAGCTTTCCACTCTTTAAAGCTGAATCCGTTTGCTATTTTGTAGAGATTCTTGCGTAATGTGGCATTTCTTATTTTCTTTGGTCCATACTGACTGATTGTTACTCCATCAGGATTTACCATTGGCATAATTACCAGTTTAACATTGTTAAAGATTTTGCTATATTTTTTTCCCTGATACTTCTTGGAGTCATATCCTCTACAGTAATCCTCAATAACATTCATTATAAACTTAGTGTTCATATACTCTCTTGCATGTACAGATGTTTCAACATAAACTGTTTTCTTAGCTTTTGCATTACCAAGTGTAACATAGTATAAGTTTCTTTTATCTAAACTTTTTCCTGCAATGTCAAACTTTAAATATTTGAGCCATAAGCTTTTTCCAACTTTAAGGTC